>Ga0208424_1000055_pt1 | contig 14573 bp, 18 predicted proteins | sample DEB3_08_DNA_2_FD_184521 | JGI IMG/M metagenome (GOLD analysis project Ga0208424, IMG submission 184521) | Aqueous microbial communities from the Delaware River and Bay under freshwater to marine salinity gradient to study organic matter... | ecosystem: Environmental > Aquatic > Marine > Coastal ... | reverse complement strand
TTCGCCGCGCACGATGACGAAGCCGAAGCCGTTGTTCGCGATGCTGGCCTTCGTGAAGCCGAACGTCTGGGCGGAGTTCGCGTCATTGTTAGCCTGGGCCTTGGTGATCGTCGGGCGGTTGCCCGTTGCGCCGTTGATGTAGACGATGGAGCCGGCAGGGATGGTCGAGCCGGTCTGGTTGCGGACGTAGACCTCTAGGTTGCGGGCGTTGGCCGTGCCGGAGAGGAGTTCCTGCTGGACGAAGGCGGTCGTCGCGATGGAGGTATCGTTATCCGCAAGGGCCGCCGTCGGGGCGGTGGGGTTGCCCGTGAAGGCAGGGGAGGCAAGAGGGGCGTAGGCCGACAGGTTCAGCGTGACCCAGTCCGTGTTATAGTTCGTGCCGTCAATCTTCTGAAGGTACTGGCCTGCCGTGCCGCCAGCAGGGACGCCAGGGCCAGCCGGGCCTTGCGGGCCAGTAGCACCAGTCGGGCCAGTCGGACCAGTCGGACCCTGCGGGCCTGGCGTGCCCAGTTCGATGGTCAGAGTCGCGGGAGCGATACCAGTCAGGGTGACAGCAAGGGTGGACATATTAGGAAGGGGTCACTTCGCCGATCACGTCAAGGCGCATGGTCGTCGTATAGAAGACGGTGCCGCCATACTCGAAGCGGACATCCCATTTGGCCATGCCGATAGCCCACGAGGATGAGTCATCAGGGTAGACGGCGGTAAAGGAAAGGCCGTTGCCGGCAATCGTCACAGTCAGGCCGTACTGATTGTATTGGGAGTCGATGATGGTCGACGTGATGGTGGTGCCGATGAGGTTCGCAGGAGCACCAGCCGAAGGAGTATAGGCGCAAGAGGCGGCGAAGGACGTCCCGCGCTTAAAGGTTACGGTGTTAGGACAGCTCATCGGGTCTAACCTTGCCCCGATTGGAAGGGGGGGTCAGGTGATGGGGTCGAACAGGCCGATGTCGACGATCGTGTAGGTCGTAGGCGTCGGGGACAGGGTCTGGTAGTTGGGCGGGACGAAGGCGTCCGAGGTGATGGTGTAGACCTCGGCTGAGTCGTTCTCGACATCCTCCCCAATCAGTGTCGCGTGATACCTGTCGTCGAAGTTCTGAGCCGCCAAGTAGAAGTCGGTGTCATCAATCCGCATGGTCAGGTCGGCGATGCCAAGGCTGGAGTTGAGGCCGCGCACAAGCAGCCCGTTGCCTTGCTCGGTCTTGAAGGCGATGCCCGTGTCCGGGTAGACCTCGTTCCCGTCGAACCTAGTGGGCGCCGTATTCTGGATGACCGCACCCCGCAGCTTGGCCCAAGTGTTGATGCCGATGCCGCTGTCTCCGATGATGTAGCCCATCAGATGCGGGCGTAGTAGTACTGCGCCGTGTCGGTGCCGAGTTTGATACGGTCGCCCCACAGCGAGCCGCTGACATACTGCACGACCGAGATGCTGGGGCCGGTGGCCTCAGTGGCGACAGCCAGGAGCACATAGCCGTAGGTGTTCGTGTCGGCCAGTTCGACGTCCGAGTTGATGATGCGTGGGTAGTTCGCCGAGGTGTCGTCGTTACTGGGGAAGTCGTTGGTCGTGGCGTCCTTGCCGGCCCGCAGGTAGATATAGCACTTCTTGGTCGTCGCGTCGAAGGGCGTCATCACGGACACAGGCCAGTCAGGGACGCCAGAGGTAGTGCGGTCTAGTTTGACCCAGACGCTGTCCTCCTCGATCTGGGCGACCACGTTGTTGAGCGTGCCAGGGACGACCTGATAGAGCCACGCCGTGCCCGGGACGTCGTAGGTGATGTTGATGACCTTGAAGGGGTGATTGTTGGCCTGACCGTCAGGGCTGGGGAACGCTTCGGAAGTGTCCAGGGTGAAGCCCTTCGAGGACGAGTCGAAGGTGTAGCCGACTCCGGGTTGGATTTTCATCAGGCGGCGGCGTAGACGGCGGCGACGTAGCCCTCGCGGTTGAAGCGCAGCTCGTACTGGACCTTGTAGAGCAGGCCGAAGTCCTCGAAGGAAACCTGAGCAAGGAGCAACTGGTTCTTCCCGCTGATCGTAAAGGACGTTCCCATGTAAGTCGGGACTAATTCTTTTGAAGCAAACGTGCCAGTGCCGGAGGTCTTGCCTACCGCGTTGCGTAGGTTGTTAACTAGCGTAGCCGACGAGGTGTAGAAGACGCCTGAAAGGGAGCACTGCGGGGCTAGGTAGTTCGTCTTTCCATAGAAATCCTTGAACTCGGATTTCTTGAAGCCGAGGAACTTGCGCCCAGTCACGGCCTCGAAGGTGGCGCCGTTGTTGCCTTGGTACTCAGTCGAGCCGTTAGGGCCAGTGACAGCAGTGTATGCAGGGGTCGCAAGGGAGCCCGTGCCGACGCCAGCGATGGGCGTACCAGTGAAACCGCCTGCGCTATACAGCTCGAAGAAGTTCGGGTGGGTCGTAATGTTATCCGAAGTCAGCCCCTGCGAGCCGGTGATCTGCGGGTCGGTGGACGAAGCCCCTCCGTCGATGCCGACATAATCGACCGTCAGCGTGGCGATGCCGAGCGCGTCATAGGTGATGCTGTAACGGTGGGCGTTGCAGTTGGCATTGATGGGACAGGTCGAGCCGCGGTTGACGACCGAGCCAAGGGCGGCGCTTTCGTCCGCCTTCCAGATGACCGTGGCCGTAAGTAGGCCGTAGCCGTCGTCGGAAATCTTGGCCCCGGGCTGTTGGACCGGGGTCGTGAGGGCGTTGCCGTTCTTTACGATAGCCATAAATTATTTCTGAGGGGTCTTGGTGAAGTCTTCGGACATGAAAGGATTACGATCCACGAGGTTCTGGAGAAGCCCGGTCTGCTTGCGCTGCTCTTCGAGCTGGGCGTTCATGGCTTCCATGACCGGGTTCGGGCCAACGCCAATGACGTTGCCGAAGCCTTCGGGGCCTTTGAAGTCGGCGGCCTTGGCCTTATTGCCGGCGGTCGGGACGATTAGTTTATCCTCGTTGGCCTTAAACCAAGCCTCGATTTCGTCGCGGACTTTCTGCGTCTGGGCCATTTCGGAGATGGTGAACATCGTGGCCTCACCTTCAGGGCCGGAGAATTGCGGGAGGTACTTGTTGTAGATGCCTTGCCCTTCGCGGGTGTTCAGGAAGTCCTCGTAAATCTTCTGAGCGCCGAGGCGTACCTTCTGCTCTTCCTCCTGCTGGGCGATGCGGTACTGGACGAAGGATGCCTGTCGCTTCTGCTGAGAGGTAGCGAACTGGGTGTCGCCCTTGGCGATCAGGTCGAGCCCTTCCTTGGCGTCCTGCTTGGCCTTCTCGATGTCGGCCTTAATCATCCCAAGGATGTTCTGAACGATGACCATCGGGGCAATGAAACCGAGGGCGATGTCCTTGAACGCCGTCGAGAACTTCTTCTGGATGTCTTCGACTTGCTTGCCGAACCCGGTCGTGGCCGACTTGGCCTTGTCCATGGCCTGCGGGACGTCCGAAGTCGTCTTGATGTTAAGCTCCAGGGATTGTGCCATCGTCAGGTGTTTCCTTTGCAGGATTGGAAGGGGTCGCGGCGGCTTTCTCCTTGGCTTCCTCTTCGGCCATGAACGCTTCTTCCTCGGGCGACATGATCGCCACGTCGGCACCCTTGCGGATAGCCAGGGCGGAGTTGAGCCAGATGGCCTGACACTCCGGCATCTCCCAAGCCCGCTTCTCTTCAATGCCAGACGCGATGAGGTTGGCGACGATGGACAGCGGCCATGGCACGCCCTTGTCACCGCCCCCAGACTTGGTCTTGGTCTGCTCCCAGAACTTCGGCCAGTCCTGCACGAGGATGTAGCCGGCGAAGGCTTCCAGCAGGCGCTCAAACTTGGCCGGGTTGCGGGACAGTGACATTATCCGCAGCTCGTCGACCCAGCCTATCTTGCCCCCTAGGGGTTCCTCGGCGCAGACCTTGCAGGCGAAGAGCAGGTCGGCAGGGCTGATGCCGCGAGAGCCAGTGACCAGCGGGGAGTCAAAGGCCATCAGACGCACGCGGTACTTAAGACACCACGGATACATAGTTCGACCCAGCAACCGAAAAGGCGCCGGGTCGACATAGGCATTTAAGAAGCGGCGGTCCACTTCCTTGATGCTACCCCCTTTGCGGGGAAGTCAATTAGGCAGGCGTGATGCCTTCGTAGTCGATGGCCGTGATGGTCACAGCCGTGAAGCCCTTGTTGGAGCCCTTGTCGTCAATCTTGGTGATCGTGCCGACGAAGGACGCGGAGGCCGAGCCAGCCGGGTAGGCCGAGAGGGTGTTGACCGTGAAGGACAGGGCGGCGCCGAGCACCGGCATCGAGGTCGTCTTGGCAATGCCTTCGATGGTGATTTCAGACTTACGGTCGTCCAGTCGGTGCGTTTTGGTCAGGCCAGTCTCGTCAACGACAGTCACGTCCGCGTTGAAGGAGGACGACAGGCTGTAGCTCTGGACAAAGAGGTTAGAGACAGTGCCCGCAACTCCGTAGATGCAGGTCGTTCCGTTAGAGATGGCGGCCATTTGAATATGCAGGGTTTGGAAGGTTACGCGGCAGGCAGGACCACCAGCACGTCAAAGGAGAAAGCGGTCGCCCAGGAGCGTTCGTCGATGCCCTCATCTTCGGAGCCGATCGTGACGTCGTAGCAGGTCGCATCCCCGCTGGCCGTGAAGGCCGCTTTGATGCTGGTCAGGTCACGCATATTGCCGGACAGTGCGGCGCAGCGGGCCCGGTGGTCGGCGAGGGTCGTGTCGTCGGCGTTGGAGAAAAGGGTGATGCGGACCGAGCAGGAGTAGTTGCCCGCGCCTTCGGGGAGGTCGGCAGGGTTGCGGGCAGAGTCGCAGAGGACCACGGCCTTGGGCAGGGTCTGGGTCGCGGCGCTGTCCCCGGTCAGGAAGGTGACGGTGGTCAGCCCAGTCTGGGTCGAGAGGTAGGTGGCGAGGGTGGACTCGACGATGTGCCGGATGCTCTTGGTGCCCATTTCCTTTGCCCTGATTGGTAGGGAAAGGGGCTTGACGGACGGGGGTGGGGGTGGTCTACTTATCCCGCTCACCGATGATCTGCCAACAGGACCAAGCCCTTGCCGACTTCTTCGCCATGTTCGAGAAGGCCGTGCCCCATATCCCTAAGCCCCGCGCCGTGAAGGCCCGTAGCACCGCCATGCTGGCCCGCCTCTACGATGGCGAACTGCCGGCCTCGTATGTCTGCGAGCCCAAGGTCGATGGCCTCCGCGTCATCATCACCGCCGACCTCGACACCCGCCGCGTCTCCTTTGCCACCCGTAATGGCAACCCGATGTCCTCCCTCGAGCACTTGGCTGGCGAGGTGCTCGAACTGCTCGCTGATCGTGCTGGCCTCTGGACGCTCGACGGCGAGGCCGTGTCCGGGCAGTCGTTCTTCACCTCTGTCGGCGACCTCCGCTCCGAAGCCCCTGCCGACGATGCCCGCATCTGGCTGTTCGACATCCCCTCCTGCGATGGTGATTACAGCACCCGCCGTGCCTCTCTGGAGGCTTTGTTCGCTCAGTCCTACCCTTCCTCCATCCTGCTCATCCCGAGCGTCTCCTGCACCCCCGAGGAAGCCTTCGTCCGCTTTACCGCCGAGGGCTTCGAGGGTGCCATGGTCAAGGACACGACCGCCACCTACCGCCACGGCGTCCGCTCCAGAGCTTGGCTTAAGGTCAAGGACTGCGACACCACCGACGGCCAGATCGTGGACATCGTCGAAGGTTCGGGCAAGTGCGCCGGCATGGCTGGTCACATCGTCGTGCGCTGCGGTCGCCGTGATGTCAGCGTCGGCACGGGCATGGACGAGGCCACCCGCCGCGAACTCCTGGCTAACCGCTCTCAGCTCATCGGCAAGGTCGCCGAGGTAGACTTCCAGATGAAGACCCCGAAGGGCTCACTGCGTCACCCGGTGTTCGTCCGGGTCCGTGGCGACAAGGCTTAACTCCTGCGGCCTGCCTTGATGCGCCGGATTGTGCGCTCAACATACTGCTCCATGTCAGCCTTCATCTGGCGGTCACGGTTGCCAAGGGCCAAGGCCATCGTGTTGGCCTCGTCTGCGATGGCGTTCACATTGCCCATCAGGTTGCCGATTGTAATCATGTAGTCCTTGGCAGTTTCAATTGCGCGAGAGTAACCGCCGGCCCCAGCGTGTCGGGCGATGTAGCTAGCCTTGCGTAAGTCGGCCCCGTAGTTGATTGGGCCGTTCTTGCCGGATGGCATCGGCAGTCCCATCAGTGCCCGCAGCCAAGCCGCCTTCGTCTTACCGACCGCGACCTGTCGCTCCTTGATGTAGTCGTCCAAGTCTTTCTTGCTTTCGACCAGGAGGCGAGGTTCGCCCAGCTTCTGGCCTCGCTTCATGCGTCCGCCGAACTTGGCCTTGATTCGGTTGTGATGGGCACGAAGGTCGGTCGCATACTCAAGGCCATACTCGTTGACCTTAAGGGGGACGCGGTTCAGGTAGTTGCGGGCCTTCAGGAACGCCCGGTCATAGTTCGGGTCGTTCAGGATTTTAGTCATGATCGGCGAGATGCGTAGGGACTCCAGGCTGGAGCGTCGCACGACCTTGTCGAACATGGCGCGGTTGTTGGTCTGGGTAGCGTGGGCGAGCGTGCGGAACACGATGGCCTTCTGGCTGGAGATGTTGCGGTCGCCTACTGCCACGAACATCTTGCGGATGTCCCCTGCCACGGCGCCGTCGCCGGCTGTCTGGGCGGCCTTCGACAGACCCTGACCGCCACCCTTGACCAGCGGGGGAGTGAAGCGAGCCATGTCCTCGCAGATGAGCGCAGCTTGTTTCTTGGCTACGTCCTTCTCGGCCACGCCCAGCATCCTAGCGATGTCCTCCAGCGTCGTCTTAAACTCGGCGTAGGACTTCGGGACGATTTCAACCTTCACCACGGCGGGTTACTGGTTGTCGTCGATGACGACGAGCGTGATCCACGCCGACCCGGGCTTGTAGGTCTGGGTCGTGATGCGGACGGTCTTGCCCCCTGCCACGATTTTCTTCCCCTGGGCAAGGGAGGCGATGGGGACGCCAGCGGACAGTAGGGCCGCCGATGCCCCATTAGACCCATCTGGGAGGCTCCAGGAGGCCGTTACGGCGGGCACCCTTACCGTGTACTGGGTCCGCTCCATATACCCCCCTGCCTCAAGGACGGTCTGGACGGCGGGGTCGGAGATGAGGCATTGGAAGGTGATGGCCCCCGAGTTGGCGGAACCAGCCACGCCGAAGTCGGCAATCATCTCCTTCGCGTCGTCCAAAAACTCGTTTCCGTAGAGGCTCATCACCTTTGCCCGATTTGGTAGAAAAACAAAAGACCCCCAAGGTTGCCCAAGGGGGTCTCGTTTATGCGGCTAACGCCGCACCGCTTACGCGCTCTTGATACGCTTGAGGTTCGAGCGGCCCTTGGCGGCACCGAAGCGAACTGCGGCGGTCAAGTAGAGGATGCCACCCGTGTACTCGGACTCGACCAGGATGGAGAGACCACCCATGGTAGCGACGGCCGAGTTCGTGCCGGCGGACCAGACCGAGCCGGTGCCGATGGCGATGGCGTCCTTGGCGGCCGCGAAACCGACGAGGTTTTCGCTGTTGTTCGGGAGACCAGCGTACTGCATGATCTGCAGGGTGCCGATGTTGCCGACGATGCCGGTGCGGACCACGCTGTTGTCGCCCTGCGTGTTGAACGCGGAGGTCAGCTTGGCGTCCTTACGGAGAGCGCCGATGTAGGAGGAGTTGAGGACGAGACCGCGCTGCTCAGGGGCGAGGAGGTCGTCGAGGGCGATGTCGAGGTCGACCACGTCATTGTAGTCGAAGTCGGCGGCGGCGATGACCACGTTGCTGGAGTAGTTGGCGTTCGTGACGAGGGCGGCAACGGCGGCGTTGACCTTCTTCACGATCTTGGCCTGGACTTCTTCCTTGAAAGCGTTGATGACGCCTTCCGGGCCCCAAGCGGCGAGTTCCTGCGCGTCGAACGAGCGGGTCGCATGGTAGTGGACGAGGTTGACGGTGGCCTTGGTCATGTCGGCATCACCAGTCTGGCGGTAGCCGCCGGAGGCCTTGTCGAAGACGATGGCGTCGTCACCAGCGACGAACGGGACGTCGATGGAGATACCGCGATCGGTAGGGGACTGCGCGAGGGTCGTGAAGACGTCGAGCATGGGGAGCTTCGGGCGGACGTCGGCGACGATGATGTCGGCGAGAGCGGCCGGAGCGAGGTCGAAACCAGAATTAGCCATAGGTGTATTTAGTATTTAGGGGTGAAGGGAAATTATTTGGTGCGGCCGTAGAGGATGGCCGCTTGATGCTTCTTGAGGAAGGCGACGCGTTCGGCGCTGGGCTTCATCGTCGAGTACTCCTCGCGGATTTGCTCGACCGACTTCTCGGTCTGCACGGCGGGCTGTTCCGCAAGGACGGGCTGCGAGCCGGTCTTGGCGACGATGTTGGCGGCTTCCTTGGAAGCGGAGACCTTGGAGGCCTCGAGGTCGGAGACCAAAGCCTTGAGAGTTGCGATCTCGGCGGTGGCGGCCTCAAAGGCCACGGTCAGCTCGGAGATGCGGGCGTCCTTGGTGACGACTTCGGCCTTCACGGCGGTCAGTTCGTCAGCGGCGCCGACGGTGAGTTTCTCCACGGTGGAGCGGAGGTCGTCGCGTTCGGCGGTCAACGCCTGGGCGAGCGTTTCAACGGTCGAGAGCTGTTCTTCGATGGTCATCTTGTAATTGCTTTGTTTGGAATAAAACGAGGGGTTAAGCCCAAGTCTTGAGGGCTTCCTCAAGGGAGTCGGCAAGCCCGGTCACAAGACCAAGCTTCGCGGCTTCCTTGCCGGAGAAGGAACCACCCGTGAAGGCGGCGTCCTTGGCGTTCACGCGGGTCATCTTGATGGACTCGATGAAGTCCTCGTCGATGGCGTCGACTTGCTTCTGGAGGTCGGCAATCTGCTCGGCCGTCAAGGACGTGCCTTCGATGCCGGCGCCCTTCAGAGGGGAGCGGCTGGACTTGATGACCACCATCCGCACGCCCGCGTCGGCGTAGGCTTGGCTGTAATCTGGGATGACCATGTAGACGCCCACGGAACCGATGGAGCCCGAAGGCAGGGCCACGAAACTGTCCGCAGCCGCAGCGATCCATAGGGCGGCGCTGTTGGCTTCCTCGCCAAAAGCACGGGTCGGCTTGCTGATGCGGCGCATCTTGGAGGCGAGTTCGGGCACGCCCGTCACCGTACCGCCGGGGGAGATGACGTGGAAGGCAATCCGCTTGACCGCAAAGTCGGCTTCCATCGCGTCGATGTCGGCGGAAATCTGGTCGATGTCGGCGGCGCCCATCATCCGCTCCAGGGGCGAGACGCCCTTGCCGATGACCCCCATCACGGGGATGACGCCGATGCCGTCCGCACGCACATAGGCTTGAGGGCGGTCGCCGAAGAGCTTGGCGAGTACATCCGTGAAGGCGTACTTCTCGGCCAATGCCTTGGCGTCGGTCGCCTTGGCGGGGTCGATGAGGAGGGCTTCGCGGCCTTGGAGACCGTTGTTGAGAAAGCGTAGCATGGTATGAAGTTAGGCGGGTAAGGTGTCGTTGTTGCCGGGCATCTCAAGGCCAGAGGAGCCGTCTTCGGGGTCGTCGACCGCTTCCGTTGCGTCCTCAGCCTCGTCCTCTGGAGACTCCTCCATCTCGGCCTTGGGTTGCATATTGGTGAAGCGCTGCATGGCCTCCTCAAAGGAGACCTTGCCACCCGTCGCCGCCGTCACGTCCTTGGCGAAGACGATGTCCTCGACCAGTTCCTTGAAGGTCTTGCGGAAGTCTCCGCCACGCTTCTTGGACACGGCGGAGAAGGAGGTCAGTCCAGCCCGGAGGTCTTCGCGGTCGTTTGCCGAGTCGCGTCCGTTGTCGATGGATGGGGTCTGCGGGACGCTGAACTCGACGTCAGCCCAGTTCGGATCGTCGGGCAGTTCTCCCTTGGCGATGCCGTCGGCGATGCGCCATTGCCAGTCGGGCACGCAGTATTCGTCATGCACCATGCATTGGATTTGACCGACATATCGGTCAGCCTTGCCGAGGACCAGACGAACCAAAGCCGAGCCGGCCTTGCTGCCGTCTCCGACCACCTCGTAGGGCAGGCCGCCGCTTGCGATCATGCGGGCGAGGATGGTGTTAAACATATCCATCGACTGGCGAGGGAAGTTCGGGGTGACGCTCTTCAGGTCTTCTCCTGGTTCAAGGACCAGCAGTTTCCCGCCCATCTGCGAACTGATGTTCGACATATCGGAGGCGGTCACGCCGTTGAGGTCGGCGACGAGGCTGTTGTCGGCGAAGCCGCCGTTCTTGGTCAGCACCGAAGGCACGTCCGTCACCTGTTTGACGGCCCGCTTCTCCAGCTCGATGATTTCCGTCTGGTCCTGCATCGAGTTCAAGGCCTGCTGCATCGGGGGGATGCCGTGCGCCGCCGAGATACGTTGCTGGTTGGCGATGTGCAGGACCGACTCGGCAGAGATGAAGGAGAAGGTCGTGTCCGTGTTCTGCACCCAGATGCCCTTCAGTTCGCCGTAGGGACCGAAGACGAAGCCGTCCCAAGTGTCCGGGGTGATCTGCTTGGCGTCGGTCGGGCTGATGACCCGATGCCCTTCGATGAGCTGAGTCTTGGCTTTGCCGGCGGCGTCACGGACCTTGAGGGCGAACATCTCGCCGTCGACCGCCCAAGTGTGGACGATAATCCTTTGCAGTTGCTCGCCCGTGAAGCGACCCGTGATGTCCGCCTTACGGGTTTCGCGGTAGTAATAGTCCTCGTAGAGACGCGCCTTGAGCGGGTCTTGGGCGTGGCTCGTAGGCTTCATGCCATCGCCGACGACGTACATCACCATGTCGTTGACGTACTGCACCATCGAAGGGTAGTTCTTCTCGGCGTAGCGGGCTTTCTGGAGAAGCTGAAGGCGGTCGTAGGAGTTGACGTCCTTGCGGGCGTCTTGAGGCGCCGAGCCGTACCACGCACGGCGGGCGAACGACATCCCGGCGTTCTGGAAGTTGGACGACCATGCCGACGCCTTGGGCGTTCCCTTCGTCGCCTTGACGGGAGGGGCGGGCTTCTTGATCGCGGGCTTCTTTTTGGGTAATGCCATGTTTAGATTTGTCGGTTGTCCCAGCGGACGGCGATGACGTTCTTGCGGACCGAGCCAGGATATTGCTTAGGGTCGAGGATGCCGAGGGCGTACTGGGCTTCCGCAAGCATCTCCTTGGCGGGCATGACCATGGACTTCGACGCCGACGACCCGCTGTCCGAGTACGACATGAGGGTCTTTCCCTCCGTGATAAGGGCCACCGCTTTGCTGCGGATTGCAAGGAGTTCGCACTCAGTGAGGCCGATGAAGATGCCGGAAGCCATTTAGATATGCCCCGAATGGAAGGAAGAGAGGGGGTACGACGCCCAGCCCACGCCATGAGTCTCTTCCACCCACAACACTAAACGCCGTACCCTTGCAGACAGGTTGCCCGGGCTCATGCGGAAGGCAAGTCGGTTTCCGAAACTTCCCTGCCGGCGATGCCCCAACGGACGGCGGCAAGAAGGCAAAGGAGTTCGCAGTCCATAGCGTGGTTATCCTTCTTGCCCTGCGGGAGTATCCACTGGGGCTTTCCGCTCCGGCTATCCTTTACCCTGATTTCAGCACTCAGCTGAGAAACGTAGGACTCGCCTGCGTCTTGGGCATAGGTCCAGACCTTGCGGGCGCGGAGGCCGTGCAGGAGGTCTTTGTTTCCGAGATTGCTATGGAGGATGAGGGTCGCCCGCTGCGGGATGCCAGGGACGACGATGGACTGCTTCTCAGAATAGAAGCGCCGGGTGGTCTGGCCGTCCCTAGAGGTCACAGCGAAGTCGTCATTACCCGATCCCTTGGCTGTCTTCCATCCACGCTTTGCCGTCTCGCGATAAACGGTACTCGCAGAAAAGCCGGAGTCGACAAGGACTAGGGCTTGATGGACGCCATGGAGTTTTGCGAACGCCTCGACGTTGCCCCATGAGTCGATGCTGGCGAAGGCCATCAGGCGACTATGCCCCGACTTCGCCCAACGGCGAACGACTACCCAGAACTTGCCTTCGCCCTGAACGTCGACGCCCATCGTGCGGAAAGGGATGCTTCCTGTCGGTGCGCCTTCGCGGTCGGCGACCTTGGCCTTCGGGGTGATCACGGCCTCCGCGTCCCAGTCGTCGCCCATCTTGTAGTTGGCGGCCTCGGCAAGCGACACCATCTCGCCGCCCTCTTGGCTCCAGGGAAGGGCCAGCCGCTTCTGCTTGAAGATGCGTCGCGGTTCCTCGTCGCCGTACTCGTCAGCCGATGCCTTGGCCTTGAGCATCAGGACGCCGAGCTCGCCCCAGCTCATGGAGGCCAGCGAGTTCCAATGCAGGCCGATGTGCCCGGAGTTGGACGAGGTGGCTGTAGCCACAAAGGCACCACGCGCATTAGCCTCGAGGCGTGAAGCGTTCGTGTCGGGCAGGTGCGTCCGACATCCCGCGCACTCGTAGGTCGTGCCGATGCTGACCTTGTGCAAGTCCCATGTGCCCGTCGCCTTCGCGTCCTCGGGGAACCTGATCTGCTCCCACAGCCAGGGCTGAAGGTGGTCGCACTTCGGGCAACGCATATTCCAGTCACGCTGGTCCGTGCCTTCGTGCAGCTGATGGAACTCCTGCCCAGCAGAACCGCCCTGCGACATGAACACCCGCTTGCCCATCCAGCCGAACGCCGTGACGCGCGCGCTTGCTTCGGCCAAGTGTCCGGGCGGTGCCATCCAGCACTCATCGGCGATGACGTAGCGTAAGGACAGGCGCTGAAGGTTCGCCTCGTTCCAGATGCCGCGACAGTAAAGCGTCATGCGGTCGAAGTCCGCCGTCGTCGAGCGGTCGAGGTCTTCGAGAGAAAGCCGTGCCTTGACGGGCGGGCAGTTGTTCCAGACCGGGCGGAGGTAACGCAGGGCGAAGTCCTTGGCCTCGGGGTCGGTGGCCTGCAAGAGCATCGTCGGCCCTGGAGCGTTGGCGATGATGTGGCACGTCAGCAAGCGGGCGAAGAGCGACTTGCCGGACTGGATGCTGGCGAGTACGGTGAGTAGACGCGTCTCGGGGTCGGCGGCGATGCGCAGCGCTTCCGCGATCCACGGCGTGCGGTCGGAGCGGAACGGCCCAGGCATAGGCGAGTCAGGGATGGCGTGCACGTTGTCCTCGAGCCACTCGACCACGTCTCCAGAGTCGGACGGACGCAGGACTTCCCGACCGATGCGGAGGAGGTCGGACTTATTCATGTGTCGAGGCCGTGCTCCTTCAGCAGTTTCCAGAGTCGGTCAGAGAAGGTCGACCACTTGGGCCGCTTGTCCTTGAACGGACGCGATGGCTTCGGCATCGGCTTTCGCTTGGGCTTACGCTTCTTCATCTTGGGACAGTTCGGCCTTTACCCGACGCACCCAAGCCTCGAGCACCTTGACCGCCTTGGCCGGGTTCTCGGGGTTGCACCCTTCCGCCGCGTCGAGCGCCAGTTTGTCGAGACGGTTGACCATCGTCGCCGCCAACTCGCGCATGGCTTCGCCGGCTTCGCGGGACGAGATGTAGTCCTTAGCCAGGATGAGTCGGCGTTCCTGCTCTTCCTCGAGGCTTATCAGGGAGCGGAGGCTGGAGTTATAGGCTGACTGGTATTTGCCCTGATTGGGGTCGCCGGCATCCATTGCGCCAAGCCAGACGCCACGGGCACGGGTGACAAGCGATCGGTGCTCGAGGATGGTATCGGCTAGGCTTCCGTCGTCGAGCTGCGCGGGGGCAATCGGCGCCTTGCGTAGCCGGGCATCTTCTTGCGCCTGCCTCCAAGCGGTGGCCGCTTCGACCGAGTCGATGGGCATCCCTTTCTTGACCAGGATGGATACGCGTTGACGCGTAAGGCCAAGGGCCTCGGCGATGTCAGTTTGGCTGGGCATCGTTTTGGACGGTGTTCACCCACCAGATAAGTTGCGACATCTTGATAACCGGGATGCCGTAGGACAGGCATTCGCTGACGTAGAATGACGCGGGCTCGAGATCGTCTGGAAGCATGATGCAGACGTGGCGCTTGTTGAGGTGCTTTCGGTAGACCAGGCACTGAGCCATGGCGGTAAGCATACCTTGCGAACTGCACTCTTTCTTCGTCTCGATTGCCCAATTAAAGCCGACCAAATCGGCACGCATCTGGCAACCCGGCACTTGGACTTCGCGTTGAATGTGGCGGGGATATGCGACGCAGGCATCCTTAAGCATCTGTTCGGCTTCGGTCTGCATGTGAAGCTCAGAGCCATGGGTCTTAGAATATGACCGATCAACCCATGTTACCTTGTTCGGGCTGGCTTTGAACTTAGCAATAAGCACCTGGTCGCGCTTGGACTTGTCGTAGACGCCTGCCTTCGAGATGGCCTTGCGCACGACCTCGCGTGAATGCGTGAAGTCTAACGCTTTGCGTGTGGCGTGGATTGTCCCACATCGCAGGTAAGTTTCGACGATGACTGCGTCTCGCTTGGCCTTTTCTTGCCGCGCAAGTTCGGCGAGCTGCCGGGTTTTCAAATCACAGGGCTTCATTGTCAACAGGTTGGTTTTGTCATTCGACCACGTAAGAT
>Ga0208424_1000050_pt1 | contig 15226 bp, 17 predicted proteins | sample DEB3_08_DNA_2_FD_184521 | JGI IMG/M metagenome (GOLD analysis project Ga0208424, IMG submission 184521) | Aqueous microbial communities from the Delaware River and Bay under freshwater to marine salinity gradient to study organic matter... | ecosystem: Environmental > Aquatic > Marine > Coastal ... | reverse complement strand
TTCCATAGGTAATGACACTGGTAAGCGTTGTTGTATTAACAACATCAAAAGTTCCATAGTCTACAAGAACAACTCCACTTCCTGCTGCTCCTGTTGCGCCAGTAGCCCCAGTTGGGCCTGTATCACCAGTAGGTCCCGTAGGTCCTGTTGGTCCCGTTGCTCCCGTAGGACCTGTCGGTCCTTGTACTGTTGAATCAGCACCAGTTGGTCCTGTGGCACCTGTTGGTCCAGTCGGGCCTGTAGGTCCCGTAGGACCCTGGACCGTAGAATCTGCTCCAGTGGGGCCAGTAGCACCTGTCGGTCCCGTCGGTCCCGTCGGTCCCGTCGGTCCTTGAACTGTGGAATCTGCGCCTGTCGCTCCTGTAGCTCCAGTCGGACCTGTAGGTCCTGTCGGACCTGTTGGTCCTTGAACTGTAGAATCTGCACCTGTAGGCCCCGTTGCACCTGTAGGGCCTGTAGCGCCTGTCGGACCTGTTGGTCCTTGAACTGTAGAATCTGCACCTGTAGCACCCGTAGGGCCAGTTGGTCCAGTATTTCCTGTAGGGCCTGTAACGCCTGTAGCGCCCGTAGGGCCTGTCGGTCCAGCAGAGCCAGTACTTCCAGTAGGTCCAGTACTGCCAGTGGCTCCTGTGGCCCCTGTAGGGCCTTGTACACCTGTTGCACCAGTTGGTCCAGCGGAGCCAGTTGCGCCAGCGGGTCCAGTAACTCCAGTAGGACCTGTGGGTCCAGCGGGTAAAGTTAAGTTAAGAGTCTGAGTTGGAGCAGTACCTGTAATGCTAGCACTTGCAGTGCTGCCGCTAGATACTGTGCCAATAGACAATGAATTGGCAGGACCAGTTGGACCAGTTACACCTGGAATGCCCTGTGGTCCTTGGGCATTTGAAAGTACAACAGATGTCTCAGGCTGTGGCTCTGTGATTACGATGATTTGCGTTTCGCCAGTTTGTGGGTCTACGCTTACAATCGTATTATCAGATGGGTCCTGAGAGATTACGACTGTTGTTTCACTCATACTGTTACACCTGCTGTGACGATAAACTTACCTTCAAGAAGACGAGTAACTACTGAACCTGAATCTAAAACAAAATCATAGACATAGCGAGATGCTGCAAAGTCAGCGGTTGTGGCAGCGCTGATAGTTATATCAACTGTTCCTGCTACTCCACCAAGGGTAATACCATTACCTTCTGTTAGTACAAGGGTGGTTGTGTTTGCGCCAACGAATGGACGGATAGTCATAGTGGCTGTGTAACCAGTCAAGTCCCAGGCAACGTTACCCGTTTGAACTGTGAACTGTAGGTTGAATGTAGCTGCTTGTTCGCAGACGATATTATATTTAGCGCTCATCAGGATGCGATTCCTCTGAGAGCTGCCGCAGCAGGAAGGCCAGTAGTGCCAGCGAGATAGTTGCATACGCCGCTGTAATCAAGGTGATTTTTAGCAGGGCCTGTAATACCTGCGATGTCATTTAGAACTCCTACGATGTCTGTATGGTAAGGGGTAACGCCTCGTGCTGTAGCCCACTGCTTTGCAGCTAGTGCGCTATCAACAAGTGCTGACGTAGCGCGATAGGTGCCACCATTAGCAAGGCGATTTAATTCTTGATTAAGAGTTGAATTAGAGTTTGATGCCACCTATATCTCCTACCACTTTACTTTATCTGCCCAATAAGCCGCAGACATTTTGCCCTTGGCTATGTTCTTTGAATGTCTTGCTTTGAACGATGCTTGACGTTTTGTTGGTTGCTTATCACCAGTTACGCCCTGCTGTCCGAAACGGATAGTCTTTACCTGGCTGCCTTCTTTAGCGACAACCACGTGTGACTTCTTCGGGTGACTGGGTGTGCGCTTTGGTTTATTAAAACCAGAGACTCCAGCTCTAGCGAGCCTTGGGTCCTTCTTGCTTGCCATACTCACCGTACTTTCCTAAGACAGCTCTTACTGTTCCATTCTTGTTCAGACGGACTACATATCCATCTTTAATCTGGACTGAGTTAAAACCTCTATGAGTTTTATACTTGCCCGATGACATTACTTCTTCTTTTTCTTCTTTGCCATACCTGCTTCGCTCATAGCGATAGCAACGGCTTGCTTGCGGGACTTAACTACTGGCCCCTTCTTACCTGAATGAAGAGTTCCAGATTTGAACTCACGCATAACTTTGGCAACCTTCTTAGCGCCTTTAGCCTTCTTCATTACTTGCCCTGCTTTGGTGCTGGCTTGCCTGGTGCACCCTGTGAGATTCCTTCGTAGGTCATAAACTGACCATCGTTTGAATCTGATGGATATGGCTGATAGAACTCTGGACGCTCTGAAGCCTTGTACTTATTCTTGTATTGTGCTGGGTCTGAAATTGGCATTATTACTCCTTAAACGATAGTGTGTTTCCATCGAACGCCTTGCTTGCTTCGTTGGAAAGTTTGACTGCTGCATCGATGTCTTTTTGTTTTGTGCTTATTGGCTCAATGCCCTGCTTTACAGCGGAGTAGTATGAGTCCAATTCTTTGTTGTCTTTCTTTTCTCTATCTTTATCCCAGCCTTGCCGAGTAGGGAAGCACCCTGCAAATGCAAAGTTTGCTGCTTGCAAACAATCGGAATAAGATTCGTGGTCCTGTGTCTTGCATCCAGAACGGCAGTTTGGATTACTCATTAGCTCCCCGCTATCGGTGTTACATAATCGCTGTAACCAGCATTGATTAAAATATCTGCAGCGGCTTGGTCCACTACGTACTCGTGTCCACCAAGGTAGTAAGCATCGGCATCTGCTAAGTCATCCTGATACGGAGTTCTGTGTTCTGTTACAGAAGTACCGTTGACAATCAGAGTAACTCCTCTTGATACGTCAGTCATATAGGTTCCGTTAGGAACTGGACGAGCAGCAAGACGTGAGTATGGGTCATACTGAGAACCTGTAATCCAGGTCTCATTCTGCCAAGGTGTCTTAACTTGATACTGTGTCATCTCGACCTTTCTTAAATGGACTCACCACTAGGCAGGATTGCTCCTGCCCAGCAGTCAATCAATCTAGTTAATTGATGCAGCAGACTCAATACGATATAGAGCTGCTTCGCGGAGACGGTTAAAGCCACCGAAGTAGTACCAACCGATGGTGCGGAAACGACGTAGAGCGTCGATTTCTGGACCGATAACGGTTGTGATGTCTTGTGCCATTGCCTCAGCAAGAGCCTCACGGCCTGCGATAACAGCATTGTAAACATTTACAGAGCCTGTGTTTGCAGCGAATGGAACACGTGGTGTTTCAACGATGAAAGCACCTTCTAGTACGCCAACTGAACCAGCGACGAACGGTGTGCGCTCGACGTACTTGGTTAGCTCCTGGAATCCGCCAGTACCTGTTTCGGCACGGAGGTCTGCAGATTGACGTGGGTGTAGATATGCAGCATATAGCTCGCCAATGCGAGGTACAGCCTTGTTGGTACGTAGCTGAACAACAGCTTCGCGGATATCAGCAACAGATAGTGTCATACCTGCAGTGATTCCGTTGGTGTTTGTTGCGGTACCTGCGTAGATTGCGTTGCTTCCTGCAGTTAGAACACCTGCTACAACCTGGTCGATTGAATCGGCAGCGTTGTATGCAATGATGTCTGCAAGAGCAGCATCTACATCGTTGAATGAAGTTAGGTTTAACTTCTTGGTTGTTGTCACAGCTGAGCCGTACTCTTGTAGAGTTACGGTTACCTGTGAAGGATTGCCTAGGGCAATAGAGGAAACGTCAGCAGTCTCTGTCAGAGTGCTTGTTGAAGCGCTCAAATCTGAATAGATGGAGAATACAACTGACGAACCTGGCATAGCCTGTTGAACAGGCTTAACATCTGCAATCGCTCTCATTACTGGAATGGAACGAAGGGCCATACGAACGTACTGGTCGTACGCTGTCTGGACTAGGTTGGCGACGGAGGTTACTGTCGTGGGTGAGCCACCAGGAACTGCCATTATGCCACCTGCCTTTCTTGTTTAGGTTCGGTTAGAGTTTAGAGACCAGACTGCCTAATAACTTCATCCAACTCTTCACGGCTACCAGCATTCATAAGTCGACGCATAATGTCATCTGCTCCATCTGGTGATGAACCAGAATCAACTGCTTGCGTCATCTTCTGATATTGCTTAGCCTGAGCTGGGTCTACGTTAGGCGCAGACTGGGTTTGACCTAGGTCAACACCGAATACATCGGCATAGTCACTAAGCCATTTTGATACAGACTCCTCAGTTGGGTCTATATCCTGTGGGATAAATGAAGCAATCTTCGGATTTACCCCGCGACTAGCGAGAGCATCTTTAATCGCTCGTTCTCTTTGTGCTTTTGAAAGATTCTCGAACTGGCTTTTCAAATCTGCTAGTTCTTTCTCTTTCTGCTTATTTGCTTTACGCAACTGTTTAACGAGGTCATTTGCAGTATCTTCGATACTGAAGTCGTCATCGTCGTAGTCGTAGTTGGACATAGGTCCTTCTCCCTTATTAGTTGTTTGCGTAGACCTCATACGGTTTGGGGAACGCCGTATGGCTTCTACTACTGGTTTTGATGTCTCTCTAACGGACCAGTCATCCCGTTAGCAGGCCTAGAATGAACCCGCTCTGTCGCGGGCTAGTGCGCCGCCTGCCATTCCTGATGAACCAGAGAATGAGGCTTGCTCAAGTTGTGTTAACTTCTTGCGCTGCTTTGCGGCTTCTGTTGCTCCAGCAGTTCCAAATACTTCCTGCTCTGCAGTTGTTTGTGTATATGGACCCTGCTTGTAAATTTCTGCTAGTTGGCTACCGCGAGGTAGTATCTCTGCGATTGTCTGGTACCCTTGACGAGCTTGCTCGCCTGTTACTCCATAGGCACCCAACTCTTCAGCTCTTGTAAGTCCTGTTGCAAGGCCAGCCATAGTTGCAGCTCCGCCAATTTCTGCAGCAGTTACCTTACGCTTGATATTCTCAATAGCCTTGTCTGGGTCTAAGAAGTATGCAAGCAAATCACCCTGTCCAATCTCTGGATAGAATGAACGAAGAGTATTTGCAATTTCTGGGTTAGCGTTAATCACTCGACGCTGTGCTGTCTGGATTCTGTCTTCAAGTTCAACAGGAGATACATCTCCGCCGATAAACTTTTCAAATCCATCTTGACGGCCCATATCGCCACGCTTGTAATAAGTCTCAGGCAATCCATAGCGACGCATTACATCTTGGTATTGGTCCTCAAGACCAATATACTCTGCCTCAGATAAGGCACGTAATCCTTTTTGGATACGAGACTGATTAGCAGCAAAGCGTTTCTTATAGGCATCGGTTTCGCGTAGGCGAAGAGTGAACTCTGCAGAAGATAATCCTTCTAGAATTAAATCTTTAAGAGGGGTTACTAATGCGCCCATACCGTATCTACTGAACTCTTCAAATAGTAAGTCATAAGCAGACTTAGCTTCTTTTTGTTCCTTAGTAAGAGTCATACCAGGTACGTACGAACCATTGTTGCTTGCATTTGAAGTAGAAGTTGTTCCATAATTCATACCAGAAATACCAGGAAGGTCTGGATTTATATTAGCAGCAATCTCTTCTTCGGTTGGTTCCCGTCCGTATGTATTAATGAACATACGACGGTAACCCTCACGGGTGTTAAGCCCAGCCATACCATCGGCTAGTTCTTCTGCCGTAGGGTTTCTTCCGTAGTTGTCTTGGTAAAATTTAGTTACTGCATACTCAGTATATTTGTATGGACTGTTGTCATCCTTAAGTACTAACTGACCAAACTCATCTCTTTGATATGGGTCATCACTTGGAATGAATTCACCAGTGCTGCTATACCAACCATCTTGATTTATTTCAGCCATTTATTTACCCCTGGAATCCGAAGTCTTTTAGTACGTTAAGTGCTGCGCCAGATACTTCCTCACGAGCGTTATCTGTGTATTGCCAGCGAGGGTCTTTGCGTAAGGCGCGGCGGAAATCATAAAGAGACATTTCCTCTTTGCCGCCGAATACACCTTGCTTCATAAGGTCATTAAGGTTAACTGACTGAGGATTTATTTCTAGAACTGCTGCCATAACATTCTTATATGGAGTGTAAATTGTTTCCAAATCCACACCTTGGTCCATTAGAGAACCAATTCTGTCAGATACATTATACGCTGCCTTAGCTGCGTCTCTAATGATTTTCTTGTACACTTCAGGTGATTCACCCTTAGCAATACGGTCTAACCAAGTAGGTAGCTCTGTGGCAAATTGCTTATCCAGGTCAAATCCATTAGCACCTGCGATACCTCTTAATACTGACAACGTCTCAGCAGCCTGACCACCAATTACATTCTTTGGTCCATATCTAGCAGCACCAAGAACAGCATTACGAATCTTTACTGCATCATCTTCGTTGGCATAAGCATAGATATCGGATGCAATAGATTGAACTGTCGCATCATCTAATGCGCCGAAACCAAGCAACTGAGTTACATACTCATTGACAGTATCAATAGTATCTTGTAGACCACGACCCCACTCTGAGGTTCTTCTTAACTCTGCTAACTTCTCTTTATACTTCGGGTCATCTAACTTTAGACCTTTTTCCAAAGCCTCGAATTGACGCTTATAGAATCCGCGTTGACGGATAGGGCCAGCATTAGACTTAAACCAGGTAGTGTTCTCAAGTTCGCTGATAAAACGCTCAGTAGAGTATTCATCGCCAACCTTATTAGGGTCACCAACTGCCTTGATTAAAAGAGTACGGAGTTCTGGGTTGGAACTGAATATCTCATCAATTCCACCAAACTGTGATTGAGCCTGTGCTAATACCTTAGCAAAGTCTGTTTCGCCTGTAGCTCCAGTAGAAGACATAGGGCCTGTGTAACCCTCTTCAAACATTCTAAAACTTCCTGGGTCAAATGAACCATTTGTTTTAGCAAGAGTAGGCTGAGGGGCCTTAGTACCAGAATCTGAAACAACTTTATTATTGTCTGTCTTCGGGCCTTGTGGTCCTGCAATGGTAACAGCCTTGCCGTTCTTATCCCACTTCTTATTGCCAAGAGTCCATTGCCCAGTTACTGAACTAAACTTAGCGCTGGCAGGCACACCTTCTGGACGACCAGGGGCGTTACCTTCTTCTTTTTTAACTTTACCTGCAGTAATTTTATCTAAATCTGCTTGAGCTTTTTCCATAGCAGCATCAATAGAGGCGGTAGCTTCGCCTTTGTCTACAGCACGTTGACGGTCATCTTGAAGAGTTTTTAGTTTAGCCTTTAATGCTTCAACCTTTTTAGCATTGCTTTTTTCTCTTTGCTTATTTTCATACTGCTTCTTTAATTTTGTGGTTATGCCCTGATACTTTTTAAGTGCAGAATCTGCAGCTTCCTTCGCAGCATTACGACGGTCAACTAAAGACTTGTACGATGGAGACTTGGTAGATGTCTCGTTTAACTGACGGTCTAGTCTTTGGAACTCAGCCTTAGCAACATCATAGGCTTCAGCGGCCTTACGAATCTCTGGATAATCAGATGCCTTAAATGCCATTATTAAACACCCAACGCTCTCTTGAATGCATCATAGAAACCAAAGATAGAACGCTGCTTGGCCTCATTATTATTTGATAGTTGCTCATAAAGATAAGTCTTTGGCTCAAAGCCAGGACGGTCTACACGCTCTTGTACTCCGCCTACAGTCTCGCCATAGGTGGTAGAGGCCATATTCTTGGTCTTGCCCATCTTGGTCTGAATCCGCTGAGTGTATTTATTTACTTCTTCTTCAGAAGCGCCACGTCCAAGTACATCCATAAAGACTTCATTGATAGTTGCTTTGATAGCCTCAGGGCGAAGTTCCTGCTTGTAACGGACGGTAGTTGGACCCTTGTCTTTGCCGCCAGCATTTGATTGCTCACGAAGGAAGGTAGTTAGGTCATACTTGTTGGTGTCAAAGTATGATGGGTCGGTCTGGAATCTAGTTACTATTTCATCGTTCAAGTCACGGCTTGCATTTAAGAATGCTTCACGTACGCGAATGTTAAACTTACCAGTTACAGGGTTGCCATATCCAGCATCCTTTAACTGTTGCGCTAAAGCCTGACGCATAGCAGGTGACATCTTGCGATATGTCTGAACAAGGCTTGATTCAGTCTCTTGCTTTGTCTGTGGAAGTCTAGCCAAGCCAGCCTGAAATGGTACGCGAGCGCCACTGGTAGGTGTAGCTGAAGTGATTAACCCACCACTTGATGGCTGGTTATAGTTGGCTCCGCCTGCTGGCGTTTGCATACTCATCTTATCTCTCCCTCAGGAAGTTGTAGAACAGAACATCATAAACGCCTTTGGCGTTAGCATTTGTTAAAGCGATATCTCTTATTTGGTTAATAGTTGTTTCGCGTAGTACATCACGAGCACGGATATCTACTTCAGACATTGAGTTATAGATTGTATCTTTCTGTATTACGTAATCCTCGTACAGCTTAATCATACGCCCAATAGCATTGGTTGCCTGGTTTTGTACCTTGCCAGACATAACGAGTTTCTTTAGGTCCTCATATGCTGCTTCACGCTTTGGCTGATTAACAGCAGCAGAGGCAAAGTCCTGTACTAGTAATGGACGAGTCTGTCTAAACTCTGCAGACCAAGCACTCCATACCTCGTTAATGCGTTGACGCTCACGGTCAGTTCCAGCCTTGGCTAGTTCTGCTTCGTAGCGGTCCTGCTCTTGGTAGTAGAACTGCTTATCTCGGGCTACGAATACTTCTTTCAGATAATCTCCGACAAGTTTATTCTCGCGGTATCCGTTGTCCTTTAGGAACTCGTAAGCATCCCAGGTAAAGGTTCCAGCCTGTGGCATCAAGAATGCTGCGCCTTCTGGGAACTCTTTAACTAAACCTTCGTTATCTTTTACCCAGTTAGCGGCTGCATTGGATGTCTTAACGCGGGCCTGGAATACTGGGTCAGATTCATTAAGGGTGTATGGAACCTGATTTGGGAAGTACTTTGTCCAGTCACGCATAGCGTTACCAACAGGGTCTGTGGTATTGCTGTATTCGTCGATTAACTTAGAGAATACTTGCTTGAAGTTAACACGACCATTATCACGCACCCACTCTTCCATATCGCTTTTCAGCGTTGTGGTTGGTGATGCTGGTGAAACGAATCCAAGTACGAATCTTGTGGTAAGAATACCTGTAATTGTTGAACGCAGTTTCTTCTGGTATTCAGCCAACTCTCCAGGAGTTGCTGTAGCAGATGGAGTATGTCCTGCAGCCTCTAGATAAGTTACCGCCTTGCGGAAAGCAGAGGCATATTGGCTGTCACGTTCATCTCTATCTACGGACATTAGGAATCTATTGACGTGTCCTGGTAATACTGACTGCCAGAATGATTGAGATTCACCAATATCGCCAAGAGCTAGACGCTCTGTTGACTTGATTTCCTTAGCAATACCGCTGACTACAGGTATATTAGACTCTGTAAATAAGCCAGCGATATTGTAGATAGTCTTTAGGCTTAGGCCTGATAGCGGTCCAGAAAATGTTGGTAGCCATCCTTCAGGGTTAGCCGAAGGTGTAAGCATTCTGATTGATGAACCAAACTGAAGTGGCATTGGGGCTACGAACTTATCTCCAAGTCCGAATACTCCGAGCATCTTGTTTACTGCGCCATATACTGGAGCAAGGCCAGGATAGATAAAGTAAGCATCACCCTGGTCATCTTTTTGTACATAACCTGAGTGAGTTACGCCTTCATAAGTCAAGGCTAGTTTCTGTAATTGCTCTGGATTGTACTTAACTGTGCGATAAGCACGGCGGTAAGTATCCTCAGTAGCACGATAGAAACGTGCAAAGTTACGCATAGACCAAGCCATCTGGGTACGAACCGCAGGATTATCTACGAATGCTAGTACTCGCTCTACAGCTAAATCATTTGAAAGTTCAATTACCCGCTTAGTGGCTTCTTCTTTACCTAGGACCTTGGTTAAATCATCTAGGTAGCCCTGCATATCTTTGCGGATATTAAAGGCTGCATCTAATACCAACTGGTCACGTGATAGACGTGCGTTAGCATCTCCTAACCAGTCCCATAGGCGATTGTTTAGGTCAGAGATAATGTTATCTGACTGCTGCGCTGGCAAGAAACGTGGACCTTGAATAGAACGTGGTACATCCGCAGCAGTTCTAGGTAGCCAATCGCTCTTAAAGTCTTTTAGATTGATAGTTGCTTTACCAGTATCATCTATGGTAACCAACTTATTTAGCAAATCATCGTTAATTGAATTATCTGCCCTGCTTAGCAAAGCCTTTAAGTCATCATATACAACGCCTGCGTGAGCAGTTGATTTGTAAGTTTCATCTACATAACGGTCAAAACGGTTCTTATACTTAGGCAAAATGTTGTTATCTAAGTAAGTACTAAACTCATTGATAAAGCCTGTGCGGTCATCGCGGTACTTACGTAGCAGTTTTAGACCCTCAGAGCCAATCTCATCATTGGCCTTGGCTGCAATCTGGAATGCCCAAGCTAGTCTGCCCTCTTGGTCTAGCGGGTCAAGGCTGACAAATGAACCATACTGACGAGTATACTCAACATCATCAAATGTAAAGTCAATTACTTTGCCATTCTTCTTTACGCTCTTATGGATTCTGGTGAAGAAATCATTACCTGCGTTGAAGTTATAGGCACCTTCAGATGCTGCTTTAAGTAGGTTTTCATAGTTGCCATACATAGCAAACTCGTAGGCATACTGGTCAAAGTCGCTACCAAACTTACCAATCTGAGCATCATTGAACTTATCGCGTAGTAGAGCCTCAGCAAATACTTTACGCTTGGCTATGTCTTTAGAGGCTGCAGTTTTGAATACATCGTCAACGCTATCCCAGGTCTTTGTGGCTGCGTTATAGCGCAGTTCTGAACCTTTATCAATAGCATTAAAGCGGGCAGCTAGGTTATCTACATCTTTTGCCTTGGCATAACGATTAAACAAAGCAAAGTTAAGTTCCTCAGAACCCTGAATAGTTTTCTTTGCAATCTTACGAGCACGTGCTACGTTTACCGCTGAGCGAATAACACCCTTACCGTTGACTACATAGAACAGATAGTCCTCAATAGCGTTACGAACTGGGAATTTTGGACCAGCAAGAGTACCTGTAACGAACACACCTACCGCATCATCTGCAGCCTTGCTATATTGTAAGCCCCAAGTCTTGGCTAAAATTCCATCTCTTGCACCAAACTTGTCTAGTTGGTCTGGAGTGATGAATGCAAGCCTATCTTTTAACTGATATACATAGGCTGCTGAATCAACGCCGTTAATACGTGATGGAATTACGCCATCTGGATGGTCTGCGTCAAATACTCTGTTGGTATAAACGGCATCACGGCCTACAGAACCTAGAGTTTCTAGTAGTTTACGTCCACCTGGAGTACCGCGTAGTCCACGAAGTTCACCAACGGTTGACTGAAGTCCAATAAACATCTCACGACGCTGGGCAATGTTGCCAGTCTTGTAAGCATCACCTAGAATACGTGAGGCATAACGTCCATATACAAGGCGAGCATACTGCTCAAAAGCCTTTGCTGACTTCTCATTGGCAAAATCACCAAGAAGTTGCATATCTGGAATCAAAGCAAACTTACGAGTGAAGTTATCTAGACGGTTATTAGCCCAAGCAATGGAAAACTTCTTAAATCCTTGTGCGTTTTGGATTCTTTCTGCAGTCTTAGCACCAGCAGTAATAGCATCTACGCCTGCGCCACCCATAATGGAGCGCTTTGCTGCTTCAAGACTTGTGATTCCGTTGTAATCAGCTTCATCAAATACGATGTTGCGTAGGAATGTAGCCGAATCTTCATTAAGATTAAATGTTCTACCTGCTGCAGTTAGCGCATCAATACGCTTCTTGCGAAGTGGACTCAAGATTGGCATAACCTTTGTGGTCCAACCAGGCTGTCCATAGAAAAGCGGGGTCATACGCTCTGGGCCTTCAAGAAAGGCACGGGCAGTATCTATATCTATCTTGCCATCAAACTCTGCCTTAGCAAACTTGATTAATTCTGTGTCTACACCGTTGTCAACAAAAGATGGATTCAGTCTGCGTAGTTTGGTTGTTGCCAAAGCAACACCTTCTGCGCTACCACTGGTACGTGCCTTCTGTAGTTCATCTGTACCTTTAGCAAACTCATCCCAGAATCTGACGATTCCTTTGTTCTGGAAAGCAAACTCTACCTTTTGAGCTGAGCCAATAGTTTTATCTAGAGCATACTTGGTAGCAAGGTAACCTTTGCGGGCTTTACCAAGCAATAGTGTTGGGTCTGCAAAGATGCGAAATGCTGCATCTGCGGTACCTGAAATCCAGTTATAGAGCTTGCCCTTTTCCAAATCCTCAGGAAGTAGGGCGTTGGCTAAATCTCTACCTGGAGAATACTTAGCAGCATTTACTTTAGCAACAGCCTCTTGAGTTAGAGGGTCTCCGCCAGTTTGTGCCGCTGCCGCTGCAATAGCTTTTTGATTCTCATTCTGAGCAGTTGCAATAATCTTATCTGGAGCAAGACCTGCAGCAATCTGTTGAGCAACCCAGGTACGGTCTGCGCCATACTGTTGTGTAACCTTTTCGATACGGCCTGGATTAAATACCATCTCACCGTTAGCACCGCTGCGCTTCCAAGCATCTGCGATATTCATTTGCTCATTGAAAGCAACAGAGCCAGTACGATAGATACGAGTCATTTGGTCAGATGCCCAACCAGCGGCTTTGAATACAGCCTTAATTGGTTCAACAACTGGACGAGAAATAATATATGCTGCCTGACCAATCAATCCACGATTTGGATTTGAGTCATCGGCTTGACCAAAGTATGCAGCCATAGCCTTCTGTTGTTCAGGTGTTAATTGATTAAACTCAGCTTGAGCAGCAGAAACAGGCATATTGCTTAAGCGGGTATGCGTAGAATACATACCAGTTAAAGCGTTAATCGTCTCCATTTGAGACGGCTGTAAGTTTGCCTTCTTAGCGGCTTGGTATAGGTTTCCTTTATTAAGGTCTTGCCCCATTACAAACCTCTAGATACTGCTTGTTCGTACAATGCTGCGATTTCTCCGTTTGTGTCGTATGGAAGCATCTGTGAAAGTATAGTTGATAACGCTTCTGGTCTTTGCTGACCGCCTAGTACTTCAGGTCCAGGTCCTGCACCTAATGCAATACCTGATGTAATTGGTTCATCTGGACGTGCAGATGGTGCGTATAGTGGAGTAACAGGCTCTTGTGTTGCAGCCTCGCGTATATCGCTGGCTCTTGCTCCACGAACATCTGGAGTTCTAGCCATTGGTGCGCCTGATTTAATTGCTTGTGTTTCTACACCTTCGCCGTATGCCGCTGATGGAAGTGACAACCCGTCTGTTCTTACAGCGAACTTGCCTGGGCCTGATGCACCTGCTAATGGGCCTCTAGCCATTTGGGTCCTCCATCGTCTCTAAATCTACTGTGAACTCTTCCCAAGCCTTATTGACTTGGCTTTTTCTAATTGCGTTATATGTTGCTAAATCTAAAAGTTCTTCTGCAAATACGTGCATTGCGTTCATTATGTTATGAAATAGACCTGCGAATAAAACAGCAAGGTCAGCGAGACGAATAGAGCGTGGTATGTAATCTGGTTTTTCTTTCACGCTCTATCCTCTCGTTATGCTTTACTTAAGCCTTCTTACCTTTACGTCCAGCAGGGGCATATCCGAACTTCACTTCTCCACCTTTTGGCTTTGAAGTGTCTTTCTTACCTTCTGTTGGCTTCTGTACTGGCGCTGCTGCGCGACCACCTTTTTTCATTTAGCACCTCCTTCGGTATGCTTAACCTGCGATTTGAGCGAGTAAACTTGCAATATCTGGACGAGCGCCAGCGGCAGGGGCCGCACCAGCCATCATTTCTGGACTAGGCTGCGAGGCAGGGGCTGGGGCCATACCTGCCGCTGGAACTTGACCGCCCATCATTTCTGCTGGGACTTCTGGCTCTTCTGGAGCAAAGACTTCTTCGATAATAGTTTCTATTTGCTTGCCTTTTTGCCGACCCTTGATAACTTCCGCAATTCGGGAAACAATCTGAGAAGGGTCTTGGCCTTGTGCTGCAAGCGCTGGAATAGCCTGGGCGTACTGAGCAACAGCAACACGCAAAGAATCACGCATCTCTTCAATATCCACACGCTGTTCTTCTTGAGTGACATTTAGCTCCATCGGGATTTCGCGTCGAACATAATCACGTGATACGAGCTTATCGCTACGCATCTGTAGTAGAGCGATGATTGCACGGTTAGGGTCCATACCAGACATAATTCCGTAGCGAACATCTACTCCGTACTCACCGTTAATCGCACGGCTTGGTACATACTTCATAGAAAACGGTGTGCCATCTTCGCTTCCGCGAATCTCTTTGGTCATACCGCCGAAAATCTTTTCATCAACCTCAAAGCAAAGTGCAACCATATCTGTAAACAGACGAGCAAATTGTGCTTGTGCTGAACGAATCTGTGTATCAAATCCTGCCTGTAGTGCTTGTACACCACGTCCTGTAACAACGGATGCATCTAGGTTACCTGAGCGTACCTCTGGGTAGCGAGCACCGAGACGTAGTTCTCGTTCTAGAACGCCTGATTCTGTAAAGACTCCAGGAGGAAGTTCTAGCGGCACACGACGAATTGCTTGAGGATTAGCGCTTCGCATAATCGAATCAGGGCCAAGAGCAAGTTCTTGAACATCCTGCGGAATAGCAATCGGTGCTTGAATTGACTTTTCTGCTGCTTGGATTTGCAACACAGCGAAACGTGCACGTGCTAGTTGTACCGCTAGAACATCATCGAATTGTCCACGAGCTTCTCCATCTAGGGATGCTCGCACTGCAACAGATGCAAGACACTTGCCGATTGGGTTTGGAATGTTGGCAAGGATTAGGTTCTGTCGCTCTGGAACGAAAATTAAATCTTGGTCTTTGTCGTGGTAGCGAACCAAAGAAAGCATTGGAGTATTCTGTGCGTAGGTGTTTCTACCTAGAATCTCTCTTGCGAACTCGGGGTATTGGGCTGAGAGAGTTTCCGCATCAGACTGAACAACCTGAGTGATTGAGACGCACCGACCGAATCTGTCGATTTCTGGGTAAACACCGAACGGATTAAGTAGACGAATACGCGGATTGTTAGTTTCATAATCCATCTCTACAATCGAAGGAAGCATACCGTAGGTATTAAACCAGTCTGCTCCAGAATACATTTGGATTTGTAAATCAGATGCTGCTACGTAA
>Ga0208424_1000048_pt1 | contig 15419 bp, 37 predicted proteins | sample DEB3_08_DNA_2_FD_184521 | JGI IMG/M metagenome (GOLD analysis project Ga0208424, IMG submission 184521) | Aqueous microbial communities from the Delaware River and Bay under freshwater to marine salinity gradient to study organic matter... | ecosystem: Environmental > Aquatic > Marine > Coastal ... | reverse complement strand
CTCTTTAACCACCTTCGTCGTTGTAATCAGCCTACACCCAAGTCTAGGATGATCTACCACATACAGTTTAAGACAACCATCCATCCAATCAGGCTTGAACGGTGGAGGCTTATAGTGTACTACCAGTTTCGCCATGTTGTTGTTCCCCTGTCATGTATTTTTTACCTTCCTCGATACCGTTCTTGATACCTGTCATGATAGCAAAACAAAGTAGTGCTTCCTTTTCCTTGTCGGTCATGTCAAAGCTGTAGTCTGCACTACCGTCAGGGTTCTCACGAATCAATTTTACTTCCATCGCTTACTCGCTTTCTACGTTCTTTAATCCAATGGATAGGTACTTCTTTATCAGCGTAAAGGAATCCATTCTTTTCACACCACTGAGCGTAGGTTGTCCTACTTGCCTTACTTATCTTCTGTTTGCTATTCGAGAATACAAAACGGATGTCTAAGTGAGGGTGTTGTCTCTTGATGAGAATGTGCTTCTTACGGTCTGCAATTAAGAACCTTCCCTTTGTTTCAATGATGATACCATTATCTAAAACAAAGTCAGGGGTGTACTCTCGTTCAGTAGCAGGTTGAAGGTATCGAATCTTCATCTCCTCGTACGTGAACTTAGCACCATTATCAGTCAAGAACTTTGAAGTCTCTTCTTCTAACCCTGATCTGAATCCATGCTTTAGAGCCACTGCTCGTTTGGACATTACTTTTCTAGTTACCATTATTTTGCAATGATTTGACAAACTTGCTTATTGATTTCAGTAGAGCCTTTAACAGCACAAGCTGCTTTTTGAGGATCAACTCCTTTTTCAACCATAGCAATCATTGCTTCATTGTCTTTAACATTACTGTAATTAGCAAAACCACAAATTGTCGCTATAAATACAGTGATTGCAAGAATTGTTTGTGCTACTTCATCCATTTAATTACTCCCAAAATAATGTTTACCATTGGCCTGTCTTGTGAAACTGGTGGAGAAAGACACCGAAGGCGTCAGTGAACTGTTCATCGTGAGTCATGTGACCCATTGTGAACATAATAGCGTGAACTAACTCATGGTAGAAGGTTTGTAGCGTTGTCTGCTCACTCATACCGTTACGGATTGTAATGGTCTGAGAGTGACAATCACATTTACCTAGCTCTGTGAGGTCGTCTGATCCGATGACTCGCCACTCGAATCCTCCGAGTTCAAAGTAATGGGGAAGGGTGGATACCAAGTCTGGTTGGGTGTTCTTCTTAACCATAGAAGTGATCCGTTCTCTGTGACTCGTTCAATATTACCATCATAAGCTTTAACACAAGCATCGTACATCTCCCGTTCAGTCTTACAATCAGCTAAGATCTTTGCAGCCTTAACTGGCCCTATGCCTTTCAAGCCAATGATGTTGTCAATACGATCCCCTGTGAGGATCTGAGAGTAAAAGTTCTTGAGTCCTTCAAACTCTTCGATGTAATACTCTTCCTTCTTTACGAAGTTGTAATGCCAACCTTCAACTTGATCGAGGTCCTTATCAATGGAGACAATCCAGCCTCCGTTAGTACTTGCTTCGATAGCCACTGCATCATCAGCTTCTTGTCCTTCAACCAGTTCTGCACCAAGGCGCTGGAGATGGTTCCTGATAGCTTTGTAATGCACTGGCCTCTTAGCATCCTTACGATTCCCTTTGTATGGCTCAGTAACTGCAATAGCGTATCTAAAGTTACCTTTACCAGTGATGTACGCTTTGTAGTCATCACACTTGAGATCAAGGTAAACAATGTCATGGAGTAGTTCAGTTACACGAGCCAAGCAAAGAGCTTCATCGACATCCTCTGAGGCAAAACCAACACGATAACAAATGATGTCAGCGTCGATTAAGGCCACAGAGGGTCTAACGTCTTTAGAGGCTGTCTTCTGTCTCTGGGACATAGGTGACCACTTGCGTGACCATGAAGTTCTTCAAGGATGGTGCTTTACCGTGCATCTTGCTCATCTTGTGTTCGTATGAGCTAACAACAGCAACAACCTTAGAACCGTTACCCAAGTCCTCAACTGCAATTTCTTTCATGTCTTCACCGATAGGTTTGAAGGCATACTTAGACTTACAGACAATGTAGTTGCCCATAGAGTCTTTGTTCTTGACCTTGATACCCAAAGCAGTCAACTTAGCTGCATCGTTGTCTGAGATGTTACCGATGGTACATTCGTACTTGTCGTTAGCCTCGTTGAACTTAGTGTTCAGGTTATTCATCCACTTAGTCCAGAACAACTCACCGTTGATTTTTGCTGGTTTCAAATCACTCATCTTAATCTTCCTTTACTTGGTTATTCGCCACTACCGGGCTGGTTAGTTTGTTGGGCTTGTGCTTGCCCCTCTATTTTCTGTACGAGTACGAAAGCGCCTGTCTTAGTTGGCAGCTCCCCTAGTACTTGTAACAAGAATTGTACTTCATTTGGTTCAAGGTTCAGAGTCATTGCAAGTATTTCCCTTCATGTTTTGCAAGTCCGGTTGCTTCTTCTTCAATGTATTCTATGGCAGCAACCAATACCAAGTATACATCTAAAATATCCATTGTGTCCGTGTGGTGAATTATAAACGAATCATCACTAATGTTTAGCAAGATCTGTTGTTTTATTGCATCACTTTTATTAGTGAGTTTCACGCCAATTCCTTCCTATTTTGTATTCCCCATCTAGAGGACATCTTAGATTATACGACAAACCAGCCTCAACGATTGATTGTCTAGCTGCCTGTCCTGCTTCCTCAGCGATTGTATCAGAACATTCAAACTGAAACTCATCGTGGACATTGGCTACGAACTTGACATCCCACTTATTCCTAGTGATCTTGTCATTGAAGATAACTAACGCTTTCTTCATAACGATAGCCCCTGCGCCCTGAAGAAGGCTATTGAGTGCCGCATGTTCACTACGTACCCAAATTTTGCGACCATCGAGGCCCGGTACATAGCCTTTCTCCGCATACCGTTGGACGAGATCACGTAGACGTTGGAGTGCGGGAGTCCCTTCAAGAAATCTATTGATAAGGCGCTGACCCTGAACACGAGAACCCCCGACGATGGATCCGATTTTCTCCGGCCCCGCCCCATATAAGAACGCGTAGGCAAACGTCTTCGCTTGATCCCTCGTTTCCAAACCGGCTGCACGTTGGTTGACCGTATGCACATCTGTGCCGTCCTTAGAGCTTCCCTCGGTGACTGTCTTGACATAGTTTTCATCTTTCATGTAATGAGCCAACATACGTAACTCAAGGCCGCTAGCGTCACAACCAACAAGTACGTTACCATCTTCTACCGTCCAACATTGTCTACATTCCTTTCCGTATGGAGAACCTGAGTTAGGGATCTGAGCCATATTAGGACTGCTATGGGTCATACGACCTGTTACAGCACCGTTAGTGATAACTCTACCATGCACTCTACCATCCTTACCTACAGCATCCATCCAAGACTCAACCTGCGCTACTCGTTTCTGTAGCATCAAGTACTCAGCGATGATCTTAGCTTCAGGGAAGTCTAAGGCTACGAGCACTGCTTCGTCCACAATGGGTTGACCAGTAGGTGTAAACTTCTTAGGCTTCCATCCTAGCTCAATTAGCTTTTCCCCGATCTGCTGTCTGCTTGCTGGATTAAAGGTAATTGTCTCATCCTTGAGTCTTTTTCCTGTCTTCTCGGAATATCGTTCCTTGGTGACGGGAGGCCACTGCTCCTGCATCTGCTCATAGATTCCTGCCATCTTTCCTTTGAGGTCAGCAAGTAAGCAAGTTGCGTAGATTGTGTCAAGTTTGAATCCATTGCGTTCCTGTTTAGCTATGATAGCTGCTACTTGGTGTTCGAGGGTAACAGACTCTTGAGAAAATCCTTTAGATTCGAGATCACTACAAAGACGCACAAAAAGATCCCGTAGAACAGCAACATCACGTACGCAGTAATGCTCAAGCAAGCTAGGGATAGGTTTATCGAAAGCTTCACCAGAGTATTCTTCAGGTCGACCAACCATCCAAGACCATACTTTTCCATAATCAATCTTTTCCTTTCCTAGTTCGTTTCCCCATGCCTCTAGAGAGTGTCCCTTCTCCCTCGTTGGCTCTAAAAGACGACTTACTACCAGTGTATCGTATGCTTTCTTCAATCCTATCTTCGTCCCCCACAAGCGATTCAATATCGGAAAATCGAATGAAATCCCATTGTGTGCGATCAATAGAGTAGCCTTGTCGAGATAATCGTTTAGGCCATTTGGATTTTTCCATACTCTTACTTCCCCTGTGTCAACGTCTTGAGTTATTAACAAATGGATCGTATCGTGTGCCAAGTTCGTCTCTATGTCGAGAGCAATTCTCATGTGTTTCTTTCAGCTTTTCGTAAGAGTCTATCAGGTTTTGATACTTGTCTTGTAGTTCATAGAACTTAGTTTCTAAGTCCATGAGCCTACCAACTAAGCGTTCGTAGTTGTCAATCATTGTGTTTTCCCTTTACCCACTTCACAGCAGCTATCCAAGCAGCAGACACAGCAGGTTGTCCTTGCCAAGGTTCAAAAGGTAATCCGTACTCTTTAGCCCACTTGAGATAGGCTTCCTGAGTCTCTTTATCCCACATATCTTTTATGTCGTGTTCATTTATCATACTCTATTTGATCCTTTCGATAGTAGACAACCATTGTTCAAACTTCTTGTCAATCTCTGAGGGTCTAGCCCTGTGTGTACGCTTACGCACTTCGTGCTTTTCTGGAGGCTTCTCTAACTTGTACCAAGGTGCGTTAGGTGCTAAAACAGTTTTATACATGATGTCACTTCCCGTAACTCCGTTACTTCAAGTTAAGAAACAAACCAACTTGTGCAATAGAGTAACCAAGCCAGATAGCCATGTTACTGTATTCCCCTTTCAAGCCTTGGAGTACGCCTACTACAGCATATCCAACTCCAGTGCTACCTACGATCATCATCTCAATCATAGCTCCTCCATCGTGACTTCGTACATTCTACCAGTATCCAAGTCATACTTCAATGAGCAAGCAGGGCCAGTATTATTTTTTAGCATACAGTAATGTCCCTGTTTCCGTGTCCAAAGCAAAAGGGACGGCGTTATCATATTCGTCTACAAACTGGCGTAGGTATTGAAGACCATTCATGTAACGGCCTAGAGACATCTTTATAATTCCGCTTTCATCCTCGTAAGGGTAGTGTTTTTCAAAAGCTGCTATAGCCTTTATAATCAACTCTTTATTCATGTGTTGTTTGCTCCAAGTGTGAAAGATCGTATCCGTTTTCGTGGTACTGTTTCCAATTATCAGCCATCTTTTTAAAGTCTTCGTAGTTTGAATCACTTTTCATAGAGTTAGCCATCATTGAAATTACCCACACATTTCCTTTGACATAGCCTTTTGAACTATCTATCCGGTCTAAACTAAAAGATGAGTGTTTCTTACCTTTACGGCTTTCAGTCACAAACATCTCAATACCAAGCAGAGGACAGTATTTAGGCATGATTATGTCATCAACTGTCAGGTCAAACCCATAACCATACTTCCTTGCTCTGGCTCTAGCAGCATTGAGAAGACGGTTTTTGAGTTTTCTACGATAATACTCCTTACCTTTTTGTTGAAGAATAGGTCTATTCGCTTCCCGATAGTTTTTTACATTCTCAAGCACTTTCTCTTTGTTGTCGTGATAATACTGTCTTGCCTTCTCTTTGACTTGTTCTTTGTTTTTCTCGTACCAATCCTTAGATGCCATAGTTTTGCTCCTTAAAACTAACACTATACACTAAGAATCGGTTTTTGTCAAGCCTATTTTATAATTCTTCCATCTTTATTTCGTACATACGCCCTGTTTCGACATCGTAACGAAGATCACAGGCTGGGCCGGTCTGACCCGCATATCTATTCTTTGCAACTGCTACTTTAGTAGTATGTCGTACATTAGCATCAGGACTCATTGAGTTACGTTCTAAGGTAATCACAGCATCAGACAACTGAGCGATAGCACCTGAGCCTCGTAGTTGAGACAAAGAGACTGCCTGTCCATCTTCGTGGCCTTTGTCGCTGTTAGGTCGCTTCAAGTGAGATACACAGATAAGCGTAATCTCTAGCTCTTGCACCAAGGTACGTAGCTTAGTCATCAAGACGTCAATAGCTTTCCTATCATCATTCCCGTCCATACCAGAGACAAGCAAGCTAATATGGTCAAGAAACACAACACGACAATCGCAAGCCTTTGCCATGTATCGTATACGATTAAGAACGTTATCCAAAGCAAGAGAACCAAAGTGGTCGAATAGAAAAATACGGTCAGTTCCGAGGGTAGCATCAAAAGCCTCCTTCAATTCTTGTTCGCTGACGGGTGTGTCTGGCAGGTGCAACTTCTTGTTTGCATGGAGAGACATAACGCTTCTAGCAGTTTTTCTGACTGATTCCTCCAAGAACATTCCTCCGATGTTCCACTTTGTTGTGTTGAGGATGTTGAAGAGGATTTCTCGTAAGAACTGGCTCTTACCGAGTCCCGATCCAGCAGTGACTGTGATAAGCTCTGCTCTTCGTAGCCCATAGAGGAGGTCGTTAAGTCCTTTGAATGGATAGAAAGCCTCAGCTGCTGGTTCCGGAGTATTGACTGTAGACCATAGGGAAGACGCTGCCACAATTCCATCGGGCACGTAAGTTTCAGCTCTCCACCATTGATTAACAAAGTCAGTTGTTCGTCCGTTACGGAGATAGTCGCAAGCATCTTTGAAGTCCTTTAAGTGTTTAACAATTTTACATTTGCTGCCGAAGAGTTCAGCTACTTCATTGGAAGCCTTAATCCCTGCATCATCTGCGTCGAAACAGATCACAATCTCCGCAAAGCTATCTAGGTATTCATAGTTAGCTTTACAGTCCTTCAATGCTGCTGAAGCACCGTTACGGATAGACACCACAGGCCACTTAGATCCTGTCATTTGATAGGCCGCTAGAGCGTCTAATTCGCCTTCACAGAGGGTGATGTACTTACCTCCCTTAGCGAATAGCTGTTGACCGAATAAGGCCGCTTGTGACCAGCTACCTTCAACATTGAAGTTCTTCAGTTCAACGTGCCTTACTTTAGCAGCTACCTCCTTACCATCTTGGTCAAAGTAAGGGTAGTAATGCTTTGTAGCATCTTGTCGTACACCATAGGCCTCACAGGTCTGCTGTGTAATCCCTCGATCAGGGATAGCCTTAATCTCACCAGCTTTAGTTGTCATTGGTTTGTTATCTTTCGGTTTGGCAGGTACTTCTCCAGCACTGCGTTGGTAACTACCTTCATTTACGTAACTTGCGTTACTTTCATAGTGGTTGCATACATGGCAGTATGAATGATTATCATCGTAAAGACTGTTCCCGTCTGAGGAACCACAGGCTTCACATGGTATGTGTTTCAAGAATTTTGAAGCAATTTTAACTGCACTCATGCTTCACCTCTTGCGAAACAGATGAATATTTATCTTGAAATATTTTTCCTCTACCAACTATATATTCTGAAGCTCCTAACACATCATCTAAATGCTTTGTTGGCTTTTGACCAAAACCACTTACACGATCTGGGTGATCTCTATATTTAGGTTCTCGCTTTTCAAAAATAGATAAAGCAAGCTCAAGTCCGTTAAATAATCCAGTGTGGTATGGACTTATATCCCAAGTTCCTTTTTGTCCTTGTGCGTCTACAAGATTTGTTAAATCTTTAACCATGCGTATTGTTTCTTTTGCAACCTCTTGCATTTGAAGCAGACAGTTTTTATTTATCTTATCATCATATTCGAGATGTCTAATATGATGCTCTGCATCATTTAACAATTTATGAAAAGCAAGAGCTGCATCCATTAAATCTAACTTGATGTCTTTCATTTTTCATCTCCTAATCTTGATCGAATTATTGCGGCGGTTTGGCTCAAGTAAACCAAGTCTCTGGCATTTGTTGCTTTCTCTGCAAGTTCGTCAAACACCTTTGCACACGCCTCTCTTTCGGCCTCAGCAACCAGTTTGGCAAAGGCTTCAAGTACATCCTTGCTGATAAAAATCACTTCGCCTTTGTAATGCTTGTCCTCAACGCATCCAGCCTGTCTAGCCAGTTCAATGATCTCTTCAGTAGTCAGGGTCGTCATGAAGAATCCTTTCAGCGTTACCGCATTGGTCACATACACGATACATACCGTTAGGTGCTACATACATAGTATCAACACCGCCACAACGCAAGCATCGTAGCGCATCACCATCAGGGTCTTCCTCTTCCTCAATCTCTGGTTCTTCAGCTTCTAAGTCTCTACCAGTGACTTCGTCACGCTGGAAGATAGCATCCCAACGCTTGTTGTATTCGTCTTGAGATACGCTGAATGGGCGAGGTGAGCTACCTTTACCGCCATCACTTTTACTCATAGTCTTGTTCCTTTACTGGTGGTTTAACTGGTCTACGTTTACGCCAACCCTTGGCGATGTTAAACATGATTTGACTTTCGCCATTGAAGTAACACCCTTTGAATGTCCAATAAACAGGCTTCTGAGGTTGTTTTGTTAGCTAGAAACACTTCCAAATCATCCATCAAGGTTTCAAGCGTGTAAAAGGCTTCTACGGCCTTCTGTGAGCACTTGTATGCGTGAGCATCTTGTGCGTTGAAGAGATCATATTCAATAATAGCCTTCATTTCAAGCTAACCTTTATCAAAGTTAATACAAAAATACACAAAGACATAATCATGTTCGTTTCTCCGCTTCGAGAATGTCAGCTAACACCTGCTGCCAACCATAGATGGAGATTAACTCAGCTACATCGTTGATTGTATGGTGATAGTGGGCTTCCTCTTTCATGCACCAGTCATCAATGTAATGATCTTCAAAGCCATAGTTATCTTGTGGTTCATTCATGATTGTCTAACTCCTTCAAGTCATAAATACCGTTATATTCCATAACTAATTGGTACGCCCTTTTCAATTCATAGAATTTCATGTTGTTTTCCTCTTGATCATAGGAATACATAGGACAACCCCCAATGTTAGGAGACAAATCCCCATACTGTGATTTTAAGACCTCCAAAAAGACATCAAGTGCCCCATCGTAGTCAATTTCAACTAAAATTTTATCCATGTGTTTTCCTCTTTAATGTATCTTTAATGATAAAAGATATTTAAGGTATCTTTAATAGTGTATTTTACTTCTATGTATCGTCTATGAAACATCATAGGAGTCATTAGATACTATATAGTCTATATAGTCTCTACAATCCCCTGTGTCCATTTCCCTAGATTCTACACCATCAATGTCTTGCTCACAAGGGTCTAAATCCGACTCAGTTACTAGGTCTTTCCGTTCAATGACAGGGAATAACCCCTTCACATCTTCAAAACAAACCTTACACAAGTCCACAAAGTCCTTGGTGATAGCGTTTCGTCTTGTTGCCTCGAATTCACTTAGCAACCTATCGCAGCAGCTACAATGCATTATTTACCTCCTAGGCTACCTAGCCCTTAGTCAATGGTTAATATGGTCTTAAATAGGCTATAAAGGGGCTTCCTGAGCATCTTTAAGTCAATCTATCTTCACAGGTACATCATTCAATGGTTTATTAACCAATGATGTTGGAAAAGGCCAACTACTTTCAGTTTTGATAACCTTTGGAAATAAAGACATAACTTGAGGGAATAGATACCCACAGTCTAGGCATTGCATAGCATCAGGTAGGCCGATAGTTGCATGATCTACGTCATTAGACCCACATTTAGGACAAACATTGTTTGGTAGACAATTTACCATAGATCCTCCGCAATTATGAAGTCAACTGTATAGAAAAGTATTACTAAAGTCATTGTTTAACCCCTTCAATGGTTTTTAAGCGTTCAACGCAGTCGATAAGTGTCTCACCTAAGTCTGACACATCATCATAGTTTTCAATGGCCTCAACTAAACCGTTAAGTTTCTTCAATACCTTGTTCAATTCTTTAAGTTGTTCATTTGTCATTCTGTCATCTCCTCATCGTTAGAAACTAACTCAATACACACTTCGCCTATATCAGCCCAACCATTGTTTTCAGCAGCAATAACCCACGCTTCAGACAATGATTCTGCCTCAATTTCGTATTCATCATACTGTCCATTGTCTTTATAGACTGTAACGAAGTACTGGTTCATAGTTCTTTATCCTTTTCATGTTCATGTTCTTTATTAGTAGAATCAATCAAGCCTTGAGCATAACCTAAGTCATAGGTGCTAGCCATTCCCTTGATTGTGTCTTCTGATAACCCTAATTTTCTAAGGTGTTCAATCAGTTCTGAAAGTGTCATATTAGTGCCCGTCAGTGTGTCAGATAGTGTTGCAGGAATGCTTTAGCCTTTGAAGGGCTTTTCATGTTGATGTTCAAGTAGAATTCCCCATCTTCAAAGACCTCATAAACTGATTGTGTCATAGAGTAGACAGCGGTGTATGTCTTGCCTTCATGCTTGAGAATCCACGGTTTAGCCTTCAACGCTAGCGCATGGGCTTGATCTAGCAGTTTGTCGTAGTTCATAAGTCCTCCCCTAAATCCCTCTCAAGACTATCAATATGGTTAATGAATGTAGCCCACAATGCCACCGATGCAAAATCGTCATCTTCAAAGGCATTGTTAACGACACAATCATACCTAGACGCCACTGATTGTGCAATTCTAAGCAGGTGTATCAGTTCCTGTCTTTGAGAGACAATCTCAGGGTGTAGAGGGTTACCGTCACGCCATGCCATGCGCTCTAATTCGTGAAATTCTAGTTTACTTTTCATGTTGTTTTACCTTTCGTAAGCGCTTAAATAGTCATTCAACGCTTCTTTAATGGTTTCACCCTCAAAAGAAGATTGTCTAAGTTCATTACAATCATCGTCACTAAAGATATAGCCCATCTTTAGAACTTCTTTCTTAATTTCATCGTTAGTTGCATCGTTTAAGTACATCACGCCCCCTTAAGTAAGTGGTTGATTAACTCCACTGTGGATTTATAGGCTATAACCTGAATTCTAGGGTCAGTAAGTCCTTCTAAGAACTTATCAGCCTCAGCTTCAGAGTTGAAAGCCCTCATAGTTTCTTTGTTTGTATACGAATTGTATGCAGTGGCAATATATAGCTTTTTCATACGTCTAACCCTTTCGTCAAGCAAATTTGTGATGCACCGTTTTCTCTGACTGTGTGTCGTTCATAGGTAATACGGCCTTCAGCCTGCAAGAATTCATGCTCATTGACTTCTTTTAGATCAACTTCTTCGCCTTCGTAGTCAACGACAAAGAATCTTACTGGAATGGTTGCAAAGTATCCGTTTTTCATGTTTAAGCCTCCACTTCAAAGGGAATTGAATTCTTTACAAAATCTTCTCTGCTAGCGTAAGGCAGGCTAAAGACAATCCCAAATTGACGATTAACAGCCGCTTGAACGGCTAGCGGTAAGTTCTTTAGGGCTATCTCTGAGCCGTCCTTTGCATCAGTAACAGCCACTTCTACCCCATCAGAGTGACGCTTGACATATTGAACAGCCGCGATTGAGCCGTGACGAATAGTGTATTTTTCAGACATAGATTAAGCCTCCACAATAGAATCGACAAAGCAAAAGACATAACCCTTACCATCAGCAGAGCCACCATAGGCCATTTTTGTGGTATCTGTACGTACTGATAGCTTTTGAGCAATGAAGGCTTGTGCGGCCTTGAAGTGTCGACCCACATCGTCAAGGCCATAGTCAATCGACACAGTAACGCCTCGAGGGTGATTCTCATTGTAGGCTTTGATCTTAGCGGCTTTTGTGTCAGTCGCAGGGATAAACTTCGTGTGTATAGCTTGCATGGTTGTACCTTACTGGTTCAGTTACTGGGCAAAATAGCCCCCATAGAAGCCCTCTAAGAGCCTCTACAGGTGATATTTTAACGTGTTATCCAATAATCAATTTTGTGTGGGTGAAGTCGCGGTTCTTTGCCCATCGTTTAGCCATTGATTTTAGGTAGTCAAAATCGTGCCCATCGAAGCAAACTAATAGCTTGCCCCTATAAGACACATCAGCACAAAAGGCCGTAGTGCCCCACATCTGATAAATTTTAATGGTTGCAGTCTTTGTTTTCATGGTTTTATCTCCTAAGTTTAAGCTGTCAGGCCGTTAGGCCGTTAGCCACACAATGATAAGGGCAACAAAGCCCAAGGTGTAGATTACTTGATCGTAAATCTGTGGTTTCATGTTTAGCCCCTTGAGTTCAGATTAGATCGATAACGATACCAGAATCATCAGAGGACAATTCAATAACCCCTGAAGATACCAGAATGTCCAAGGCTAAGACAAAGCCCGGTAGAGACATATTTAACTGCTCGTTAACCCACACTGCTACAGAGAACATCGAGCAGGGCGCGCTAGCCTCGATATGGGTGAGAATTGCATCGAGAGGCGTTGTGTTTGACATGATAGTGTGTTGGTTCACGTGAATGATTGTCTTCATTTTAGTAACCTTTCAATTTGTTACTGGTGTGGTGGTCATTGATGAGTTGAGACAGTTTCGACTTGATGATGTAGTCGTCAATGTTGAACTCCTGCGCCAAACGCTTGACAATGACCTCTGTGTCCTGACCTGTCAACCATGCGTCAAAGGCCAGTTGTGCGATGTGGTTGCGTGATGCGATGAGTGCTTCGTATGCCATGATGATGTGATCCTATGTGCTGTGATGGTGTGCTGTAGGTACTACTGTGGTTCTGTACAGTAATACCTACATTCGATTTTAGCTGTTCTGATTCTCTGCCTCGATGTGGAGGCCGAAGGGTGCGAGACGGATCGCCCACAGACATTCCCCGCCGTTGTCTGCCTCGATCTGCATGGAGGTGATGAGGTCTGACTTTTCGATGGCGACCATGAACTCAGAGCCTGAGATGGTGACGAATGCCTTGCCCTTGTGTCTGCGAATGACCTTGATGGCGGCGGCTGAGGTGTAGGTGGTGAACTCTGACATGATGTGGTACTCCTGTACTTGGTGACCAGCGACTGTGCTGTGCCAGATATATTGCAAGCACCGTGCCAGTCTAGATTTATTAGTACCCAAGTATTACATTGTAGTTGGCATTGTAACCTGTAGACCTACAACTAGTGTAAACTGTATACTTCAGTATTCATTACTGATGCACCATTATGGTTCATTTTAGTGCATGATGCACCACATTAGAGCATATCAGTGCACCAAGTTGGTTACTCTGTGGATAACTAGGTATTTATCAACAGGTTACTAACAGGCCCTTGTGGATAACTGCTTAGGTAGGTGTTTACCCTAATACCAAATGTGAACTATAATGCACGTTTTAGGTGCTACAATGACCTGCACTTTAGTTCCTGTGATTCTATACAGTACTACCTATGCAAGACTGTGCATATGTTGATAACCTGTGGATAACTTGTGAGTAACTTGTGAGTAAGTGCTTACTAACATGATGGGGGGAGGGGGTGAGACTATTGAGTTACTTTTGTGGGAGCCTCTAAAGTACACAAAAAGGAGTAATTAAGAATCATTCTCAACTAGACAAAAAAGACAATAAAATCAAAGAAGTTGTATGACAACTAATTGGGGACAGGTCAGATGGTGGGAAATAGTGGGGAGAATCTGTACACGAGGGGCTGGCATAGGGCCTTGTGAGGGCCTTTAAAGTGCCCACAAGGGGCTATGAAGTAGGTAGGCTGGATGGGTGTCTAGACAACTAAATGTAAAATAATTGAAAATAATTACAAAAAAGACTTGACTTTTCTTTAAAAATATGCTACCCTCGAACCTTGTGTTCAACAAGGAAAGTAGACCACAACAGGAACTCAGGTAAAACAACATAAGATACTTAGTAGACGGGCTACTAAGTTAAGACAATACGGGATGTTCAGGAGAGTGCATTTGTGCACAAGGGTAGTAGAAATACTATAAGTAGTTAAATACTTTAGGTATATATTTACCAAGATTCCTGACTTAGAAGCCATTAAGATTAACTTCTTAGTGGCATAAACCATGTCCAAATTAAGGGTAAACGTGGAACCAAGAACAATAGAAGATAATTATCCTCCAAGCGAAGAAGCCTTAGTCAAGGAAGCCAAAGCTATCCTTAATGAGCCAGAGAAGCGTAAGCCCGGTAGACCCAAGAAGGGTGAGATAGTAGCCAAGAAGACTAAGAACAAGGGTGTCTTAGGTCGTCCCAAAGGGGATACAGCTATTATCAATGAATACAAGGCTAGGATGTTAAACAGTCCTAAGTCAGCTAAAGTCCTAGAGGCTATCTACGATGCAGCCCTTAATGATGACCATAAGAACCAAGCTGCTGCATGGAAACTTATCGTAGACCGTATTGTCCCAGTGTCTGCCTTTGAAGCTACTAAAGCTGGAGGTTCTACCCCACAGATCAGTATTAACATCTCTGGTCTTCAAGGGCCTACGGTGGACATGGTGGAAGAAGTATCTGCGGATATAACAGATGTTTCTCCTAAAGATGATGATTATTGTCCTAATTGTGGTGTAGATCGTTACACAGATTGTGATTGTGATAATGGCTGAACTTAACTTTCAGCTGTTGAAGTGGCAACAAGAGGTATTCAAGGACACTACACGCTTCAAGGTCGTAGCAGCAGGTCGTCGGTGTGGTAAATCCAGACTATCCGCTGTAAGCCTCCTTATAGAAGGTTTAAACTGTCCTGAAGGGTCAGCTGTGATGTACATAGCTCCCACGTTAGGACAAGCTAGAACGATTATATGGGACTTGTTACATGAGCTTGGACGACCAGTCATTAAGTCATCACACATCAATAACCTCGAGATCCTTCTCGTCAACGGTAGGAAGATATTGGTTCGTGGTGCTGACAACCCTGATTCTCTGCGTGGTGTGTCTCTTACCTACGTGGTTCTAGACGAATGTGCCTTTATCAAGGAAGACGTATGGCAAAAGATCATTCGAGCTTCCCTGTCAGACAAGAAGGGTAGAGCTTTATTCATCTCAACCCCTAGTGGACGTAATTGGTTCTACGATGTCTTTAAGCTAGGTCAGGAAGGCTCAGATGAGGAATGGCGTAGCTGGCACTTCACAACCAAAGACAACGAGACTATTGATCCAAAAGAGATTGAGGCTGCTGAGAGAACCCTAAGCTCCTTTGCCTTCAAGCAGGAATACCTGTCAAGCTTTGACAATGCAGGGCAAGAGGTATTCAAGGAGGATTGGATCAAATATGCTCCTGAGCCTCAGTATGGGTCTTATGTCATAGCTATTGACTTGGCTGGTTTTGAGGATGTATCAAAAAATGCTGGTGCAGCCAAGAAAAGGTTAGACGAAAGTGCCATCTCAATCGTTAAGGTAGAGGACAACGGTAACTGGTGGATTAAGGACATTATTCATGGACGCTGGGACATTCGTGAAACTGCTAGTAGGATTCTTATGGCTGTGCGTGACCATCAGCCCATTGCTGT
>Ga0208424_1000033_pt1 | contig 18048 bp, 33 predicted proteins | sample DEB3_08_DNA_2_FD_184521 | JGI IMG/M metagenome (GOLD analysis project Ga0208424, IMG submission 184521) | Aqueous microbial communities from the Delaware River and Bay under freshwater to marine salinity gradient to study organic matter... | ecosystem: Environmental > Aquatic > Marine > Coastal ... | reverse complement strand
AGAATTTCCGTTCTTCTGGTCTCAAGTCCTGGCGGGCCTGGTGCAATTGTCGCCAACGCCACGGGGGCAGCCAAAGACTCAACCCTTACTGCGTTCAGGATTGGGTAGGCGGCGTCATGGGCTCGTCAATTGTCATTCGCGAAACACTTTAGGAGGCAAGCATGCCTGTTGAGCAGATTGCGGGCGAATACAACGCCACGCCGAAGACCATGGGGGACGGCCAGCCGACCATGGTCCAGACGGACGCACAGGGACGCCTTCTTGTCTCTGGCAGCAGCACTGCCCCCGTCAGCGTTCAGGGCTATGGCTACTCTTCCACCGCGACTTTCACCCGGCAGAACAACACGACGGCCTATGATGCCGGGGACGTTGTGGGTGCGCTCGCAGCCGCGCTGACCTTCTCCAGCATCGGCCCAAGCGGCGGCGGGGATGTCGTCATCACCAAAGCTGAGTTCGAGATCGACGTGGCATCTGTGCCAGCGGGTATGGCGGCGTTCACGCTGCAACTCTACAGCGTGACGCCTCCGTCCGCCTATGCGGATGCCGCGACGTGGGATCTGCCGTCAGGAGACCGCGCCAGCTACCTGGGGGCGATCAACCTCGGGACGCCGGTCGATCTGGGCTCCACGCTTTATGTCAAAGTCACGGGCCTGAACGAGCAGTATGTGATCCCGTCCGGCGGCGCGCTTTACGCCTATCTCGTCACGACCGGGGCTTACACGCCGACCGCGCAGGCGGTCTATACGGTCAAGCTCAAGGCGATCGGCGTCTGATGCTGTCCGCGTCGCGCCTGCTCCTGCTGGGATCGGGTCCCGGCTTCATGGTGTCCGGGATGGGCGTCGTCACGACGCTGCAGGCGCTGGGCGCGATCCTGAACGCGAATCCGTCGCTCAACGTCACGATGCTGGGCGACTATAACGCCGCACAGGATGGCACCTTCACCGCGCCGCCCATCGGCACCACGGCGGCCACGACCTATACCGGGACGTTCGACGGCGGCGGCTATGCGATCCGCAATTTCAGCCTGCTCGATACATCGGGCACGGCAGGTCTGGAAGACGGGCTGTTCGGCAACGTCGGCGATAATTCCGGCAACGGCACGGTCAAGAACCTCACGCTCTACGGCTCCATCGTCCAGACGCAGTGGGAGCGCACGACGCGCGATGGCGCGGGCCGCTATTTGTTGGGAACGACCGTGGGCGGCCTCGTCGCCTCCCTGCGAGGCACCCTCGATAACTGCGCCTCCTATGTGAGCGTCTACGGCTCGGGCTCGGGCGGTCAGTTCGGTGGCCTTGTCGGGCGCAACGAGCAGTGGCCGAATAAGACCGTCACGGGCATCACGCAGGCCAATCCGGGCGTCGTCACGATCGCAGGCCACGGCATCCCGACCGGGCAGCGCATCGCCTTGATGAGCGTCGGCGGCATGACGCAGGTCAACGGTCAGGTCTTCACCGTCACGGCCATCGACGCCAACACCTTCAGCATCGGCGTCGATACGTCGGGCTATTCCGCCTACACCTCGGGCGGCGTCGCGATGGGCGCCGGCACCGTCAAGAATTGCACCAGCGGCGCGGCGGTCGCACTCAACCTCTACAACTACAACACCTATCAGTCGGCACTGGTCGCCTCCAATCGCGGGCTGATCGACAACTGCGTCACGCTGGCGTCGGCCGTGTGCGCGGCTCCGGGCGGCTCGCAGCCGAACCCGCCCACGGCGGACTACACGGCGGGCTGGACCGGCGCGGCGTCGATCTCCGGGACCACAATGACCGTCACGGCCACCAGCCTGGGGGCGATGACGGTCGGCCTCTACATCTACGCGCCGAACTCGGTTGCGGGGACGGTGGTCGCTGCCAATACGCAGGTGGTGGCCGACCTCGGCGGCGGCAACTGGGAGGTCAGCGTTTCCCAGACGGTCAGCAGCCGTGACCTGATGGCGGCATCGGGCACGTCCTTCCTCACCACGGGCTCGTGGATGGGCGGCATCGCGGGCGACAATGGGCTTCCGGCGGTCGGAGACAGCCCCACGGCGCTGGTCAAGAACAGCACTTCCTATGTGCGCCTGCAGAACTCCAACAACCTCAACAGCGCCAACCTGACCGGCGGCATCGTCGGCTACCAGGGCGACGGCATCACGCAGGATTGCCAGAACTTCGGAGCGGTCACGGGCGGCAGCAGCGTCGGCGGCGTCGTGGGCTTCAATGCGCTCACGTCCAGCATCGTGCGCCGTTCGGGATCGCGCGGCGCTGTCACCGGCACGGCGGGCAATATCGGCGGCATCACGGGGCAGGACTATGGCACCACCTCGCAGTGCTGGGCCTCGGGGGCGGTCGCAGGCACCACGGCGGTCGGTAGCGCCATCGGCCTGCTGCGCGACACGGCGACGGCGGCCGATCTGTTCGCCTTCGGCAGCGCCACCGGTACGGTCGGTGTCGGCGGCCTCGTGGGGCAGGCCATCGCGGGAGCAACGCTCAGCCGGGCCTACAGCCTCGGCGTTCCGGCGGGCACGTCCAAGGTCGGTGGGACCATCGGCAATCGCGCGGCCAGTGTCACCGTAGCGGATACCTACTGGGATACCGACAGCTCGGGCAATCCGGTCGGCGTCGGCTCGGGGGTCTCGACCGGCGTCACGGGCCTGTCGGATGCTGCGTTGCTGGCAGGGATGCCCAGCGGCTTCGGTTCCGAATGGTCGCGCGGCGTCATCACGCCGAACTATCCGGTTCTTAACACGGCGCCGACGCCCCCGAACCCGACCGTCAGCCTCAACCCGCCGCTATCCATGTCGTTCTTCGACAGCGCGACTTCGGTTGACAGCACGAACATCACCATGCCGTCCGGCATCCAGGCGGGCGACTATGCGTATCTGATCAACTTTGCCCAGAACACCACTTCGACGGCGCCCTCGCAGGTCACGCCGACCGGGTGGACGCTGGTCAACCAGCAGTTCAGCAGCGCTACAAACAAGGCCTGCCGCATCGTCGCGAGCGTCAAGATACTCGACGGCACGGAGACGACGGTCGCGGGCATGACGACCGGCACGCGAGGCCGCACCATGATCGTGATGGTGTTCCGCCCCAGCAATCCGGTCACGGGCGATACATGGACCCGCCTCAATGCGCGGGTGGTCATCGACGGCGCGGCCGGCGGAAACGCCGTCCAGAGCATGGGGGCAGGCACGTCGCCCTGCATGGTGGTCGGCTGTGCGGTTTACGACAGCGGCACGCCCCCGGCGAACCAATGCTCTTTGGGAGACGACGCCGTCATCACGGCCACGTCGGTCATCACCTCCACGCTGGTCAGCCGCGCCACCTACACGATCAAGAACACGGGCGCCGCTGCCTCCACCTACACCGGCGACACCGACGCGGGCGGCGTCTCGGTGATCTGCGTGAACGTGAGCCTGTCGTGATCTCGATGCCCTGCCTGTCCTTTGCGAGAGAAGTCATGAGCAAACGCAGCAACGGAAAGCCCTTGTGGTGGGTCCGCCCGATGGACGGGATGGAGATCCGAGAGGACGAAGGCCACTTCTTCACCGGCTACACGGCGGAGATGGTGGAGCATATCGGCGCGCTGCACCGGGAGACAGGAAGGCAGCACGCAGCAACAGACGTGAGTTGAGTAAAGCAAGCGGACCCCCGACCAAGTGACAGCAAGGCCGGAGGCCCTAACCCCAGCGCGGACACGAGACCCGCACGGAGGCTGATATGAGCGTAGGCGCAGAGAACGGCGGCCGTCCATGAGTGAGCGACGCGATATTTGGTTCATAATGGATGCACTTTTGGTGTTTGTTCCATTTTCGCTTGTTGGCGCAGTATTCGGTGACACGATCCGAAAGGACGTACTGACGCGGCGGCAAAGGGGCGTTGCGGCGCTGTTCTGCCTTGTCCTCGGGCCGGTCTGTGGCCGGGTCGTCATCTCGGAATGGGGCTGGTCCGATTGGACCGGGTTGGCCGTGTCGGCAATCGTCCCGACGCTGGCCTACGACATCATCGGCCTGTTCACCGCCGTTATCCGGCAAGCCAAGGAGGACCCGCGCGGCTGGCTGGTCCTTCTGAAGGACACCGTAATTGCGGCGCTGCAGGCACTCCTGCCGTGGAGAAAGCCGTGATCGTCATCGAAATCCTGTTTTGGGCGGCAGTCGCAATCTACGTGGCCTGGCGCTTACGACACGTTTTCGGGAGGGCTTCGCAATGAAGATCAGCGATCAAGGCTTGCGGCTTCTGGTGGAGCGCGAGGGCTGCGTCCTGAAGCCCTATCGCGACTCGGTCGGCGTCTGGACCGATGGCGTGGGCAACACGGTCGGGGTGATCCCGAACGGGCCGCCAATCACGCAGGAGAGGGCGGACGCGGATCTGCGGCGCAATCTCGACCGCTTTGAGAAGGCCATTAACGACAGCGTGACCGTAGGGCTGGAGCAGCACCAGTTTGACGCTCTGGTGTCGTTCGCCTTCAATGTGGGGGAGGGCGCATTTAAACAGTCCACGATGCTGAAGCGCATCAACGCGTACCGCTTTGAGGAAGCCGCGGCGCAGTTCGATCGCTGGCATATCCCGCCGGAGATCACCTCGCGGCGCAACGGCGAGCGGGAACAGTTCAAGGGCGCGTCGTTTCAGGCGCGCATCCCGTGAACCGCTACCTGCTCATCGGCGCTGGGGTGCTGGCCGCCCTTCTGGTCGTCTCGGGCGTCCTGTTGAAGATGGCATGGGCGAAAAACGGCGCGCTCGAAACCAGACTGGCGAACGCCAACGCCGTGATCCAGCAGCGGGAAGCCGACATGCGCCTGTCCGCGCTTGAGGTCGCCAAACTCCAAGGCGCCCTTGAGAAAGCCGAGACCACCATCGCCCCCGTCCGAACGGAGATCATTCGTGTCCCTGTCACCTCGTCTTGCGGCCCTGCTATCGCTGCTGCTGTTGCCGGCGTGCGGGCAGCCCTCGCCAACCCTCGTTGACCGTCAGCCGGACGCTTCCCTGCTGCTGCCCTGCGACCGTCCCGCGCCGCCGCCAGAGAAGCCCACGGACACCGACGTTGCGCTGGGCTACCTGGACGCGATCCAGAAGTACCTTGCCTGCGAGGCTCGGCAGGCGGCCCTAGCCGCGTTTGTGAAGGGGCCAGTGAAGTAGCCACCCTACGGGCGGCTGTAACAAGAGGGAAGTAGGGGCTAGGCAAACCCGTTGTATCCGGCGCATGCTTGCTGACCAGCCTGAAGGCGAGCGCATTGCCCTGGCCCGCACGCGCATGCATGACCTCGATAATTCACCGTCCAATCTGAGCGCTCCCCACCGCGCGACATGCGGGGCGTGATGCCCTTGTCGCGGTCGTAGTTGTCCAACTCTTCGCGGATGATTCGGCGGATTGTTGCTTCGTCCATCTCTCTATCCTTGCGGGCGGCTGGGAGGGGAGAAGGCTGCGGCGCCGCCTCGTGTCGTTTGAAAGCGCTCGTGGGGCAGAACCGGCGCACCCTTGCGGGGATATGCCCTTTCGGGCCGCCGCAGCCCCTCACTCTACCCCAAACGCGGAGGAAATGGGAGGGCTGGCTACGCTTCAAGCGTTCCCCCAAGGCGCGCCGCTGCAATAGACGTAGCCTCCATCTTCTCCGTAGTCTGGAAAGAATGCATAGACGCCGCCAGAGGTCATAATCGGCTTGCCGGGCGTGCGCACCCCGCCGGTTACAGCCTCGATCTCCGCCGCGATTTTGGCGCGCCATTTTATACGCCGCGCGGTGCTTTCGGCGATCTCCTGATCTGTCAAAGGCCGCTCGCTCATCCATCACACTCCTCTAATTGCAGGCGGTCGGTTGGTGCGAAGCGCCAAAGGCGCGTAGCCACTACCTCCCCTCCCCGGCGGGGGAAGGGGAGAGCGCGGCGTCGACCATGGCTTGCCAGCAATACTGCGGGCCGCTCCAGCCGTCGTTGCGGTCATAGGAATCCCATCCGGCAGATTCCATCGCCTCCGTAGGCTCCCGCATGGCCTCGATAGCCGCTCGGGCGTCGTCAATGTGCATCTGCCAGCAATCGCCGCCGTGCTTGCAAAGCGCCTTCGCCACGCGCTCCACCATCTCACTATCAGCCATGGTCAGGGTCCTCCTTGCGCGGCTGTGCCGGATATTGTGCCGGGCCTCGGTAGTTGAGTAATCCCAAGTGATTTTGTCGGCCTTTCTGCATCATGTCGTGCATGTTGTCATACTGGGTGCCGAGATCCAGGTGTTCGATCCGCAGGCATCGGCGGTTGTCGCACTTGTGCATGATGATGCCGCGTTCGGGGATATGCCCGTGGTGGTGCATCCATTGCAGGCGGTGGGCCAGAAACAAGATTTTCCGGCCGTCTATGCCCAGCAACAGGACGCCGTATCCCTTGCCGTTCGTTGAGCCAGTCCACTCATGGCAGCCGCTCGGGGACACGGCAAAGCGGGATAGAAGAGCCTCGATAGACTTTACCGGCTTGGCTGGGCGCTGTGCCGGGTCTTGTGCCCGCGCCAATCCCAAATCTTCTCGCGAAAATCGCTGCCCACGCGGCGTGATTGACGCGGTTTCATTAGGCTTTTGCAACCTGTCAAACGGATTTACCGTCTCAGCGCATGGGTTTGCTAAACCGTTATACGGGGATAACTCGTATCGAGGGTTCGAATCCCTTCCCCTCCGCCATTCCTTTGGCATAAGCGTTTTACCTCCGTGGTAGGGCGCTTATTCTATCAGAAACCGTTACGACTGTGCCGGATTTTGTGCCGACCCCATGGCCGCGCGGCGCTCATCCGGGGTCAGATAGTCGAGGTAAATCTCCGTCGTCTTGATCGACCCGTGCCCAAGGATGCGCTGCAGATCGTAGATGTTCCCGCCGCGCGTCAGGTAGGTAACGGCGAACAGGTGTCGCAGGTCATGAAACTTGAATCTGACGCCATTTTTGGCCCGCCATGCGGCGTACCGGCTGGGGAAGTTCTTTAGCTCCTTGTCCTTCTTGTGCCCGAACACGAGGCTTTCTCCCCGCGTCATGGCCGCTTCCAGGATCGGCACGGCATCGGCCAGCAGGGGGCCTGTGAGGGGCACCACACGCAGGCGGCGGCCCTTGGTCTTGCTCAGGGTCACGGCGCGGCGGGCAAGGTCCACGCGGCGCTTTTCCAGGCTCAGTATCTCGCCCTCGCGCATGCCGGACTTGCTGGCAAAGTCCATGATCTGGCCCCAAAGCGGGGTGGGTGCCTTGGCAATGGCGGCGGCGACTTCCTCCCACGATGGCAGGTCGATCGGGTCGCGCTTCTCCCGGTTCATAGAGCGGTCGTAATCTTTGGCCGGATTGTGCAGGTTCGCGCCTTCGCCCAGCCCAGCCGCCATGACGCGCGAGATTGCCGTTAGGTCCCGATTAATGGTTGCGTTGCTGGCGCCTTCCTTGCGGCGCGCGGCAATGAGGGCGGTGATCTGGCGCGGCCCGATTTCGTCTAGGTGGTATGGCGTGAGGTGTGGCTCGACCATCCGGAAGCTGACGCGGTAGCGCTTGGCGGTGCTGTCAGTGACGGCGGCGGGCATCACATTGCCTGCGTAGTGGATGACGGCCTCTTTCCACGTCATCCGCTGGGCGCCGTAGAACTTGGCGCGGCCGGCGTCCTCGCGAAACTTCTCGATCCGCTTTAGCGCTTCTGTCCGGTTGCTTGTCTGTAGGCTTCCTCGGTATTCCTTCCCGGCAACCTGAACACGAGCCCAGTAGATTTTGCCGCGCTTGTAGAGGTTTCCCGCCATTTGTTCTCCCTCGCGCTGATCCAGCGCTTCACCACGTCTTCCCGATAGGTCCAGAGTTTGCCGAGCTGGGCCGCGCTCGGGATCGTGCCATTGGCCGATAGGGCCTGCACCTGGCGCCGCGACAGGCCCGTGATTTCGCAGATGCGATCAACCCGGACTCGCTCACTCATCTGCATTCTCCGTCATAGAGGGGGCGGGGGAGGCGATCTTTTCACGCTCTGTCATTAGACTGTTCCTTTTGGATGAGATGAGCTGGCTCGCTCGCTTCGCTCACTACGCACCCGCTGCGTGTGAGAGTGCGTCAGGCCGCACCTTTTGCGACTTGTTCTAGGTCGAACTCGGCGGGCTGGATCGCGCACCGCAGGCCGTCCCAAGTAAACGATTCCGCGCCCCTGATGTGGCGCCGCACCCAAGCGCGCGCATCTTCGTCGTCTCGCTTGCGGCGCCAATGTTGGCGGACCCAGTGCTTGAGCGCGGCCCGGCGCTCCTTACCTGGCGGCAGGTCGCGCAATTTGAAAACGGCTCTCAGCCCAATGGGGTCAGTGAAGAAACGAACGCGGGCGCTGCCCTCATATCCAATCAAGACTGACCAGTCGTATCGCTGACGCAACGCAATCCAAGTTGCGATCATCGGGAGAAGTTTGTGCTGTTCAATCTCCGTGTCGTCGTATTTGTTTCTTTGCTCAAACCCGCCGCCATCTTTCCATCGCCGGACGGGGCCGCGCGCATCAACCCAATTACCACCTATTAGAGACAGGACCCCACGCGCTGCGAGGCGTTCACCATCATTAAGAACTAGGGCGCAAACATTCTCAGCCATTACGGGGGAAACTAACTTAACAAGCCCGCGAACATCTTTTGGCTTGATGGTCCGGAATCGTTCAAAGTTCATGCCCGAAACCGGAGTTTCTTGCCAAGAGCAAAAAGACACATCAAGCGGCCAGATTGGTAGTTTGCTCGCGCCGTCCATGTAGTCGGTTTCGTAAAGGGCCGTTTCCCCGTCATCGTCGTTCATTCCCAGCGGGACGACTCCATCAAATGCCGATGGCGCAACGGCGTGCCGCTTGTTGTTGCTTTTGTCGGTTGAGATGCTTTTCGAGAGTCGGGCGTTAGTTTCTTCCGAAGCCTCCAAATAAGTCAGAACGTCGTCAACAACGACCTTCAGTTTAAGGGCTGCTTCCTCGCTCATAATTCACACTCCATCAATTGCGGTAGGTCGGTCGGTGCGGAGCGGCTTTAGCCGCGAGCCAGCCCCTATTCCCCCTGGGAGAGGGATCGGATGGCAGTCGCGATTACCCTGCACGTTTCCAAATGCGATCCGATCTGCACGAGCGAATTGATTGTGGGCTGCAGGTGCATGAGCGTTCCGGCAAGTTGCTCCGCCACCTTCGCCGCTTCTTCCAGCGCCTCTCTCCGTACTTCCGCACGGGATGATGGGGAGCGACGGTTCCATGCGGCGATGGCTTCTGCTTCGGTGAGTTCCCAAACGTTCGGCCCTATGGGGCAGTCATCGTTTGAGCATCCGCCTTCCCAAGCAGTTGAGTGGTCACTACTGGGCAATAGCGACCCAGCCGCACCACAAAACGGGCAATTCTCAAGCTGCATTTCCCCCTTCGGGGAGGGGATGGCGGGGGAGGTCATGGCATTCTCTTTCATCGCGTTCCCTCCTAAATGTGCCGCCATGTCCGGCGGCGAATGATGCTGTGCATAGCGCCCTCGGAAACGCCAAACCGCTCCCGGAGCTGTTTTCTGGTCGCATCGCCAGCCGCGTGAAGGCGGCGAATCTCAATGACATCGGTCTCAGATAGCAGCGCTTTCGGATTGCGCTCTCCGCGCGGGTCAGTGCCATGAGCAATGCGGTCTTGGTGATTTTGGGCGCTCGTCTTCCAAGACAGGTGACGCGGCGTTACGCATGCTTCGTGCCCCCGGCCGCAACTGTGCGCGGCTTGGTACTGTGGCGTTGGGGGATGTCCGTTTACTTCCTCGCAAATCAGGCGAGATACTACGCGCCCGTGTTTCCCCTTGTGTGTCATGGTCGCGTAGCCGGAGGAGCACCGCCCAAACGGCCAGATCAGACACTCGTCGCCGGTATAGGCAAGCGCCTTTGTGTAAAATCTGGCGATGGCAAATCGCTCCGGTTTCGGACATTTCGATACGGACGTGTCGCCGTGAGTGCGTTGGCGCTGGTAGTGCATATTGCACAAGCCCCATGCCACCGCCGTCCGAGCGCATTCGGAAACGGAACATTCGGTCATGGTGCCACCTTCTCCATTCGTCCAGACTTCCAACTGTATTTGTAACCCGGAGGCGGTTTCCTGAAGCCGCTGTGCTTCTTGATGCCGAGGTGCCGGGCCTTCATCCGCTTGGCCTTGGCAATGGCGGTCACGTCGGCCTTGTCCTTGACCCGGCGGCAGGACTCATGCGCGGGCCGCTTGTTCTCGTCCGTGTCGGCGCCGCCCAGCCCAAGGGCGCGTGGATGCTCCACGATCCACTTCTCGCCCGCCTGGATCTTCCGGTCACACAGGCAGCAGATGCCGTTGTGTTTCTCGAAGATCTGAAGCCGCTGCATGGGCGACATGGCCTTGCGCGGGGTGGTGCCTACGTCGGTCATCGCATGCTCATGGCCGCGCGTTCGGTGCTGGCGTTCGTGCGCAGCAACTCGATCCGGGTTCGCTTCAGGTCGTACTGAACGCGGGCACGGTCAGCAGCCCGCCCGGCCTTGACCATGCTGTCCAGATGTTCCCGGTACGACGGCTCCGCCAAGGCCATCATCTCAGCCTTGTTGTAGGGCATGCCGTCGCCCAAATGGCTCTTCGTGCCCACGGCCAGAACTGACTTGCGGGTCTGCTCCAGCGCCTCGTATGCGGCCTTGGCGTCGGCCCATGCAAGGCCCGCTTCCTCTGCCTCGTGGCAGAGGCGGTCTACGTCGATGAAGGGCGTGTTGCGGGTCATGCTGCAATCGCCGGAAGGGCGTCGCGCTTGGCCTCGACGGCGGCGTAGACGGCCTCGTATGCATCATCCGGGAGCTTTTCCTTCAACTCGTCCCGGTTCTCGGTCCACCATGTCTTGAGCTGGAGGCGGTCGTTGCACAGGCCAATGGCCATCCGCGCGCCGCTCTCCAGGGTGGCAACGGCCTTGCGGTCCTTCTGTACTTGATAGGTGGACCGGGTTTCCGTGGTCAGACCATCCGCGCGGGCCTCGTCGGCAAACTCCTCCGGCGAGCGCATGCTGCCAGCCGGGCGCTTGAAGCTCTCCGGGTCGTGATCGTATGCGCCCTGCATCTCTTCGGCCGGCGTGGTTCCAAGGCTCTTGTCGATCAGGATCACCACATGGGCAAAAGCCGACCGGCAGGCGCGGGAGATGGCGCGGGTCTGCGCCATGGCGCGGCGGGCGAACATCGGGCGCTTGGCCCACATCTGTTCGTCGTCGCCAAGGAACCCTTCGGCCGTGGCGATGACGCCACCGTCCGACATGCGCCGGATTTCTCCAATGGCCCGGATTCCTCCCTCGACCAACTCCACATCGCGGGAGGAGGCGACGCAGCCATGGGCAACGGCGATGGCTTGCCAGCCTTCCACGGTCACGTAGCGCTTGCCTTGGATCTTGGTCGCGGTCGCCTTCACGATGTCGCCGCAGAGCGTAGCGGCGTCGGTTGACGTGCGGTAGGTTTCGACGCCCGAGCGGGTCTCGATGGGAACGAGGTCGGTGACGCTCATGCTGCGTCTCCATTCGACTTCAGGGGCGGCTCGATCTCGCGGACGATCAGGCGCAGTTGCTCGCCGGTCCAATAGTTGGTCTGGCCGCGATCAACCTGGCCGATGGTGTGCCAGAGCAAATCCGCCCAGCGTCGCCGCTGATCGTTCGTCGCGGGCGGTAGAGGGGAAATCAGGCTATCGGGCATGGTTCACTCTCCGATCAGTGCTGAGAAAAAGAATTGAAACGCCATGCAAGCCCCAAGGCCGCACGCGGGAATGACAAAGGCGAATAGGATGAACGTCGCCACGTCGAGAAAGGCTTGCAGGGCAATCGGGCCAATGGCTTCAAGGGTCATGCCTGCCTCCCTTCACGAACCATGGCGGCGACGTTCCGCAGGGGCAGGGGGCCGATCACGTCGCCATCCTTGAAGGCAACGATCTGGCCGGGAATGCCGTCGCGCTCGCCGCTCTCCAAGTCGCCGTAGTAGTCCACGGCCTCGTTGAGATCGAAGAACGTCTCCGCGCTCCACAAAACCTTCTGCAGGAGGCGGCTGTGCGTGCCGACCATGACCACCCAGGTATCGGCGGTGCGGACGGTGACGCTCGCACGCGGCGCGCTGTCCAATACTGAGGGGGAAAGAGTGTCGGGCATGGGGGCTCCTATCGGTCGGCGCGAAGGTCGTCGGCGCGGTCAAGCGCGTCTGCGTGGTCCGCCGTGGCGATCTCGATAGCGGCGTCGTAGCCATCGCTGGACAGCCAGGTATCCGCCTCGGATTCGAGTTGGGCCTGGGCGAGGTCGCTGAACGCGCCAGCATCGCCAGCGCCGGGGCTGATCGAAACAAACTCGATCTCGTCAGGATCGGCCGGGTAGCCTGGATCGCCGTTGCGGAGGTACATCCGAGCGGGACGGCCGGCGCGGAACTCGAACGTGATCTCCTGCTCGTCTTCCCAGTCCATGCCGTTGGTGGTGCCGGAGCGGTGCCAGTGGATCTTGTGCTTGCTCATCACGAGGCCTCCTTCTTCGCCTTCGCCAGCGCTGCGGTTTCCTCGCGCGCCGTCAGCGGTCGTTTGCCCTTGTGGTGCTTGCAGTGGGAAAAGCCGCTGTTGCCCGGCCCGAAGGTTTGCCCGCACTGGCTGCACCCGGTGATCGGGAATCGTGCGGGCTTGGTCGCGCTGGGGGAAAGAGTGTCGGGGGCCATGTTACGCCCTCACCTTCGGGTGAATGTTGAGGAGGTTGGCGGCGCGGCGGCAGTCGCCCAGCGTCACCGTGACGTGCCTCGGCTGCTCGTTGTCGAGATCGCTGTCGCCGATGGGGTCGGCGGCCTTGGCGTAAGCCTCAGCGAACGGGCGCAGGGCGCGTTCGAGCTTTTCGATGTCGGTTTTGTTGGAGGGGGCCACGTTACGCCCCCCGCCCGTAAGCACGATCCTCGAAGTCCTGCGCGGCCAGAGAGTCGGCCCGCATCGTCGCCACGTCGTCAGCAACGTACATATCGAGGTAGTCGGCGGCAGTCTTGCCGAACGTGTCGTGGTACCTGATCGCCTGCTTGATGTCGTACTTGCTGACATCGCGCCCGTGAATGCCGTAGCGCCACGCGATCTCGACGATCTTGCGTGCGGTGAGGTTGTGGCTGATTGCTGCGCTCATTTCCTGCTCCCGTCTGGTGATGGGAGTAGCTTGTACAAAATTAATACAGTGCCGTCAAACAAATTTGTACACTTAGGGGAAAAAACGCCGCAGGCTTGCGTACAAGCTCTAGAATCAGGGCCTAAACGCCAAGTAGATCGTTAAGAGGGATGACCCGGTAGAGGCCCACTACCTGGCGGCGGGGAAACTCCAGAACCTTGGGCGGATTGTATTGCTCTACGATCACAACCTTGTGGGTAATCTTCACCAGATGCTTGATTAGCGTTCGGTGTTCCTCGTGCGGCTGACTCGGTTGTAAATCGAGAATCACATCGTCGCCGGGGGCCGGCGGCCGGGCACGCTCGCAAAGAACAAGTGCGCCTGGTCGATGCGCCGGAACCATCGAAAGGTCTTCAACATATGCCCCAAATACGTCGGTTCGGCCGTTGAGCCGGGGCGGCCTGCGTGCCCAGTCGATTGCGTCACCATTCATTTGGAAGCCACCCCCGCCGCCTGAAACAGTGCCGAGAACCGGGATGTCTTTCGGCATTTCAGAGCGTGGCGGCAACAAGCCTGTTACAGCAAGAAGTTTTTGCGGATCAGGTGAAACGTTACTGTGCGGCGCAACATGCGGCTCGTTCTTAACTCCTGCAAGTTCTGCAAGCTCTTCAGATGTAATAGGAGGATCGCCGCGACCCACAAGATATGGTTGTACCATCTCTATGACTTCACGGGGCAACAACACCTTTTTGCACCGGTCTTCATAGTATTGGTAGCGGCTGGCGTCCCAGCCCACGCGTCGAGCGAGTTCACGCAATCCGATCCCGGCTCGTTCGCGCATCGCCTTTAATCGCCGCGCGTTTTCTGATGCTCCGTCCATCGCGACATGGTGGCTCATTGGCCTGTACAAATTCTCAAATGAGTTTTTGACAATGTGTACAAACAATTGTACAAAATCCGGCCATGAGAAAGAAAAACCCCGTATCCGACATTATTGACGCTTTTGGCGGCGTGCGGCCCATGGCGGCGGCGCTGGGCGAGCCTTACCCAAATATCGTGCAGAGCTGGCAGAAGCTCGGGCGCATTCCTCACTACCGCAAACCGCAAATTGTCGAGAGCGCAAAGGCCGCTGGCAAGGTTCTGCCCACTGACGCAATGCGGCGCATTTTTCCGGATAGGGCATCCGCATGAGCGACTGGAACGACGCCACCGACCCCATGCAGCCCATCAAAGACCGGGCACAGCGCAAGCGTGAGCAATGGTACGCCTCGCGACGTAGGCGCGAGCAGAAGCTCGGGCTGGTGAAGTCGCCTGTGACGGCGGTTCCTTCGCATTTCGTTGACCGCGACTTTGACGAGGACCGCTAAATGGAACGCCTTGGCATCGTGGATGAACTGCAAGCCAATACGGCGGCCCTGATCGAGTCGGCGCGGAAAAGGGGAATGAGCGCGTCGGCCATTGCTCGGTTGCCGAAACCGGCGCGTGTGGCGAAGCCGGTAGAATTGCCGCCGGTCGTCCTTGCTGCTGCGTCGGAGGGGAACCCCGTCAGCCAAGCCAGCATGATCGCCTATCGCGCCAAGTTCGAGCGGCGCCGCAAGGCCGCCAAGCGCTTCAAGGGAATGGATACGGTCGTCGTCGGGCGCCCGGAAATAACCCCGGCCGACCGCGCTCTGTACCGGCAGATCGTGGATATGGCTTCGGCGGCTGGCGGCGTTTCCGCCGATGAGGTGGCCGACTTCATCCGCCCGCGTCGCGTCGTTCCCGTGCGTCACATCTGCTGGCGGCTGATGCGGGAGTTTTCCGGCCTCAGTGCCCCGGCGATTGCCCGGCTGACAGGGCGGCGCTGCCACAACTCGATCACCTCCGGCATCCGCCGCTGCGTGACGGTCAACATGCAGTCGCCCCAGTGGGCCGCCGTCTATTGGGAAGTGCGCACCCGCCTGTCCGCCGCTGGTCATCGCATGCTTGAGGACTTGGGCAAGGTGAAAAGGGGAAGCCGGCCATGAGGACGGGGCGCTTGCTTTTGACCGACTTCCCCCAGCGGCAACAGCGCCGCATCTCGAATCTCTTTGCTGCCGCCGATAGCTCTCCGAGGGCGTGCAGCGCTGGCGTCGCCGTCCGTATTGGGTGGTGCGGCGACGCCAGACCAAACCCCGACGTGGCCGCTCAGCCCGGCCGCTCCTCCCTGCGTCGGGCACCTCGCGGCAGCGTCTTGGGGCGCTGCCGCACTTTCTTCCCGTTGCGCCGCCAGCCTGGCAGCAACCCGGCGCAGCACGTCTTCAAGCCGTTCGGTTCTGTAGCTCCTTCGGTATTCGGCTCTGCTCATGGGTTTAACCTTGGAGCATCCGATGGCCGTGAAGTCGTCAATCTCTGCCGGGAGTTCGGCAATGTCTGCCGTATCGGCGCTTGAACGCATCCGCCCCATGCTCGTCGCCATCGGCGGCCCGCGCTCGTGGGACGATACCAAGGACCACTGGCGGAATCGTCTCGCCAGAAAGGTCGGCATCAACGCCCGGCGTATCCGGGCAATCCTCTCTGGCGAAAAGATCAAGGTTTCAGCAGATGAATATCTCAGCATTGAAGCGCGGTTCCTCGCGCTTGGTCAGCGCCTTGAAGAGGACCTGCGGGCGCTCTCCGGAGCGTCTGGGGATGAGGCTTCTGGCCCGAGCGGAACGGCGCGAGCGCCGGGTGCGGGAGGAGATCGCGATCATCCAGGCTATGCGCGCCCGAGCCAAAGCGTTGCTGGGCGGTAGGGGGCGGTGATGGCGCTTCTGCTCAATCCTGCGACGCGCGAGCGGCGGGCAAAACAGATGGATGAGAAGGCGGCGCGCGCAATCCAGATCGAAGGCGCGTGGGCCTCCTGGCGTCCGGTTCCCCGCTCCGAGCCCGAACCCCCGGAACATACCGACATGTTCATCAAGGGATACGTGGATTGATGAACAGGCTCGCTTCCGCTCGCACCTATCCCGTCCTGCAATAGAGGCTTCGCGCCATGTGGCCATTCAGAAAGAAAGAGCAGTCTTCCCGCGTTTTGCTGGTGAAAGATTTTGGAACCGCGGGCGTTCATTTCCACGTCCGGAACGTCAAACGCATTGGCGATCTGTTTATGGTGGGCGAGTACGGCGATTTCGACGGGCGCGACACGCTGTTGCTTTGCAAGAACGGCGCGGTGCGCGGCGGTGCCGGCAACTCAAAGTGGGAGAAGATCGACGACATTCCCGGTCTGACGGATGGGAGTGCGTCATGACCAAGCCCGGCCACAACAGCAGGGCCAAGGCTGGCCCGGTGAACGCTGAACGCCTCAAGTCCTTCATTGAGCGTATCGAGAAGCTCGAAGAGGAGCGCAAGGCTATCGGCGGCGACGTTAAGGACGTGTACGCCGAAGCCAAGGGCGTCGGCTACGACGTCGCCACCATGCGCAAGATCGTGGCGCTGCGGGCCAAGGACTCTGCCGACATAGCCGAGCAGGAAACGCTGCTCGATGTCTACAAGCACGCGCTGGGCATGGAGACGAGCGGCCCGGTGACGGTGGTGCGGACGGACCCCAGCGAGGAAGAACTTGAGGCGCTGGCTGGCCGGATCGTGGCGGAAGTTGACCGCTGCATGGATCTGGTCGGAGACGGCAATCAGTTGCCGACCATCCGCGCCATTCAGGACGCCATCGGCTGCAGCACAGGCAAGGCGAGCAAGCTGCGCGGCATGGTGCAGGAGCGGATTTCACGCGCCGGAGCCGTTCAGCGTGAAATGAAATCGCCCCACGACGCAGACGGCGTGGTCACAGAGACACAAGATGCGGCCCTGCAGGGTTTACCTTCTCCCACGGCACCGCAGACGGAGGCGCTGGACACGCCTGCTGTCATGTCAGAGGGGGCGGCAACCCCCGCTGACACCCCAGTTCCCGATGGCGGGGTAGGGACTGGCACCCATTCAGACGAAGCGCCCGCCCCGCGATCGGTCGGCGCGGTAGCGGCGGAGCCGCGCGTAGCACCCACCCCCTTCATGGGAGATGATCCAGGCGCTCCTCCTCCCTTTCTCATCCGCGCGCAGGCGGGGAGGGGGGCATGACCCAGACCGAGACAATCCTCGCGCACCTCCAGGCTGGTGGCAGCATCACGCCAATCGATGCCCTGCGAGAGTTCGGCATCTTCAGGCTTGCGGCGCGGATCAAGGACATCCGCGACGAGGGCCACGCCGTGCAGACGGATTGGGAAACGGACGGCGTGAAGAAGTGGGCGCGCTATTCGCTGAAGCGCGCGGAGCCGGCACGCACCGCTGAAGGACAGGGGCTGCTCGCACTATGACCCGCCGCAAGAACATCAGCGGATGCTCGGCAACCGTGTGGCGCCTGCCGTGAAGTATCCCGAGCCAGAAATGAGCGAGGCCCAGCTTCAGGTGGCCGTTGCGCGCTATCTGGATGCGGTTCTGCGACCGCCCGTCCTGTGGACCTCCATCGACGCCGGGGCAGGCAAGATGCGCCCTCGCACGGCTAACCAGCGCAAGCGCCGGGGCGTCAAGAAGGGCTGGCCGGACATCCTCATCATGGCGCCGGGCCCCTCGGTCATGGGCCTCGAACTCAAGACCAGCAAAGGGACGCTGCTGCCCGAGCAAATTGCCATGGAGCAAGCCTTCTTTAACTGCAAGGCGTGGTTCGTGACGTGCCGGTCGGTCAACGACGTAGAGCGCGCGCTGGCCTTCCTGAAGATGCTCCCTAAGCCTTTGGAGGCCGCATGAAACTCCCGCCCACCTCCATCGCCCCCGTCCATCAGGACAAGCCTCCTCTATGGGGTGTGATCCTGCCTGTAGCCGCCGCAGTGGCGGGGGTGATTGCGTTTGTCGGCGCGCTGGTATGGGGGCTGATGTGAGCCATCCCCACCACCATTTGTTGTTGTTCCCGTTGCGTTTCGCTATACTTGGGGCTGAGTTAGGAGCCCTAGTAAGGCTGTCGGTTGGCGCGCTATACGCCACCCCGTCAGAGGCCGGTATCCGCGAGGACCGGGCCTGCCTA
>Ga0208424_1000032_pt1 | contig 18495 bp, 22 predicted proteins | sample DEB3_08_DNA_2_FD_184521 | JGI IMG/M metagenome (GOLD analysis project Ga0208424, IMG submission 184521) | Aqueous microbial communities from the Delaware River and Bay under freshwater to marine salinity gradient to study organic matter... | ecosystem: Environmental > Aquatic > Marine > Coastal ... | reverse complement strand
ATGCTATGCGAAGAACGCCGCTTGAGCGGGTCAACCAGCCTCGACGAAACCATCAAATACCTGACGGCCAAAATCCGCGAAGGACACCAAATGGAATTTGGCATCCTACTGGAATGGCCGAACAATTCTTAGACACAACCGCCGTGCATAATCCCGTCGCCAACTTCAAAGCCAAAAGCCCTTTCATCGCCGGGCTTAGGGAGAAAATGCGGGCGCTGCGGATGTCGCCTAGAACGGAGGCGACCTACGTCCACTACGTTTGCGACTTCATCGTTTTCCACGGGAAGAAACATCCGCAGGAAATGGGAAGCGGGGAGGTCACGGCCTACCTGTCAAACCTCGCCACCGTTCGGAACGTCGCGGCAGCAACCCAAAACGTGGCGTTTAACGCACTGATTTTCCTTTATTCCCGCGTGCTCGAAAAACCGCTTGAAAATATCAAGGCGGAGCGGGCAACGCAGCCCTCGCGAGTGCCGGAGTTTTTCACGAAAGACGAATTGATCAGACTCTTCAACGCGCTGCAAGGCGAATCAAAACTTATGGCGCAACTTGCCTACGGGACTGGACTGCGGCTCATGGAATTGCTTCGCCTTCGCATCAAGGATGTGGATTTTGCAAACGGCGTTTTGATGGTTCAGTTTGGCAAGGGCAACAAGTCCCGCGTGGTGCCCCTGCCAAAGAGCTTGGCGGCAGCGTTGAAATTGCAAGTTGAACGCGCCCGCGTGATTCACCAATCGGACCTCGCAGACGGATTCGGGGCGGTGTTTATGCCGCATGAACTCGCCAAGAAGTATCCGAAGGCCGCGAAGGAATTCCGCTGGCAATATCTCTGGCCGGCGCGAACGCGATGCGCCGACAAGGAACGCGGCGAGGCTAGGCACCATCTTTTCGAGACTGGATTTCAGCAGGCGCTCGCAACAGCAGGCCGCAGGGCTGGGCTGGAAAAGAAGGCTCACCCGCACGCGCTACGGCACTCACACGCGACGCACCTCTTGGAAATGGGGCGGAGCCTAAACGAGGTCCGCGAAAGGCTTGGCCACAAAGACATTCGCACCACTCAGATTTACCTGCATTGCGTCGAAATGAAAAATGCGCCTAGCCCGGTGGATTGTCTCTGCGCTCACTAGTGTTCTTCGTCAGCGACTGGTCAACGTAAGCCCGCAACGCCGTTGCGCCCGAAATCAGGCTGCCGATTCCAGTCCGCGCCCACTGAATCCATGTCCAGTCAGAGATTTCAGTGATGGCCTCAGTCTGAACAAGGAACGCGCTGCCAGTCGCAATCCAGAAATAGAGTTGCGCTCGCAGGTCTAAGAGTAGGGCGAAGCGGGCCATGCTCAGTTTTTAACAAGCTCAATAACTGACAGGGTTACGATGTGCAAATTGGTATGACTAGAGGTTGTGGTTAGCCCAAGATACAGCGTCCAATCGGTAGATGTGTCAGCAATCGCAGTCCTCCCCAACAAATGTTCAGCCGGAGCCTTTGTTGTAAAGGCAGCCCGGTTGCCTATCTGATTTGTAAATGACGCCTGATTTGCAAACAGCCAAACGCCGGGGCCGTTTTGTGAACTGTAAGTTGAGCCCGCCGTTGTGCTTCTAATCGCCGCAGTAACATCACCTATAAAGTTTGTGCCGCCGCCAGCATAAGCCGTAAGAATGCAGTTCGCTGAATTTGCGTTTGTCGTTTCTGCTCCGTAAGAAACAAAAACCATCGAATTACTGCCCAGCAGCGGAGGGAGTGTCACGCGTAACAGCGAGGTGCAGTTCACAAAATCGCCAGCGTTTGTAATCGTTGCGGTGGTCGCGTTGGTATTTATCGTGCCGAAAAACAAGTTTGTCGGCGCGGAGTAAAGCGTTCTGAATGTTATTTTGTTCGCCGGATAAAATCCCGCCGCCGTGAACGTATTCGTTCCCGTGAAAACATTGGTTCCATTCAGCAACGCCAGATTCGTCAACGCCACCGTGGGCTTGCTGTCCAGTTGCGTCTGCACGCTCGAAGTCGCGTCAAGATAGCCAAGCGTCGTGGACGTGACGGACGACGACGTGAGAACCTTTGACGCGCTCGAAACCACCACGCGCGAGGCGGTCAGGTCGGTGTTCGTTTGGGTTGTGACGCTGCCGCCCGTCAACGCGAGATTCGTTGCGGCTCCCGTGTGGTTTGTGACGTAGCCAGACAGCGCGGAAGACGCGGCAGCACCCAGTGCTGTCCGCCATGCCGCCGCCGTGGTATTAGTGCCAGTCTGCGAAGTGAACGGCGACGGTGCCCACGGGCCGACTGAGGCGGCGGCGATTACAAGTAAAGCGACTCCGAGTGCGGCGAAGTATTTCATGGGGCGAGGTTCAGTTTGCAGGTAAGCGATTCAAGGCGGCAATCGTCCGCAGCGTCTTGGTTTTGAATCTTGAAAACCAGTTCAGTCGCAACCGATGTTTGGACTGTGCCGGTCAACAGCGTGCCGGACGCATCGCAGCCGCCGACTTGCACGTTTGTCGCGTTGCGGTTGGAAAACAGCGGCGTCATTGGAATCAGCGTTGTCGGTTCGCCGCCGATGAATAGCACGGAAATCAAGTTACCATCATGGTAAATGTTCAACTTGGAATTCGCCACCTGTCCCGAATCTCGCGTGAACACGGCGGAAAACTGCACCTCATCGTCAGCGCCCATCGCTGGACAATCCACAGTTGCCACGGTGGTTTCGGTAACTCCCGCAACCTGACTCCCGGACGTGCTGTCCCGGTAAAAACACGAAAACAGCGCCCTCGCTTGCGCTGCCGTGTAATATGACGGCATCGGAGTCGGGACAAGCGCAGCGGGGTCAACGACTTCGTTGCGAATCAGGCACTCGACTTGGCCGACTGTGCGAATGTTTCCAGAGCCGTCAACAAGCTGCAATTCGAGCTTGCTGGACGCGGAGGTTTCGCCAGCCAGAATATCGAACAAGCCCTTAGTATTGCAATCCAATCGCGCCTGCCAGCCGTCTGTGATTTGTGCCCACGTCGTTTGCAGCGCGGCGGGCGTGCGGACCAGCCGAATTATCTGCCGCTCATAAACCGCAGACGTGCCGGCTTGAACCGTGGAAACAACAGCGGACGAATCGGGCGTCAACGTGCTGACAACGGATGCAAGCAGCGCGTCCTTGTTGCCGACGGTGTTCCATTGGACCGCGTAGATTGCGGCGGCGGTTGGCTTCGTGACGGTGACGCCGTTTGCCCCGATTGCTGCCGTAGCGTTCAGCGCCGTCTGTAAAGCCGCCGCCGTCACGTTGTAGTCAACGGCGTCTGTCACTTCAACGATGGTTGAACCATTCGACCAATCCGTTGGTGCGCCGTTCGTCTTGGTGAAAATCACGCCCGTCTCGTTGGCCGATGCGCCGACGTTGGAAAAATCATCGCCAGCAACGTAATCAGAAATCAGATAATGCTTGGCATTTGTTAGGCTTCCGCTAGTAGCCGATGAAACGCCAAGCCGAAACGTCCCGCCCGATGGAGCCGCGCCCGGCCCGCCAATTCCAAGCCACGGGATAACCGTTGCACTGCCGCTGTCCGCATCGTATCCGCCTTCGCCGTCGGAGACGTAAAGCGAAATCAGCGGGTTGTCCCCGACAACAAAAACCGGCGTCGGCGCGGGCAGCGTGTTTGTAACGCCGCGCACTAAAGCATCCGACGGGTCTGAGGCTGCCGCGTTGAAAACGAGTGTCATTTTACGTTACTAGATGGCCCGAAATTGCTATGCCGGAATGATGGCAGGCACCCAAACCGTCCCGTCCACTCCGTCAATGCACGCGGGCAATTCGATGAAGGTTAAGTCTTCCGCCCGCACGGGAGCGCCGTTCAAGCTGGGCAGATAGGCCGGGTCCACAGCTAACAGCCAGTTGTCACCCTTGATTAGCCGCAGCGGAAACTGCGCCCGCGAATTCCAGAGCCGATTTACGGCAATGGCGATTTCATTCCAACGCGCGGCGGATAGCGGTTGGTCCTCTGCGAAGTTTGGTTCAATGGCTACCATTTAGACAAAGGGCAGACGGACGTTTTGAGCCTAAGTTTTACGGCGAGGCACTTGCATTGCGCGCAGTGCATCACGCTGGATTCGCCAACGGGCTTCCAATGTTCGCACGCGCGGCAGATTTCGAGGCGTGCGGACTGCTCTTGCGCGTCGGCTGGGGGTGCGCCCGCCTTGGCCCACGCCGAAAGTTCACGCGCGGCTTGTCCGCACCTGTCGCGGTTGGCAATCGCGTGCTCTGCCAACGCGCGGGCGCGTGTGAGTATTTCGTCTGGCGTCAGCATGACAGGCCGGGGTGACAGATGAACGTCGGCGAACCGGTCGTGGCGCAGCCGGTTGTGAGGGGGGTTAGCTGGTATTCTGCCCCGTAGTAACGCCGGAACGTTGCCGCTCCGATGTCCGTCGGAGCATCAAGATCATAAACCGTGTCGGTTATGTCAATCCAGCCGCCAGTTGCAATCGGCGTTCCGAAATCGTAATACTCCGTGATTCGGATTTCGACCTTGTAGGGATACGGCGAACCGCTGGCAGAGCGGGAGGCGTCTAGGGTTGAACTGCGGGCAATCCAGCCATCGGCAGTTTCTTCAAGCGACGCAAGCCCTAGCGTGTTTGTCGTCTGATTGCCGAAGCCTTTCGTCTGCGCCGTTGTGGCCACATACTCAAATGCAAATCCAGTGTCGGCAACTTCTGTCCAGTCGCCGGGGTCAAACGGCTCGGCGGGCAGCGCGGAACCGGTGTAGGCGTAAGTTTTCGACGGGTCAAATCCGGGGTCACTAAAATCGTAGTTCGCATTGTTGGCGCGAATCTTGAACACGAATTCCTGAACCGGCGCGGACCATCCGTAACCTTCGCCCCCTGACGTGCTGGCGGCAACGGCATCAGCCAACAGCGCCAACGCGCCCGTTGCAGGAATCGGGTAATCAGTGCCAGCAACCGACAACTCCGAAGTTAGTTGCCCGCTGCCGTCGTGAAACGTGCGCTCTGTTGCAGACGTTGCGCCCGTGTTTGCGGTGCGAAACAGCACGGAATCATTTACCGTGTCGCTGGTATAGTGAACTTCTTTATCGCCAAGGTTTCCGTGCGGGAACAACTCCTTCCATCCGCTGCCGTCAGCTATTCCAGCATCATCGTAATCATAGCTCGCATCCTCGCGCAGATACGTCGGCGTGCGGTCTCCGTTGTAATCGTTGCGGCCAACTGTCGGAGCGTCGCGCGCGGACCATGTTCGCACCTGATACGGAGTTTCGCTGCCCCATCCCGAATTGGAAACCGTATGCGTGCAAACCGCCGTCAACGTCACGCCGTAGCCAAGATTCGCACAGCTACCCGTGCCAACAGAATTCACAGTGCCGTCAAGCGTTGCGCTCTCGCCGTAGTAAGGATTCCCCGGACACGTCCAAAACGGCACCGTCCCCGCGTGAGTCGGGGCAGTCAGTGTGAACGTCTTGTTGGCAGTGTCGCCATCGGCCCAGTTCACAACATGCGTCTCATGCGTCCACATGTGATTACAACCGCACTCCGTCAGGTTCACGGACCATTCAACTTCAACCGCGCCCGCGCCGTGATTCGGCGGGGTTTCGATGGTGAACACGCCGCCATTGTTTTGCCAGTAACTCCCCGTGTCCCAGTCCAGATAAAACGCACCTTCTGACACGGGCGGCGGGCTGCCCTCGGCGATTTCGTAATCCGCAGGCGTGCCGTGATAGCCGATTTCGTGGTCCGCCAAACGTGCAACCGTAATCGTGCGCGCGGCGCCCTCGTTGACCGTGAAAAAAATCAGCGCGTTCGCAGGCTCCAGCCCGTTGCCAATCAGGATTACAACCTCATCGCAAGCAACGTCCCCGCACGTTGTGCAATTCGCGCATGCTCCAAGCACTATCACGCCGGCACCCTCCCGGCGAACACGTAAACCGTTGTCGGGACGCCGCCGATACAAACAGAAGTCGCCTCCCAAACCGGCGTCACGTTCGCGGGCATTGTCCCATCGTCAGGCAGCAACCCGGTTTTCCCGGTGTGGAAAACAAATCCCGCGTCATTCTTGGTTATCAGAATCGGGGCGATCGCGCGCATTCCGTAGATTGCATTCACCTTGCGGGCTAGCAGGTTCAGCATCTCCGCAGACAGGCACCAAGGCTCATCGCCCTCGGCTGCCAGCGGCAACGGCGTTTCAATCGGAATCATTGCGGGATACAGTAGCGAGTTGTGCGCTCGTAAATCGGCCCCATCCAGACGCGGGAAACGCTGGCCACAACGCACACGGGCGCGCGGTAAGCGACATTGGACCGCCACCAAACAACAGTGGGGTCCGTCGTTTCGTTAAACGTGTTCGTCTTGCGCCCGTCTTCATCGTAAATTTCCAACGCGGAAATCACGGGAATGTCAAGCGGCGTGGTGACGCCGACGCTCACGCCGGGGAGCCAGTAGTCAATCTGTAATTGCGATTGAACTTCCAACGTCTCCGGCGCGCGGCCCGGCTCAACTTTGCGAAGCGATTGCAGCGTCACTGTCCCGCCCGGCTCCGTAATCGGAGACACCTTAACCGTCGTTCCACTTGTGCCAGTCAGACAGCCGCGCAGGCAGCGACGTCCATATTGCGTCCCGGTGATGGTGTCCGTGAAGGTGTAGGCAACCGACACGGTGTCACCAAGGGCTGCCGTTGAACTTGTCGCGGTGATGATGGTTTCGACCAGTCCAGAGAATGAGAAACTCGAAATGGACACGTCCGCATAAACCGCCTCGGAACCGATGCCGGGCACCAGCCAGCCGTATGACTCGTATCGCGTGCGCGCGTCCGGGATTTTGGAATAGGTGCGGGTCCATTTCACCTTGCCGCCGCCAAGCGGTGTCAGTTGGCTTTCTTTCGTCAGGAAAAACCCAGCAAGGGACGGATGCCGCGTGCCTAGCGCAACTGGCACCCAGCTTGACTCCGATTGCATATAGTCTTGCTCGAATGCCACCTTGCCAGCGGTTGAGTCTTCAATCGGGTTGAACCATCGCTTTGCGCCGTCAACGGCTGCAACGCTCCAGTCGCCATCTTGCCATAGAACGCTCATTTAGATAATATAGCTTTGACGTTTAGCCCCTCATTCTCGGCTTTTTTAATAAGCTCGCGCATGGCTTCGTCAACGCTGGCAATGCCCGCGTCGATGCTCTTGAACGGGAAGCGTTCAGATTCGGAGAGCGACGTGATTCCCGCGCGGACTTTCTCGGCTTGGCTGAACAGTTTGCCCGCCTGTTCAATGTCGCCCTCACGCCCACGAAATTTCAGGAAGCCAGCACGCGACTCTAGGTTTCTGGCCTCACGCGCGGCGATAATATCCGCCCGCAGTTTGGCACTGCCGATGGTTCGTAGATTTGCCCCGGCAAGTTCCTCAAGTGAGAACTTCGTCCGCTCTGCCCGTGCGTCACTTGCGGCCGTAACCGCGCCCACGCGTTGCGCTCCCATGCGCGCAAGACTCGCCTCATATTCCTTCTGACTGGCCGCAATCTTGGCCATCGCCTGATCTCGCTCACGCAAAGCCTGTTTGTCCGACTCTTCCATTTTCTGCCGAATCTTAGTATATTCGACTTCCTTTTTCTTCATCTCCAACTCTTCTTTTGCGCGGTCGAGCGAGCCTTCCTCCATGCCGCGAATCCGCTCCATTGATTTCTCCATGTCGCCCATGAGCAGGTCCAACATCTTCTCATCTGATGCGCCCTGCTCTTCAATCAGCCGATTGATTTTGTCCAGTTCGGCGCGCTGGGTTGTCAGCCGGTCAATAATCGCCTCTTCGGTTTCAAGGAATGAATTGCGGTTCATTCCCTCATCGGGCCCGCCCGTCGCAAGCGATTCACGCATCCGCGTCATTGACCCGCGAATATCGCCTTGCGCCACGCCGCGAAAAAACGCGCCCGCCGCCCGCAGGCCAAGCGCGGCTTTGTTGGCGAATTGCCCGAGCGCGTCAGTCGCCCCGAAAACCATGTTGCGAATCTGCTCCCAGTTCTTTGAGGCGTCGCGCATTCCGCGCTCGCCCATTATCGCACCAAGCTGCTTCTGCTTCGCAATGTATTCGTCCAACCCCTTGCCGCCCATGCCAAGGATGTTGTTGATCTCGCGGCCCGCCTTGCCGAAAAACGCATACGAAACGGCAGCGCGTGAAGCCGCGTCCCCGGCGTTCGCGTAGGCTGTGGAAATTTCCTTGAAAATTGCCTCGTTGGATTTCGCGGAGCCGTCGAGGTTGAACAACTCAATTCCGAACTTCTTGAAATCCTTTGCCGCCTCACCGCCTTCCGTGCGTGCCTTGCCGATGCTTTCAGCAAGGACCGTCATAGCCTTTTTGCCAGAGCCAGCCGCCGCGTCAAACTGCCGTTCCAGCTTGGACAAGCCAGCCACAAACGAAAGCGACGCGCCCAAGTCTTCCGACTGCCGGCGAAGGTCAACCATCTTCTCAGAAACGCGTGTCAGCCACGCCACAGCCGCGCCTAGCGACAACATGCCGCCAATCGCACCAAGCGCGCCAGCAAGCCCGCCAGCGCCAGCCTTGGCCTCGCCAAGTTTCCGGTGAAACTCGGTCGAGTCCATGCCCATCCGCACTACTATGTCTTGCTGTGCCATGTCAGTTCTGTTTCCCGGAGTTCACTTCATCAAGCCACTTCTGGCGCGCGGCGTCCGTCAGCCTGTTGAATTGCGGTTCGTCACGATTGATGCGCCGATTGATTATCCGCACGTATTGAAACAACGCGGCCACTGGCGTTTCGAGTATGTCCCGGTGGCTCCAACCGTATTCGCGCGCAAGCGAATCAATCAGACTTGCCATCCATGAATTAAACGTCTCGCCGCCCATTTCGCCAGTCGGCGGCGAATCCATGAAACACTCTTCGAGGAACGTCTTAATCTCCGCAACGCATTCGTGATAATCCAGCTTCTTGCACGCTTCGATTCGCGCTATCTTTGCGGCCTCATTTGTGTAGGAGAACTCCGGGTCCATCGCCCAAAGAAACTGGGCAATGTGTTCCGGCAAGGGAAACCCGCCACACACAAACGGATTGCGGCAACTCATCAAAACCGCAAGCCGCCGCGCCGTGAGTTCAGCGCAGGGCAGCCCGCAGATAATCACGGGAAGGCCAAGAAATGCGGAGTCGCGGATTTGCTCCTGCTTGGCTTCCGCCTCGGCAAGTCCGGGGATAATTGCACGCAAGTCGCTCATGCGGGACAAGCCGCCGGCGGCTTAGTTGTAGGCCTTGATGAAGCTGACAGAAAACTTGACCGCCTCGCCCTGAGACAGCGCGCGGCCGCACTCAGTCACAATGAAGTTCTCCGTGCCAGTGCCGCCGCCCCAGTTCTTTGAGAACGTCAGGCCAGCGAGCGGCTCGGCAGTCGCAGCGGCAGCGCATTGAAGCGTCGCCGTTCCCTTCACCCAGTCGGCAACGCCGACGGACTTGGCCGGCTCGTTCAATTCATTGCGCTGCTCAATGACAGTTGCCGCGCGGGTAATCGTCACGTTCTCAGCAACGTAAGTCACCGAGTTGATCGAAAGGGTCGTGGACCCATAAACCATCGTCCCGTCATTCCATGTGGCAGCCATAAGTTTTGAGAGTTCCGCCCGCTATGGGCTTTGTCTCATGGCCCTAAATTGACTACGGCGCGCTGTTTGGCCACGCCGTCGGGAGGATTTTAACCATCCCGGAGAACTTGCAAACCGTCCGGTCTTGGTCTTCGTCCTGTTCGTTGGTGATTTCCGTGGCGTCTTCGGCCTGCAACTGATTGCTGACGGCGTGGTAACTCAGCGCCGCGTTGATAGTGGTGGACGTTGACGGCGCAAGCAGCAGGTAGCGGACTTTGCCTAAATAGGTCTTGTGCGTGGAGTTGTTTTGGTTCCGCCCTGTAACCACTGTCGCCGTCAACGTAAATTTCCACCGGTCGAACATGAGCGCGCCGCCAGTCACCTCGACGGCGTGGTCATCGGTCCCGCCCATTGCCATCGAAAGCTCAACGCGCGGCGTGGCCAGATTGCCAGTCCCGCGATGCACAGCATTCGTGACGCTGTTAGCCGTAAGGACTGCGGCGTATCTGGCCAGCAGCGTTTCCTCGAATTGGTAGAGTTCGGCGTAGGTTGCGGCGGGCATGGTTCAGGAGGTTTTGAAACCGGATTTGGCTGCCGCCTCGCGCATCTTGCGGCGGATGTATTCCAGCGTTGAATTGGTTTCCGCTTCGACTGAGCGGCGCAAGGCGTCGAGCATCATGGCGGAAACGTGCGGCGGAATTGGTTCGCCGTAGCGATTCCGGTTAGCGGTGTTTGCGATAATCACAAACGGCTTGTCAGAGTTTCGACTTGCTGGAATGGCGTAGCCCTTGGCGACTCCGTATTGGCGCGCGTCGGTAAATGGCTTAAAGGACTCCCCGCGAACGAGGGATGCAAGCTGTCGGACGGGACGAATCCAGCCAGAGGCAAGAAAGCCAATGTGCTTCAGCTTGGAAGAAATCCACTTGCGCGCGGCTTTCTCCACAGCCTTTCGGTTCTCGAATTGGCGGAGCGTTTTGCCGTGCCGCTTTAGCGCCCCAGCGTAGTTGGCAACGGCGGCCTCGGCTTGGAAATCAAACTTGCGGACGTTGCGGGTGCGCCCCCTTGAATCAACACGTTGGCGGATTGATGCCGTAACCAAACCCAGCTTTTCAATATCCGCGCGACTCGCCCGCTTGGTTCTGTCCATTGCCCCCCGTGCAATGTAAAGAGCCTTGCGGTTCAACGCATCACCTGAAACTTGTTTTGATAGTTCAACGTAGCGCGGGAGCGCGGCGTTAAACCGTGACAAGTCAACCGATAGCGTGCTGGCCATTCACAAAATGGCCCGAAATTGACGACTTATCGTGGCGGAACCGCTTGAACCTCCCGTGCCTGAGCTTGCCTGCCTTGGTGCGCTGCATGGCGACAACCTCGACAACTGAACCGATGCTTTTTGACGCCATGTCGGCTTCAATTTGGCTAAACCCAAACACGCGCCCGCGACTCGTCATAATTCCGTGGACCAATTCGCCGACTTCCGCAGTCTGTTTTGCGGTGTCAACGGACAGCAAATAGAAGTCCTCCGTGATTTGCCGCTTGGCTCGCGTCCATCCGCAGCGAGCGGGGTCATACGGACTGCCAAGGTGCTTCAAAACAATGCCCTCGCCGTCGGTTTTGCGGATAAAGTTTAGTGCGTCGGCAATGTCAAACCATTGGCGGACAATGCTTATCCACGCCGGCAACTGCAAACATGCCAGCAATGAAAGCCGGTCGCGCAACTGCCATTTTGCAACTGACTCCTTATGAAACGACGTGCAGTCCCAAGCAACAAACTTGCCTCCGCAAAGCTCGCCGTCAATTTCGCAGACAAGCCCTCCGGGGTTGAGAATAGGAACGTCAAGCGGCAGTCCGCTCCGACTAAACCCCTTGCACCGCTGGCCATCGAAAACCAGCCGACACCAAACGCCATCAACCTTTTCCTGAACCACGCAATCATGGTTTAGTGTCCAGTGTGCGGCGTCTTCCAGCGTGTAATCACCTGTCGGCCTGCAAATAATCATGTTGCAAGGATGCAACTTCCGCTGCCCATTGCAAGCCTAATTCTGACGGTTGCACTTGAACAGCGTCGCCGACGCGTCCGGCTTGATTTCGAGCACGCGATACGTCACGCCGGCAACGACCACGGTGTTTTCGAGCGCGATGTTGATGTTCGTCAACGCCGAGGCCGTGGCGATGAATTGAAGTGGCGCGTGCGGCAGATAGCCGTCAACCATCATGCCATGCGTCTGAGATACGCCGCGCACAACGCGGGCCGTAAAGCTCCCGGTGCTGTGCGTCACCGTCACCGGGTCGGCGTTAATCACCTCACCAAGCCCGTCCGCGATTTCGCTGGTATAGGTCATGCTTCGGCAAGGTAGCCCTTGCGCTTCAAGTTGCGGAGCGTGTCGGTGCAGACAGTCACCACGTCACCGGCCTTGGCAACAAAGGTTTTGAACAGCCCAGTTTCGGGGTCAGGGTTGCCCGTGATGGTGCATCCCTTAATGACCTTGCCCTTGACGAATGTGCGTTTCTTGATTGCGTCGCTCATGTGTGTTTTGTGTTTTACCGTTTGAACTTCAACAAGCCGCGCCCGTCGGCAACGACTTCGTGGCTCAGTTGAGTGAATCCTTTATCGGCTAACAGCGTTGTGATGTCAACGGCGTCTTGCGCCGTGTGGTATTCCAGAGCCACGGCGCGCGTGCTGGACAAATCAAGCCGCTGTAAAATCTCCAACTCGCAGCCTTCGCAGTCCAGTTTCACAAATTCAAATGATGGGAGGTTTTCTGCCGCGTCGCACCATGCTGGCAGTGAATTGCCGCCCTCCATTTTGAAACTGTGCTCGCCCGCGTTCGTTCCTTCGACAAGCTGACTGATACCCTCCTCCGCGCGAACGGCGGCTTCGTGTAGCATCACGCGCGGGAAGTGTCGCGTGTTGATTCTGAACAGCGCGCAGTTTTCGGGGTGCGGCTCGTATGCTTCAATGCTCACGCCCGGCCATTTCTCCGACGCCCAAACTGAGAAGCCGCCGATGTTGCCGCCAACGTCCAGAGCCGTCGCCGGGGGCGGGTCGAGTTCGATGTTGTATTCGCCCTTCCAAATCCGCTCCAAGTGAAACTTCATGTCGGGGTGACAAACCGTCAGCCGGTCCGGTGTGCGCTTGATGGGATAAACGATGCTGCCCTCGTGCCCAAGCTGAATCCGCGTGTCCACCATCACCTTGAATCCAGCCGCGCGCGCCATGTCGCAAAAATACCAGTCCTCGGAAAGCCACTCATTGCCGACGACTCCAGAGCAGAAGAAATCCCACTCCGGCCTGCCGTGGTTCGTGTATGGCTTGGCGACCTCTTTCAACTTCTCGAAAACACTGCGATGGATTCGCAGGAAGCCGGTTCCCGTGCGCGCAACTTCCAACATTCCGCCAACGGCGAACGGCTGGTGTCCCGGCAGTGTTTGCAGGCAGGGCTTCACCTCTTCGGATTTGAGGAAGTAAATCCCGGCGGCAATCGGCTCGTTGCTTTCCATGAGCCGCTCAATGTCCTGCGGTGTAAATACAATGTCGGAGTCTATGAACAGCATGTAATCGCAATCCGTGGCAAGGAAGTTTGCCGCCGCGCGATTCCGTCCGCGTCCGGGGTGCGAGTCGGAAATGCGTGTTACCACCATTTCACGGCCAGAGAAGGACTTGATGAAACTGGACAAGAATTCAAGCCGGGCGGAGCCAAGGCCGTTGTCCAGTAGTGGCAGGAATAATGAAGGCATGTTGTGTGTGTTGGTTGTGTTGTGTTGTGTGTTGGATTTAAGGACGCCGGGCGCACACAACTACGCCCGGCGTCCCGCGTCGCCAGTAATGGTTTACTGGAGCTTCTTCGTGCCGAGGAAGGTCATGCTCACCGGGAAGGACGGCGAGTTAGTCCCGGCGATGATGGAAACGGCCTTCAGGTAGCGATAGGTCGTGGATCGCGGGTCATGCTGCAAAACCTGATGGCTGTTCGTGGTCGTCACCTGAGCAAAATTGTTGTTCAGGATAACCGCATTCGCGCCGTTGCTCTCCGCGCTGCCGTAGAGGCGCACGTCAAGCGTGGTGTCGCCAGTGTCGCCAGCGGTCTTCGCGCCGGCGTTCAGGATGACGGCGCAGGTGCCGACATACTGCTCGGTGTCAATCACGGTGGAATTCCAGTTCGCGGTCTTCGCCGTGCTGGGCTGCATCACCGCAATCGTGAGTTCGTTTTTGGGGTCCATAGTTTTGTTGGGTTGATTGGTTAAGCCCGCCCCACTCAAGGGGCGGGCCAGTTTGGATTACTGGGCGGCGCTGTCTGTGGACACGTTGAACGCGAGCGGCTGACGAACGGCGATGTCGCACAGTTCGTTGACCGTGATTTTCACTTGGCCGTCGCCAGCGAGGGTGTAGGGGTCCACAACCACTTCGAGGCCCGCCCAGCTTGCCATGACAAGCTGATTGAACACTCCGAAGAAGGACAGGTTGCCCTCAACCTGATTGGTGCGGAACACGCTGTAGCCGTTCGCGGTCATGCCGTCTCCGATGAGGTAGCCAGCGCCCGCAACCGAGTCGCGCAAGATGGTCTTCCACTTGCCAACCGTGGCGGCAGACAGGATGAACGCCATTGAACCGATGTCAGCGTTGTCAACCGAGATGCCGGTTTCGTGCTCGACCACGTCGGCCCACGTTGCCGCGCCACCATAGGTGACAGTGGCATTGATGCCGCTGGTGACAGCCAAACCAATCGGCTCGGCCCCGCCCGCACCGTGAAGCGCGGCGGAATCCTTGGCGATGGCGAGGCGAGTCATCAGCTCGTTGCGAACGAACGCCTCCGCATCAATGCCGGACTGGGCCAGCAACTGCGTGGAATACGGAGTCGAGGCGGACAGCCGATGCGGGGAGAGGCGCACCTGACCAAACACGGACTGGCTCGCGGTCACGCTGCCAGTCTCTGACACCCAGTAAGCGGTTGCACCGCTCACATGCTTCGGCAACAGCACGTCGCCGACGAGTCCCGAAAGTTGCGTGGCACCGGCCGCCGCAACAACGGTCTTGTTGTTCAGGAGGTCAATCATCGGGCCGTATTGGTTCTGGACCAGATAGCCGCCCGCCGTGGCCGTGGTGACGTTCTGCGCGCGGGTCAAAACGCCACGCTTGAACACGTCCTGCGGAATCACGAAGGCGTTGCCCTGAATGTCGCGCTTGGCAACCTTGCGGGCGGCGCTGTCGGCCTCCTTCTCAAGGCCTTCGAGCCGGCCATGCTTCACGATTTGGTTAACGGCGCGGAGGATGCTGAAATCGCCAGCCTCGCGGTCGCTCATGCCGACGTTCGCGCTCTCAGGCGAAACCTCGCGCGCGCCATAGCACTCGCGGAGAACGAGGGTGCTGAAGTCGGAGGCGGAGATGCCTTCAGACAGCGCGCGGGCAAGGTGCTTTTCAGCGCCCTTGGCGGCGTGTTGCTTGGCGATGGCGGTGCAGTCGGCGATGCGCGAACGCTCTTTGGCGATCACGTCGGATTCGATGATTTCTACAGACATACGTTGAATTGGTTTTTGAGTTTGTTCCTCGGCTGAAACTTTGACCGGCTCAGTCAACGCGCGCCCCACGCCTGCCGAAGTGTCGGCGGGGATTGACACGATGCTGATTTCAAGCGGCTCCCAGTCTGTTGCCCTCTGGACTTCCGATCCGTCGGCCAACTTCTGCGTTTCGAGCTTGTGGATGACATACCCGACGCTCACCAAGCTCCGGATGCCGTCAACCACGTCCTGAAAAATTTCCTCGCCGTCTTCGCTTTTCGAGAAGCGCACAACCGCCCGGCATTTGCCGTCAGGGTCAACGCGGGCGGATTCCACAACTCCAATCTGTTCGTCAGAGTCATGCTGCAAAAGCAAAGGCGCGCGCGTGTTCAGCCGTGCCAGTCGCACGCTGCCGGGCTTGCAATCAAGAATCTCCGTCCCGAAGTAACGGGAAACCGGGGCCTCAGTCGCAAAGCAAAGCTCGACCGTCCGCGCGTCCGCAGTGATGGCGGCGCGGTCAACTTGGAAGTCGCGCTTAAAGTTTTGGCCGATGGCGGTCATCTTACGAGTTGGCCTGAAATTGACTTTCAATCTTCTGCGGCAGCGGCTTGCGCTGCGGGCTGTTGCGGCGGCGGCGGTGTGTCCGTCGGAAACTCCAGCCCGTAGGTTTCCGCAAGGTCATTGTCGGATGCGATGTCCGCCATCACGTCCTCGACGTCCCCGCCTTGTTCCGAAATCACAGAGCGGCGAGAGTCAAGGCCCTTCTCTATGGCCAGCACCTTCGCGTTCAAATCCTTCAGAGGATCAACCCACTGCCACCGGCGCGGCTTCCATTCGGGCGCGTTGAACTTGTCGAACTTTGCAGCAGGCAGCGCTGAGCCGTTCGGGAGTTTCAACTCGCCAGACAGCAGCGCCATCGAAAGCCACTTCTCGAAAATCACTGTGCGAACGGTTTCGATGAACCAGTTCTGGATTCCCTTCCATTCCTCGCGCTCCTCCAACAGTCCCGCGCGGATGCTGGAATAATTCACGCCCTCAAGGTCGCTGGCAAGCGAGTTGTAGGAAACGCCGATGCCGGACGAAACCCCGCGCAACGCGGCCTTAACGAAATCCGCATACGCCGCAACCGGGTGCTGCGGGTCGAGCGTTTGAAAGCTCGTGCCCATCGGCAAATCCTCAATGACGCCGGGCTGCATTTCCTGCGTCGGGTTGCCCGCGCTATCCTCCGCGCCTTGGTAATCGGCGGGCATCGTCTTGACGTAGAAACCCATTTTCGACGCGGCGCAACGGGCGGCGATAAGCTCCGCCTCCTCGTATCCGTCCAACATCTTCAGCCGCATCATCACCGGGGCCAGCCATGAAATGCCGTTCGTTTGCCCCTGCCGATTGCGCCGGCAAACGTGAATCACGCGCTCGGCAACAATGCGGACCGTCCTAAGTCCAACTGCGGCAACGCCCGAATCGTTCGGATTGCGATTGAAAAAGTGATACGCCACGGGCTTGCGTTGCGGCGTCATCTCGACGCCGTAGCGCACCACGTTACCGCTTGGCAGCAACTCGTTGTAGTCCTCACGCAGATAGTCCGCCTCAAAGCATTCAAGCTGCAAGCCGTATTTCCCCGCCCCTTCGTGAAACAGGATGAACATTGACCCGTCGCGCGCGGCAGAGCGCAAGGCGAGTTTTTCAATCGCTTGCAGGCTTGTCGCGCCGTCCACACAGCAGTTCTTGCCGCGCGTCCAGTCATACCATCCCGCTTCAATCGCGGCGTTTGCCAGCGTGTCATAGCCGCCGCGCTTGATTTTCCCGCCCTCGATTCGGTCTGGGTCGCGCACTTTCATTTGCAGCCCTATGCCCGTTGAACCAAGAACGTTGTTTTCCAGTAGCTTAAAGTAGCGTTCAACAAACGGATTGTCCCGCTCCAACTGACGTGCGCGGGCGCGCACACGTTGCGCGGACCCGGCAAGTTCCGAATCGGCTGACGAAAATGCGCCGGCCCAGTCTTCCGTCAGTCGTGAAATCTGAGCGGCGGCGTATTGGCGGCGGGCCAGAACTGGCAACGCGCGTTTCTGTGCGCGGACAAATCCAGCCTTCGCCGCGAGTGTTTCTAGAAATTTCATCGGGGTGACGTGAAGCGGACAAACACGTTGCGGCGGTTGCCAAGCCCCTGCGCGATACGCTCGGCAGCCTGTTCGGATTTGTATTCCGTCAGGTAGCGGTCCCGCATGGTTAGCAGCTCAGAGGTTGGAATCAGGGAAAACGATTGCTCCAATCCGGACCAGTTTTGAATCGTCTTCGACGCGCGGGCCTCCAGCACTGTTTCGATTGCGTCGAGACACTTTTTCGCGTGCGTCCGGTTGTCGTAGCCAGATGATGCCGCCGCAAGGTTTGGGCTGATTTTAATCGTCCCCGAATAAACCAAGTGGCGCGAACTCCCGTTTGTGACGTAGCCCTGAACCGCATATGTCCCCGCCGTCCAGTTCGCGGTTGTCGCCTTCGCAACGGAAACAAGAAACTGGCTGGTCTGGTAGGTGCTCGCCGTGATAGAAATCAGGGCGGACGAACTTGTCAGCGCATACGTCAACACCCAGCCGTCGGCAGCGGAGAAATCCGCAAAGCTGCGGCTCCACGTCACCAAGTCGCCAGCGGTTACGGACGCCGGCTCTAGTTCCGGCACGGTGTAGGCCATTTGTAGTTGGCCCGAAATTGACTACTTCCAACCGCCAACAAACCCGCCCTTGCGCCTCGGCACAAACGCGCGCGGCTTTGGCTTCTCCTGCTCTAGCTTTGGTTCGGCGTGCGGCTTCAACTGGTATTCTTTGGCCGGCGATGGCTTCTTCTCCTGTTCGCCGCCGTCGCGCGGTTCAGCGGCGCGGGCTTCCATTTCGGCGGCGAGCTTTTCCATGTTCGGGCGCATGTGGTATTTATAAATCTCCCACGCCGCAACGGAATAAACTTTCAAGTCCAACCCCTCATTGCGCTTGCCGGGCGGCAGGAACCAAACGTAGCGCGGGAATCCGTCGCGCACTTCCGCCCGCCGTTGCTCGCTGGTCAACTGGTCGAAATACTTGTCATCGAACCCAAACCCTTTCGGCCAATGCAAATACCTTGGCCCCGGCTCGGCTAATCGAAGGCGAGAGAAAATCAAATCCTTCAACGTGTCTGTTCCCAACAGGTAAAGCCTACACCCCTGCTTGTTTGGTTTCGGTGAAACCTGAAACGGCAGCGCGCCTCTTGCCGACGCGCCTTTGATGGCCACGACTCGCGGCTGCCGCCGTCGCACGAAATCAAACACGCGGTCAGTCTTGAATCCTGAGTCGATGCACACGCGCCCGACTTTCAGCACGCCGCCGCACGGGTGCGAGTATGCCGTTTCCAACAGCGTGTCCAGTTGCGCCCAAACTTCATCGCGCGTCGGGTCGCCTATGATGCGCCGGTATTCGATGGCCCAGCATTCATCTTTTAACC
>Ga0208424_1000027_pt1 | contig 21209 bp, 28 predicted proteins | sample DEB3_08_DNA_2_FD_184521 | JGI IMG/M metagenome (GOLD analysis project Ga0208424, IMG submission 184521) | Aqueous microbial communities from the Delaware River and Bay under freshwater to marine salinity gradient to study organic matter... | ecosystem: Environmental > Aquatic > Marine > Coastal ... | reverse complement strand
TGATTGTTCAACTAAGAGGTAAATATGTCCGATAACGCACAAGCAGTCGGTTCGATTACAGTAAACCAAGCAGCGCAAAGCTTTGCTACTATGCTAGACGCTCAAGAGGGTGTTGACACTGGTGCAGAGGCGCAACCAGAGGAAGCGCAAGCTGAATCTGAGTCTGAGGAAATGGAATCTGCGGAGCCGCAAGAAGAAGCAGAGGAAACTTCCGAGGAAGTAGAAGGCGAAGAAGAGGAAGCTGAAGAAGAAACTCCAAGGGATGAGAAGTTTATCGTCAAAGTAGATGGTAAAGAAATCGAAGTCCCAAAGGATGAACTTATCCGAGGCTACCAACGTGAAGCTGACTACACACGGAAAACGCAGAAACTAGCAGAAGAGCGCAAATTAGTCGAGTCTGAGTTTCAGCAAGTCCGTGGAGAGCGTGAACAATACGCTCAGATATTAGGACAATTACAGCAGAAATTGCAGGAGTTTGAGCCTCCAGAGCCTGATTGGAATCGTTTAGAAGTTGAAGATCCAACTGAGTATGCCCGTCAATGGACATCACATCAGCGTAGACAACAACAGAAATACGCAGTACAAGCAGAGCAAGATAGGCTTAATCAATTGCGTCAAGCTGAGACACAAAAGCAGATACAAGCTGTTTTAGCGCAGGAAACTGCACGTTTGAAAGAGAAGATTCCTGAGTGGAGTTCTCCAGAGAAAGCTAAAGCAGAAGGTAAGGCTTTATTGGAATATGGTCAGAATTTGGGCTTTTCCGAGCAGGAACTGAACGGCATTACTGATTCAAGGGCATTGCTTGCACTCCATAAGGCGTGGAAGTATGACCAGATGATGAGTAAACGTCCAGAATTCCAAGCAAAGATTAAAAAAGCTCCGAAGATGGCAAGTCCAGGTTCAGCGGGTAGCGTAGGTTCTAAGTCTGGTGAATTAAATAACGCAAAAAAGCGTCTTGCACAATCTGGAAGCGTCAGAGATGCCGCATCCCTTTTCGAGAAATTTATTTAAGGAATTATCATGGCTGCAGTAACGAATACATACACACGATACGATGCTAAAGGCATTCGTGAGGACCTTTCCAACGTCATCTATCAGATCTCTCCAGAAGAGACTCCATTCATGTCTAATGTTGGTCGTGAGAACGTCTCCAACACATTCTTTGAGTGGCAAACAGATGATTTGGCCTCTGCTGTTACAACTAATGCGCAGATCGAGGGTGATGACATCACTTCTTTCACCGCTGTTACTCCTACAGTTCGTTTGGGCAACTACACCCAGATTAGCCGTAAAGACGTAATCATTGCTGGTACTTTGGAAGCTGTTGACAAAGCAGGTCGTCGCTCTGAGTTGAGCTACCAAATGGCTAAAAAATCTGCTGAGCTAAAGCGTGACATGGAGACAACTGCCTTGGCTAACCAAGGTGCTGCCGCTGGTGACACATCTACAGCTCGTAAGACTGGCGCTTTGTTGGCCTTCTTGAAGACCAATACAAACGAAGGTACAGGCGGTGGCGATCCTTCTTACACAACAATCCCAACTGATGACCGCACAGACGCTACTGCTGGCGACTTGCGTTCTTTCAGCGAAGCATTGTTGAAGGACGTTATCCAGAAGGTCTGGACACAAGGTGGCAACCCATCTATGGTCATGGCTGGTCCTGTTAACAAGCAGAACTTGTCTAAGATGACTGGTATCGCTGGTCAGCGTTTCAACGTCAATGGCCCACGTCCTTCCACTATCATTGCCGCTGCAGACATCTATGTCTCAGACTTTGGTAACGTGAGCATTGTTCCCAACCGCTTCCAACGTGAGCGTGATGTTTTCGTGCTTGATCCCGAGTACGCAAGCATTGCTTATCTGCGTCCCTTCCAGACAGTTGAACTGGCTAAGACAGGCGATGCCGAGAAGCGTATGCTGTTGGTTGAGTGGGGCTTGAAAGTGAAGAACGAAAAAGCTCATGGCGCTGTTTACGACTTGAACAGCACAATTCAGTCTTAATCTGAACTAAGGGGTGGGCTAATTACCCACCCTTTTTAACTTATGACAACAAAAATCTTTGACTTTGATCCCATCATTGGAACCAAGAAGCTTTGGCATTACGATGCTCAAACTGACCAAGCAACTATTGAGACAGTAATTGATGCTACTCAAGTAGTTGAGGAGAACAAAGAGAGATTTAAATCTTTTGATGAACGAGCAAATTGGAATGGAGATATGCACCATGTGGCATCTATCCCAATGGCTTTGTACTATCAAATGAAAGCTGAAGGAAAACTTGATGACCAAGCTTACATGAAGCGTTGGCTCAACGATCCTGACAATCGTGCATTTCGCACAAGACCTGGAGAAGTTTAATGGATAGTAAGACCATTGGAGTTTTGATTCCAACACGGGACTTTGTTAATTCTGGATTTTCTTATGACCTAGCCAGATTGGTTGGGTTCACAGTAGGCAATACAAACCACAAGGTAGTTTTGTACACTAGTTCTGGCACATTGTTGTCAGCACAGCGTCAGGATTTGGCTAAATCTGCTATTGAGGCAGGTTGCACACATACATTATGGTTGGATAGCGATATGCGCTTTCCAAAAGACACCATAGTCCGATTATTGCAGCATGATACTGGTATTGTTTGTGCCAATTATGCTAAACGTAGATTCCCTACTGAGCCTATTGCGGTACGAAAAAATACCACAGATGAGGATGCAAAAACTATTCAGAGGGTATATACTGAAGACCATTCAACTGGATTAGTTGATGTAGATTACTGCGGCATGGGCGTTATGCTCGTAAAAGCCGAGGTCTACAAGACAATGGAATATCCTTGGTTTGCTATCCCTTGGGTTCCAAATGCACAAGACTACATGGGCGAAGATGTCTGGTTTTGTCGCAGAGCTGCCGAGAACGGCACTAAAACCTATATTGACCAAGACCTTTCAAAAGAGGTTCATCATATTGGTTCATTTGAATTCAAACATGAGCATACATTGATGTGCAGGGATGTAGAAAATGGCACTTGATACCTATAGTGGACTGAAGACAACGATTGCTGATTATTTGAATCGGGATGACCTGACTTCTATTATTCCTAGTTTTATCGCTCTGGCAGAAGCAAAATTTAATCGTAAATTGCGTGTTCGTCAGATGGTAAAACGTGCGACTGCCACTTTAGATACAGCGTTCTTTGCATTCCCATCAGACTTTGCTCAAGCCAAAGAGTTTCAGTTAAACACAAGCCCAATTACTTATCTTGAGTTTGTGACTGAAAAACAAGGTGATTTAGATCGTCAGAATAGCTACATTGCTTCTGGCAAACCTGTAAAGTACACAATTGTTGGAACACAAATAGAAGTGATCCCAACACCCGATGCTGAATATGTTGGTGAACTTACTTATTATGGTAAGATTACTGCGCTGAGTGATTCAAACACAAGCAACTGGCTCCTGGCTTATGCCCCAGACTTGTACTTATATGGTGCGTTGTTAGAAGCAACACCATATTTGAAAGACGATGAGCGTCTTGCTACATGGAGTCAGATGTATATCAACTCCTTGGGCGACATTGAGGTTGCAGATCAAAGGGCGTCTGTTTCTTCAACTCCTATTGTTCGAGCCCGTTCTTTGGGGTGATATATGGCTGGTTCATTTACAGACTATCTTGAGGACAAGATCCTCAAACACGTTTTCACTAATACTGCTTATACATCTCCAACAACAATTTATATTGGCTTGTTTACTGCAGCTCCTACTGATACTGGTGGCGGTACAGAAGTTTCTGGTAGTGGATACGCACGAAAAGCTGGTACTTTCACAGTAAGTGGCACAGGAACTTTGGCAACAAATAGTGCTGCAATTGACTTTGATGCTGCTACTAGTAGTTGGGGAACTATTGTTGCTATTGCTGTTTTTGATGCCTCTACATCAGGAAATATGCTTGCTTGGGCAGATTTAACAACAAGTAAAACAATTTCAACTGGCGATGTTTTGCGCATCCCTAGCGGTGATCTTGATATTACATTGAGCTAATTATGGCACTAGTTCTAGCAGATCGTGTAAAGGAAACCACTACAACGACAGGAACGGGTACGCTTACTCTTGCTGGCGCTGCAACTGGCTTCCAGTCATTTTCAGTAATTGGAAATGGCAATACAACTTATTACGCAATCAGTTCTAGTAGTGGTTCAGAATGGGAAGTTGGTATTGGAACATACACATCTTCTGGAACAACACTAACCAGAACGACAATACTTGCATCATCAAATGGTGGTTCTGCTGTTAATTTATCAGCAGGTACAAAAGATGTTTTTGTAACTTACCCAGCAGGTAAATCTGTAAATCTTGATGCCTCTGGTAATTCTACTGCTCTTGGCACACCAGCTTCTGCAACATTAACTAATGCTACAGGTCTTCCATTATCTACTGGTGTAACAGGTACTATGCCTGTTGCTAATGGTGGTACTGGACAAACATCGTATACAGATGGTCAATTGTTGATTGGTAACTCTACTGGTAACACTTTGACAAAAGCTACGTTGACTGCTGGTACTGGAATTAGTGTAACTAATGCATCAGGCTCAATCACTATTGCATCTACAAGTAGCGGTGGAGCATCTATTGGCCTAGTACGGGCTATCGCAACCAACTGTATTCTTTGCTAAAGGAAAATCATGCCTGCAAATACCTCTCCTATTTATTCTATTGTTGGTGATGTTGACTCAGTAGCATTAAACAACTCAGGTCTTGTCGTTGGCCCAACGGCTAATACTGCCTTAGATGGAACAGGCACTTTATACAAAGCATTTACTGCTGGCGCAAACGGCTCTTATGTTCAGAAGATTCGCTTTCGTCCAGTAGGCTCTCCTGCTGGAACAGTTTGCCGTGTTTTCATTTCATCTAGCACAACAACAAGCGCAACAAACACATGGTTGTATGACGAAATAACATTGCCAGCTGTTTCTCTTTCTCAAACTGCCGCATCTAGCGTGTTTGAGTTGCCGATCAATGTGGCGCTTGACCCTAGCTACTTGTTATATGTAACTTTTGGTACATCTACTGGTTCTAGTGGTACTGGTTACTCTGTAGTAACAATTGCTGGAGATTACTAATGATTACATGGTTTGAAATTGCCTTTTCTGATGGTTCAATTGGCTATCAAAAGATGCAAGATGGTTACACAACTGGCGTTTATCGGGCTGATGGCTTTTTGTTATCACCAGAAGAAAAGGTTGAGTACACTTGCACAAACAGCAACGCTACAGCGCCAACTTGGTATGTTGAACCTGTAATTGAGCCTATTGTTGAAAATACACAAGAAACATAAAAATGTTTCCATTTCCTATAGCCAAGCAACAAGGGTGTGATATCCAGACATTTTATGGTGTTGGTGCTTCATCTAATGCCACTTTAATGTCATGGAACAAACCCGTTGGTGTTAATCATATTTACATAATGTGTATTGGTGCTGGTGGAAATGGAAATGGTACAAATGGTGGTGGATCTGGTGCTGTAACTGTTTGGTATGGTGCAGCACAACACGTTCCAAATAATTTAGTAATTCAACCAGCATTAGATCAATCATTAGCAACCAGAGTTTTTTATAACAATGGGCAAAACTATACATTGCTTGTTGCAAATAGTGCTAATAATTCATCTGCTGGGGCAGGTTCTACATCACCTACTTCATTTGGTTCTTCTGGTTTTTTCCGATCAATTGATGGTCAAGATGGTACGCCCATTTCGATTAACTCTTCAGACACTACATTTTTAAGTGGTGGAGCGCAAGGCACAGGAGATAATGTAACAGCCAACTATGGGTATTACAGCTTTGAGCCTAGTGCAAAAAGTTATTTTTTAATGCAACCTATTATTGTTGGTGTCGGTGCATCTGGTAGTAGCAATGGAAGTATTGGTTGTGGTGGTGGCGGCACTGGTACTGGTGGACCAGGATTGGTTTTGATTGCGAGTTGGTAAATGTCATATCCTATAAATTACCCAACGCCACAAAGCGCAAATGTCCAAATCTTTCAAGGTGGAGATTCTCGTATAGATGGTGAACACACAGCAACAAGAGATTGGATTAAACCGCAAGGTGCATCATTTGTCTTTTTTACTTTAATTGGTGGAGGCGGTGGTGGTGGTGGTAACTACTATGGCAGTTCGCCTGGCGATAGAACCCGTGGTGGTGGAGGTGCTTCTGGCAACGTCACTAATTTTATGTGTCCTGCATTTTTAATTCCAGATGTATTGCAAGTTTCTGTTGGTAGAGGCGGTGCTGGTGCGGCATGGGCTGGAGCAGATGTTTCAGGAGCTAGTGGCTCAAGTGGTCAACCTTCACAAATTATCCATCAACCAAAAACAGGATCAGGTTATGTGCTTATAAATGCAACAGGAGGCGGTGGAGGCGGTGGAGGGGTTGATCCATCAACCGCAGGTGGTGGTGGAACTCGTGCGGCAGCTGATGTAGGTGGCCCAATGACTGCGGCAGGATTCTATAGTAATACAAGAGGACAAAATGGTGCTTCTAATGCCGAAATTACAGTAGACAACCTAACTTTTCTTTTAGGTGGTAGTGGCGGCACAGATACAAATGAAGTTACTGGATATTATGGATACAAGGCAACACCCGCAGTTGGATATGGACAGATTCAGCCAATTATTCAATCAATATCTGGTGGCTTAAAAAAATCCCCATTTGGTGCTGGAGGTTGTGGTGCTAATCCTGATTTAGCTTCTGGCTTTGCACCTGCTGGCGGTGATGGTATGGTAATAATTATTACATGGTGACAAGATGCTAGATTTATTCCATATACCAACACCACAAAAAGTAAATTTCCAAGAGTTTTATGGTGGTGACGATACATCAACAGCAAATACACGAACATGGGTCAAGCCTAGAGGTTCATCTATGGTAAGGTTTTTGCTAATTGGGTCTGGTGGTTCTGGTGGTTCAGGATCATCTACTGCTGGTGCTGGTGGCGGTGGATCTGGAGCAGTAACATCATGGATTGGTCCAGCAATGTTTGTACCTGATGTTCTTAATGTTAAAGTTGGACGAACAGGTGGAAGTGTTACCGCAATATACTACTATTCATTAAATGGCTTAAAAACATTGTTAAGTGCAAATGGTGGCTCTACAGGAGCAACTTCTGCTGGTGGAAATGGTGGAACTGCCATGACTTCAAATCAATTTGGTGCGTCTGGAATTTTTACTTCTATTGCTGGGCAAATTGGAGCTGCAGGAAGTGCAACAGGAACTGGACAAAACGTAGCTGCTTCAGCAACTACATTTCTTTCTGGTGGTGCTGGTGGTGCTGGTGGTGCAGCAAGTGTTGGTGGTAGAGTAACGCCTAACTATGGTTATCCACTTGCAAGTAACACTCCTGCTGGCGGCTCTGTAAAAGGCGAAGATGGATTTTTTATCACTCAACCTATTTTAGTTGGGCGAGGTGGTTCTGGTGGCACAACATTTACCACATTTGGAAGCGGTGGTGGAATAGGTGGAATCGGATGCGGTGGAGGAGGTTCTGGAGAAGATGGAAACTCTGGAGGCCGTGGTGGTGATGGAGCTGTATTTATTTGGGCTTGGTAAATTTGCTTTGATAGATTACTATTAAAAAATAACATCATGGAAAATAAAATAACACTTACTGATGAACAACTAGAGCAATTAGTTGAAAAAGTCACAGAAAAAGTAATAGAAAATGTATATATTTCTATTGGTCAAAGTATTGTCAAAAAGTTTTTCTGGATTGTTGGTCTAGGAACAGTCGCTATTTTTGCTTGGTTGTCTGGTAATGGACACTTGAAATAATGTTTGGAATAAGTGCTTTTTCGCAGTCTCCTTTTTCTACGCTTGGTGGCGGTGGAGTATTTGACGTTGCGGCAAACATAGATAGCACTTCTTCTATCTCAACAAATACAACTGCAGACTTTGTAACCTCTGCAACTGCTACTAGCGAATCATCAAGTTCTGCTTCTGCAATAATAATTAAATCTGCGCAAGCCAATATTGATTCAACTAGTAGTGTTCAAGCATCCGTATCTGGACTAATACTATGTTCAGCAGATCTTTCTTCTATCTCATCAGTTGACTGTTCTACTTCAATAGTAACAAATGCTAGTGCTTTTATAATTGGAAATTCAGTTATCACAAGTTCAGCAGTATTGAAGTGGCAAGACAATGAGTTAGTAGCTGAAACATGGTCAACAGTTTCAGATCAATCAAGCATTTGGACTGATACAACAGATCAATCTAAAACTTGGACAGTAACAACACATTGAGGTAATTATGGCTGATACAACCACCACGAATTTAGGACTGACTAAACCAGAAGTAGGTGCTTCTAGTGACAGTTGGGGTACTAAGCTAAATACAGACTTAGACTCAATTGATGCTTTGTTTGATAGTGGTCCAGTACTGAAGATTGCTAAAGGCGGTACTGGTGCTAACTCTGCTGCAAACGCTCGGACATCATTGGCGGTGCCAGGTACTGCAGTAGATAACACCTATACTGGTAAACAGACATTTACTGGTTCAACAACTGCTGTTGGCACAAAGTTTGTCAATGCTTTAGAAAAGATTACTGTTTCAGCAACTGCTGCTACTGGAACAATTACTTACTATGCGACAACTCAATCTGTTTTGTATTACACAAGCAATGCTTCTGCTAATTGGACAATCAATATTACAGGTGCAAGTACACCAGTAACTTTAGATACATTGATGGCAACAGGAGAGTCACTTACTGTTGTTCACATGGTTACAAATGGCAGTACAGCGTACTACAACAATGTAATTCAAATTGATGGGACTACAACAGGCGTAACAACAAAAACACTTGGTGGTGTTGCGATTGGTAGTGGTTCTGTAAATTCTATTGATGCTTATACTTATACAGTTGTAAAAACTGGTTCTGCAACATTTACAGTATTTGTATCTAAATCAATCTACGCTTAATATCATGCCAATATTAACAACTTTTGCATCATCATCAACAAGAGCTTTTGGCGTAGGTCTTGGTGGTGGACCTGCAGGACAACAAGCATATACATCCCCAGGAACATATTCTTGGACTGCACCTGATGGTGTTTATTCTGTATGTGTTGTCTGCGTTGGATCTGGTGCTTCTGCTGGTGGTGGTGGTGGCGGTCTAGGATATAAGAATAATTATTCAGTTACCCCAGGAAGCAGCTATACAGTTGTTGTTGGTGGAGGTGATAGTTATTTTGTAAGTACCTCTGTTGTCAAAGGTGGTGGTGGTAAAGATTCAAGCAATGGATATGATGGCGGCACTTATGTAGGTGATGGCGGTGGTAATGGTGGAGAAGGTTCATTTGGCGAAGGCGGTGGATCATACTTTGGCGGTGGTGGTGGAGCTGGCGGTTACTCGGGTAATGGTGGACGAGGAGGCGGTCAAAGTGGAGACTCTACCGCAGGATCTGGTGGTGGCGCTGGAGGTGGAAAACGAGTTGTGCTTACAACTGGTGGAGATGGAAATAGCGGTGGTGGTGTAGGAATTCTTGGAGAAGGTGCAAGTGGTTCATCTAGCGGTGGCGGTGGATCTGGTGGCGCTTCTGGTACAGGTGGTAGTGGTGGATATGGTAGTGTAGGTGGAGCTTATGGCGGTGGTGGTGGAGTTGGTGACCTATATAACGGCAATGGTGGCTCTGGTGCTGTAAGGATCATTTGGGGATTAGGAAGAGCTTTCCCATCAACTAATACTGGTAACGTATAAATGGCTAATTTTGGACAGCAATTACAAACTCCTCCAATTCCGAAGCTTGCTTCATCTGGAGACTTGTACTCATCTGTTCTTCAAAATCAAAATAATAGTTTTTTAAATATATTTTTTATTAAATTAGTCAATGTAATTAATTCAGCATTTGGAATTAGGGGTGGCAAGTACATCAATACACCTTATGGTGCTTTTCAAGATAGTACAGATCAAACAGCCGCTAATACCACTACTGCTTATGCAATAACATACAACACCACCGACTTCTCAAATGGGGTCACATTGTCTAACAGTTCAAGATTGAATGTTGCTGAAAGTGGAATTTGGAATTGTCAGTTTTCTATTCAATTTAAAAATACAACCAATGACACACAAGATGTAGATGTTTGGTTCAGAAAAAATGGAACAAATATTGATAATTCAAATAGTAGATTTGGTTTGCCAGCAAGAAAGTCATCAGGCGATCCAAGCCATACTATTGCTGCAATGAACTTTTTTACTAGCTTGAATGCAAATGACTATATTGAGATAATGTGGAGAACTAGTGATACAGGCGTGTCTATAGAGCAATATGCTACAAGCACAAGCCCAACAAGACCTGCAGTACCATCAGTTATTGTCACAATGAGTTTTGTGTCTAATCTCTCTATATAAAGACGTATAACATGGCTTACATTCCTCTTCAAATTCCACCAGGCGTGTACAAGAATGGTACTGATTACCAATCTAAAGGACGTTGGAACTATTCAAACCTAGTTCGTTGGTTTGAGGGAACAATTCGCCCTGTTGGTGGATGGCGTAAGCGCACAGAAACACAGTTAACTGGATATGCTAGGGGGTTAATAAATTGGCGAGACAACAGTAACAATAGGCGTGTTGCTATTGGCACTCATTCAAAACTATATCATTTGAGTGAATCAAATACCCTGACAGACATTACTCCAACAGACTTGGTTTCAGGTGATGCTAGTGCTGTCTTAAAGATTGGTTATGGTTATAGCACTTATGGAAGCTTTGCTTATGGTGTACCTAGACCTGATATTGGCTCTTATTCTCCTGCTACAACATGGAGCTTGGACACATGGGGAGAGTATTTGGTTGGTTGCTCAACAAAAGATGGACGGCTTCTGGAGTGGCAATTAAACACTTCTAATGATGCTGCCGCCATTACAAATGCTCCAACAAGTTGTACTGGTTTAGTCGTTACTCAAGAACGATTCTTATTTGCATTAGGTGCAGGTGGAAATCCTCGTAAAGTTCAATGGTGTGACCAAGAAAATAATACTGTTTGGACTGCTGCTGCAACCAACCAAGCAGGTGACTTTGAGCTAACAACAATTGGCTCTTTGATGTGTGGAAAACGTATTCGTGGATCTACCATATTGTTTACAGATGTTGATGTACATACTGCAACATATATTGGCCCACCATACGTTTACAGTTTTGAGCGTATTGGCTCATCTTGTGGAGTTATTTCCAAGCAAGCAGTAGCGGCTACAGACAATTCATGTATTTGGATGTCTCAGTCTGGATTCTGGATCTTTGATGGTTTTGTAAAGCCATTGCCATCAGATGTTGGCGATTATGTATTTACCAATCTAAATACAACCCAAGCTTCTAAAGTCTATGCGGTGCATATTTCTGCTTATGGCGAGATTTGGTGGTTTTATCCTAGTGCTGCAAGCAATGAGGTAGATTCGTATGTAAGCTACAACTATCGTGAAAACCATTGGGCTTTGGGCACTTTGGCTCGTACTTGTGGCACAGATCGAGGAATTTTCAGTAATCCATTGATGGTTTCTGCTGACAGTTATATTTATGAGCATGAAGTTGGAAATGCTTACGATTCTCAAACTATATTTGCAGAGTCAGGACCAGTTGAATTAGGTGCTGGAGACAGAGTTTTAAGCCTTAATGGGCTAATTCCTGATGAAAAGACATTAGGTGATGTACAGGCTAAATTTAGCACCAAGTTTTACCCAACTGGTACTCAATATAACTATGGTCCTTATACGATGGCAAATCCGACATCTTTGAGGATTACTGGCAGACAGTTGGCTGTACGAATTGAAGGCGTTACGACTACTGACTGGCGTTTAGGAACAATCAGATTTGATGGAAAGCCTGGCAGTTTGCGATGATTGACTACGAAAAGTACAAAGTTAATGGTGAATTGCCATTATGGGCAGTACTTTTCCAAAAAGTAGAAAAAATACTTGAACCTGCTTTAGAATACGATAACACTCATAATATGCAGGACGTAGCCGACTGTATTGACAGTTGTACGATGCAATTATGGCCTGGTGCTAACAGCGCAGTAGTCACTCAGGTACAAAACTTTCCTAGGATGAAGGTTTTGCATATATTTTTGGCGGGTGGTAATCTGGAAGAACTAGAGACACTAACCCCCCATATTCAGAAGTTCGCTGAAGACATGGGATGCCGCAAGATCACCTTAACAGGTCGAAGAGGCTGGTCAAGAACTTTTGTATCTAAATTTAACATGAAGCCAACACATTATTGGCTTTCTACGGAGGTGTAATTATGTCTGGTGGCTCAAGTCAACAATCATCGCAACTTGATCCTGCAATGCGTGATGCGTTCTTAAAGAACGTAGAAAGCGCCCAAGGAGTTGCTGGCAATCTAAAAGCCAGAGAGTTTGCAGGTTTTAATCAAGACCAACTGACTGGCGCTCAAATCTTTCGTAACTTTGCTGATCCTAACAGCGAAGTGTTTACTGGTATGCGTTCAGCATTTGATGTTGCTGGTAGAGTCGCTAACTACAACCCTCAGAATGTTAGTTATACCGCTTATGGTGGCGCTACTGTAGCACCTGCTGCTCTAGCTGCACAACAAGGTTATTCTGCCGTAACTGGTACTGGTGCTAGTGCAGGTCCAGCTCAACAAGCGGCTTCACAAGGGTTTGATGCTGCACAAGCAGGTCCTGCCGCACAAGCTCAAGGTTTGGGATATACGGCTCGTGAGTTCGCAGGTGTAACTGCAGGTCCTGCAGAACGTGCTGCTGCTGCGCAACTTGCTCGTTCATCAATTCGTGATGTAGGCGCTCAAGGTGTTACAGGTGCAGGTGTTACATCTGAAGCATTAGGTCAAATTGCTCCAGAAGCCAGAGCAAATATTCGTGATGTTGCTGCAGGTTCATTCTTAAATCAGAATATTCAGCAGTACATGAATCCATACACTCAGGCTGTTACTGAGCAAAGCTTAAAAGATCTAGAGCGTTCACGACAATTGCAACAACAACAGACTGCTGCACAAGCGACTGCTGCAAAATCTTTTGGTGGATCTCGTCAAGGTGTTGCTGAAGCAGAAACAAATCGAGCATTTAGTGAGAATGCTGCTCGTTTAGCTGCTCAACAGAATGCCGCTGCTTATGCTGCTGCCCAACAAGCTTCTGAGGCTGATTTGGCTCGTCAGATGCAAGCGCAACAACTTAACCAAGCTCAAGACTTGGCTACTACTCAACAGTCATTGCAACTTGCAGGACAGTTTGGCTTGGCAAATCAAGATGCGGCTTTGAGAGCTGCTTTAGCTAATCAAGGTGTTGACTTATCTACTGGTCAACTCAATACACAGAATGCACAACAAGTTGCATTGGCTAACCAAGCTGCTGCTAACCAGATGGCTCAATATAACGCTAGTAACTTGCAACAGGCTGGTTTAGCTTCTCAGGCTGCCGTTAATCAAGCCATGCAGTTTGGTGCTGGCGCTCAGAATCAAGCCGCACTTCAAAATGCTGCAGCTCAGAATGCCCTTGCTCAGTTCAATGCAGGTAATCTGCAACAAGCTAACCAGTTTGGATCTGCTGCTGCCAACCAAGCGGCTTTGCAGAATGCTGCCGCACAAAACCAAATGGCTCAATACAATGCTGGAAATCAGCAAGCTATGTCATTGGCTAACCTTGCTGCACAGAATCAAGCAGGTCAGTTTGGTGCTTCTGCATTTAACCAAGCAGGTTTGGCTAACCAAGCTGCATTGAATGCGGCTGCTGCTCAACAAGCAAATTTGACTCAGCAAGCAGGTTTGACAAATGCTCAGAACTTCTTGCAAGCAAACTTAGCTAACCAACAAGCAGGTTTGGCTGCTAACCAACAGCGTCTTGGTGCTTCTGGTCAGATGGCAAATATTGCCAATCAAGGTCAGCAGATGGGCTTTGCTGGTGCGCAGAACTTGGCAAACATTGGAACTATCCAACAGCAGTTCTCTCAGCAACAGTTGGATGCCATCCGCAATCTGCCATTGGAACAACAACAGATCATCAACCAAGCATTGGGACTCAATGTTGGCGGTGGTTCTGGAATGCAATCAACATCAACTTCCAAGCAAGGTCTGCTTGGTTTGCTCGGTCTGTAAGGAGTTTATATGCCATTTAATCTTGGTTTGCTGTCAGATGCAGCACTTACTGGTCTTAGTGACGAAGAGAAGAATAGTCTTCAAAAGCAAGCCACTCAACAGTTTTTGCTTGGCTCTTTGTTAAGCAATGACCCATCTATGGGTCTGAAGTCTGCTTACTCAGTACCAGAACAGTACTTGAGTGGTCAACGTGCTATTTCTGAGATGCAACAAAAAGCTGCAGATCGTGCTGCATTAAGCAACTTCCAAGCGAAGTATATGCCTACTCAGTTTAACGAGAATAATCCCCAATATATGGGTCCTGTTACTCCAGATGTTGCTGCTCAACAAGAAGAACGTAAAGCATTAGCAAAACAAGGTTTGCCTTTCAATATTCAAAATGCTTTACAAGATGTTATTGGATTGCCAACAGCTAATCAAAGTGCAATTAGAGAAACAATTTCTGCTTTGCAACCTAAAGTGCAAGGCGATTTATTGCTAAACCCTAATATGCAAATTATTCGTGGTTTGCCAACTGCTAAGGATGGTGTTGTATCTCAATACGATCCTTTAACCCGTGGCTATTCTTCTGCTCCTGTACAAGGCTACAGAGAGTCTAAAATCTTATCAACTCCTCCAGAAGTTAAAGCTGGGCAAATGCTTGGTGTTGATGCAAGTGGAATGATTGGCACAAGTGTTATCCCTGGCGCTCCACAGGCAACTCAGCAGTTAAATTATTCTGAGCAATTAGGTAAAGGACAAGCTTCTTTACAAACTACACCTACTAATATTGTTGATCCTGCAACTGGTAGACAAAAGCGTGTGACAGAAGCGCAAGCTTTAGGAATGCCAACTTCTTTATCTCCTTCAGAAGTTCAAGCATACGAAGCATACAAGCCAATTAGAGATGATGCTTTTAAGAAGTTCCAAGCTGCTTCAAGTTCTGATACAAGTTTGCAAAATATGCGAAACATTTTAAATCGTGGAGCATTTAAACCAGGAAAGTTTGCAGAATTTAAATCTGAAGCCGCTGCAATTGCAACAGGTTTGGGTATTGGCGGTACTGCTGCAAAAAATATGGCAACTGATGCACCTTTATTGTTGCAAACTTTTGCTGATACTGTTTCTACAAATATTCAAGATATGTCTGGTGCAATATCTAACGCAGACGTTATTTTCCAGAAACAACGTGGACCTCAGATTACAAATCCAGAAGAGGCGCTTGAATATTATATTGATCTAAAAGAATCACTTAATAAAAGAAGTAAAGATTATTACAACTATGTAGCTAAAAATCCTGTTCCTGATGTAATTGAAAGATGGTCGCAAACACCTCAAGGTAGTGCTTCACTTTTTGAAGATCCAAAAATGCGTAAATATTTGCCTAAGTTTCCAGTTACTCAAGGTCCTGATAAGGGCAAAACAGCGTATCGCCTACCTACTGGCAGCATTGTGTTGTTTGACTAATGGCTACAAAAGATCAAGTATACGAATTTGCTCGGCAAGAAGCTGAAAGGCAAGGCGTTCCTTTTTCTTTGGTTCAGAAGATTGTTGAAACTGAGTCTGGTGGATCTTTTAACGCTATAGGACCAAAAACAAGGTTCAATGATCGTGCCTACGGACCTATGCAATTGATGGGCGGTACTGCTAAAGATCTTGGTGTTAATCGTATGGATTGGAAAGATAACATCCGTGGTGGTGTTAAATATCTAGGCCAGTTGACAGAACGATTCCAAGATCCCAAATTGGTAGCGGCTGCTTATAACGCTGGCCCAGGTAATGTAGAAAAGTATGGTGGCGTTCCACCATTTAAAGAAACACAAAATTACGTTCAGAAAGTTGTGGGTACAAACATGGCTACATATCGTGTAATTGATCCTTCTATGATTGGTCAACCAACAAAACAACAAGCTCCTAGAATTGATTTGACGGGGATGGCTAATCCAGAACAACAGCAAAGTGCTAACTTTCGTGCTATTGATCCATCAATGATTGGTCAGCAAATTGTTGATAGGCCACCTGTAAGACAGAATACAGACTCTATTGCCCGTCAAGTAGGTTTAACTGCTCGTTATGGTATGGAAGGTTTAGGACAGGTTGCTGACATTGTTGGATCACCATTAAATATGTTGGTTAACAGAGCTACTGGCAGTCAATTGCAACCACCTAGCCAAGCAATGTCAAACTTTGCAACCATGCTTGGTTTGCCACAACCACAAACTGGTTTTGAACGTGGCATTGGTAATGTTACTCGTGCAGTAGCTGGTATACCTGCAATGGGTGGTGTTGGTGGCTTACTTCAACAATCAGGAAGCGCTGTTACGCAAGCAGTTGGTCGTGGTTTAGCGGCTCAACCAGTTGCTCAGATGGCGAGTGCTACAGCAGGTACTGGTGCGGCTGAAATTGCTCGTAATCAATTTGATATTCAAAACCCATTAGCATTGCTTGGTATCAACTTAGCAGCAGGTCTACCTGCGGGTGCTGTTGCGGCTCGTGCAGGTAATACCAATCCATTAAATGTAAACCCTGCTGCTGGTACACGTTATCGTGATCCAGTTACTGGTCAATTAATTGAGTCTGCTGCTCAACGTGGTGTCAATATTGATATTGGCGATGTTGGTGGCCCAGGCTCTAATTTACTACGTAAGACTCGTCAATTTGGCGATTCAACACAAGATGCAAATCAACTGAAATCTGCTCAAGTTAGAAGCCTTATTGAAAGAGTTACTGAACAAGCTAAACCAGCTTCTGTTGTTAAAGAAGGTGGAGAAAAGTTAGTTATTGCTAAAGATTTGAGAACTCAATATCGCAATGCTAAAGATGCTGTTTCTCCAATATTTGAACGTGCTGAGAAGTTGGCAGGAAACAATCAAATTCCTTTATCAAATACAAACAATGCAATCATTGAAGTTTTGGATAAATTTCCCGCAGTTGCTGATAATGCAGTCATAACTAGACTTGTTAATCGTGCTAACAATCTTATTGAAACTGGTGGTGGTACTTATAAAGAATTAAGAAATTTACAAAAATCAGTAGGTTCTGAATTAAACAGAGTACAAAAAGCTCCTGATAAATATGGTGAAGAGCAAATAAAGGCCATAGGTAAGTTTTATGGAGGTCTTGCAAATGATGTAGATGCTTGGGCAGCTCCTAGAACTTTAAATAACAAACCTGTCTATACGCCTGCTGGTGCAGAACACGCTCGTGCAATGGAGCAGTTTAGAAATACTGTTGTGCCTTTTAGACAAGATCCAGATATTTACAAGATTGTTTCTAGCAAAACACCTGCTAACGAAATTGATAAGATTGCCCAAAGTTTTAGCTTAACAGGTAATCCTGCTACTGCTGAATTGGCAGTTAACTTAATGTCTGATACTGGTAGACAAGCGGCTCAATACTCAATTCTTAACCAAGCCCGTAGTGCTGCAATAAATGAAGATGCAGCGGCTATGTTGTCATCTCCTGCATTTACCAGAACATTGAATTTAGGTAGGTCTGAGTTGCCATCTGCTCAACGAATGGTTATGGGCCAATCACCAGAAGTTATGGGTGAAGTAGGTTTGTTGCGTAGTATTGTTGATGCAACCCGTGGTGCTGTTACTCCTAAAGTTGCCCCACAAACAGGTGCTTTAACTGTTCCTTTGATGACAACTGGAATGGGCGCTGGCGCTGGTGCAGGAGCTGCTACTTCATTAGGATTTGATCCGACAGTAGGAGCAATGGCTGGTGTCACATTAGTTCCACCAATGGCAAATAGACTTGGAAATGTTTTAAGCAGTCCTGGTGGAACCAGATTCTTGCTTGGTGAGCAACTTCAAGGTGCTGGTGGTATGGGTACAGCAATGGGTCAGGCAATGAATGAAGCAGTAACAAACCCTGATGAATTCATACCTCAAAAACCAATTCGAGGTCTAATGGACTTCTTTGCAAATTAAATGAAAGATTGGCTGTTTGCAATCATTGCAGCAGTCAGTATTACTGTCTTTGTGGCCTTTTGTAGCTACATAATAGTTTGGGCGTATCCGTGAAATGGTTACTAATGTCATCATTGTTGTTTACATTGGTGGCATCTAGTAAAGATAAAACTGAATATAGATGTGTCAGGTGGGCATGGACAGGAGATGTCTATAACCGCAAAGTTGTGTGTCTTGAATGGCAAAAGGTAGATAAGAGATGATTGATCCTCTAACAGCCCTAGCAGGGATACAAAACGCTATCAGCATGGTCAAGAAGGCAAGTAAGGTTGCCTCTGACCTAGGCTCTCTTGCACCGATGATTGGCAAGATGTTTGATGCCAAGAGTACCGCTACCAAGGCATTGATTGATGCTAAGAAAAGCAAAGGCTCAAACATGGGTGCTGCTCTTCAGATTGAGATGGCACTTGAGCAAGCCAGAGCGTTTGAAGAAGAGTTAAAGATGCTCTTTATGCAGACCGGCAAGATTGATGTCTGGAACAAGATCAAAGCTCGTCAGGCAGAAATGGATTTGGAAGATGCCAAAGAACTCAGTGCTTTAAAGAAGGCTGAGAAAGAAGCAAAAGCTAAAGATCAAGAGATGCAAGAGATTGCAATGATTATTGCAGGATGTGCTTTTGTTCTGTTTTTGATATTTGTTGGCGTGAATGAGTTGATGGATTTCTGTCAAACTACTCGCAGGTGTGGCAGATGAATGAGTATCAAAAGCAATTCAATCTGTTTTGCAAAGTTATTTGTTATGGTTGCGCTGCTTGGTGGTTCCTTGGGTTTCTAAGATTCTTACCCAATGATTTGTCTGACAAAATAGTAAAGCTATTGCTTGGAAAGGTTGGGTTATGAAGTATCTGGTGCTTCTGTTACTACTAACGGGATGTCAAGACAGATTTAGGTATCCATGCATGGACAAAAACAACTGGGAAACTCCTGAGTGTCAAAGGCCACAATGCGCTATTACTCAAATGTGCCCTGATATGCTTTTGAAAGCAGAAGATATGAAAGCGGAAATAAGATGAGTTGGAATCCTGATCACGTTGAATCAAAGATTAAGCTAACCATTGCAATTAGCTTTTGCATAACCATCATGTCCATGGTCATATTGTCTATGTATTCTTTGGTGTTTGTGCCTCAACCAATGAATGGCATTGCTCCCGCTGATAAGCAGTTTTTCTTTTTGTTGTCAGACATGAGCAAATACATTTTAGGCTCCCTTGGAACTTTGTTGGCCATCAAGGGCAAGGATGCAATTAAAGAAATGTTGCCTCCTAAAGATGAACCAAAAGAAGAAAAGAAGGAAGCTTAAATGTTGCCAGTTCTTGCCTCAATTGTGTCTGGGCTTATTAGCAATGGTCTACCCAAAGTTGCTGATGCTGTTATGGAAAAGGGCTTAGATGCCGTTCAAGAAAAGCTTGGCATTGAACTAAAGCCAGAGGGTCAAATGTCGCCTGAGGATGTTTCTAAGCTAAAAGAAGCGGCTATGAAGCATGAAGAGTTCATGGCGGAGATAGACCTTAAAAATATGGAAGGTGCAAGAGATATGCAATTAAAGGCCATGGAGTCTGATGACCCATTGGTCCGCAGATTTGTGTATTACTTTATTGGATTTTGGTCTGTTTTGTCTGCTTCTTATATTGGATTTATTACATTTGGATATATTCCAAAAGATAATTTAAGATTTGCAGACACTATTCTTGGCTTTGTGTTGGGTACTATGGTTGCGTCTATGTTCCAGTTCTTGCTTGGCTCGTCTATTGGTAGTCGTAAAAAGGATGAAGCCAAAAAATGACTCCCACTATAGATCAATTGATAGCCGCAAACATCAAGCAATCAGTTGCTGAAAAATGGCTTCCTTATGTTCAAAAAGCATTAAATAGATTTGACATTACATCTGAAAAACAGGTTGCTGCTTGGATTGCTCAAACTGCCCATGAGTCTGGTGGTTATGTCACTTTGGCAGAAAATTTAAATTATTCTGATGTTGGTTTGGCAGGTACATGGCCTAATCGTTTTGCTGAGATAGACCCTTCCACCAAAAAACCCAAAAAAGATGCCAAAGGATTTAATATTCCCAATAGATTTGCCAAAGCACTTCATCGCAATCCAGAGGCTATTGCAAATGTTGTGTATGGTGGTCGATTAGGTAATGGCCCAATTGAATCTGGTGATGGGTGGAAACACAGAGGGATGGGTCTTAAACAATTAACAGGCAAAGAAAATCACAAACGATGTGGTGATGCGCTTGGAATTGATTTTATTTCTAATCCTGAAAAATTGTTAGAACCAGAATATGCTTCTTTATCTGCTGCATGGTTTTGGGTAGATAAAAAGTGTGGCTCATTAGCTGATGCAGATGATTTTGTTGGTCTAACCAAAAGAATTAATGGTGGCACTATTGGTTTGCAAGACAGGGAGAAGCGGTATAAAGCCGTTCTCGCCAGTCTTTGAGTCATTCTTTAATGAATAGACCTTCTTTGCTGAGATGCCCCTTGCGGTCCTTGATCTCGTTATATGCGTCTTTAAAGCAAGTAACTAGGTCTAGGTCTGCACAGGCACAACCCATCACCAGAGTGACTAGGATGTCGCCATAGGCATCTATCATGGCTGCTCTGTCATCTTTAGAGATGGCCTCGAACAATTCGTCTAACTCTTCTTTGGTTTTCAAAGCTTGAGCATAGGGGGTGGAGTTCTGGACAATGCCACGAGCTTCTCCCCACTGCACAACTTTCATTTCAATATCTGCATAACTCATGTGTTTAGTTCCTTTAATTTAATTTCAATTGCTCGGGCAAATCGTTCTCGGTTCAAAAATCCCCATCCACTTGCGTCAACTGGGTCAATACACAAACGCTGTAAAGACTCAATTTCCTCATCCGTCAGCCCCACCCATGTGGGCTGTGGTGGGGTGGTGTACAAGCCAACATCACCATCTTCTGGTTTAAGACCAACATTTACACGCCAATCCTTTGCGCCACCAAGTGCGTTGCCCTGCATTACCAACAGTTCTGTAGGACTAATCCACGCCACAGGCTCATCCTTCGCTTCTAGTGCGGTTGATGTATTTATTGGCGAACCAGAAGTTTTTTGTTGGTTCGCTAATTGCTCCCTTTTAAGTTCGCCATAGTTCCATACTGCTTCCCCAAGTTGCGCCTCG
>Ga0208424_1000026_pt1 | contig 21302 bp, 33 predicted proteins | sample DEB3_08_DNA_2_FD_184521 | JGI IMG/M metagenome (GOLD analysis project Ga0208424, IMG submission 184521) | Aqueous microbial communities from the Delaware River and Bay under freshwater to marine salinity gradient to study organic matter... | ecosystem: Environmental > Aquatic > Marine > Coastal ... | reverse complement strand
GTATGCGTAACAGCAAAGCGCCCTCTTGATACGCACTCGACTTTCCAAACACCCGTTTTCGGCAGCAAAAAGGATTTGCTCGGCGGCAAGCATCCCGCTTTTGGTGTATTGAGCGCGATCATCGCCCTGCATTGCTAATTTCAAAAGCAATCTCCTAAGCATCGCTGTTCTCCAATCCCCTAACAAACGCCTCGCGCTCTTTGCGCCACCGCTTTACCCGTTCGGGCAAGATACTTTCATTTTCTGGAAGTTTCTGGCATTTAGACGAGCCGCGATTGACAATTGGACGGGAGTATATTGACGATTGGTCGGCATTTGATGTAGCAATTGGCCATTGGGATTGCTCGTCGTTCGACGGCTCAACAAGTGTATCACTGCTCATTTGGCAGTCTCCCTTAACCACGATAAAAAATCTCCCAAGGCATTTGCACACGCCCGTTGCTTTGCTTTTGTGGTGTTGCTTCCGTGTTGTGCATTGTCTGTCTCCAATACTTTGCGGACGGCTAGGCCGAGAACGGTAATCCTGCCGGTGATGCTGCACAGACCGAGATTGAACAGTGAGTGCTTCATGCGACCACCGTCTCGGTGTTGGGGCAGATGGTAACCATCGGCTTTGTTGTTTGCTTTGGCTCGAAAAAGCGTCTGTCTCTGTGCCTCACTCAACCTCGCCGCTATACGTTCTGCTTCACTGGTCATCTTCTGTCTCCTTGATGTAATCGCCGCGCTCGAATTCAGCCCAAAGCGCATCGGCGACACGCTTCCATGCTTTCATGGTGGCCTCACAAGTTGACGCTCGAAATTCTGGCGGGACTTTATCTGGCTCAACATTCACCCAAGCGGCAAATGCAATCATTTCTAATGGTGGGCGTTCTTTCATTGGCTTTCCCCAGTCAGCAAGCCCCTAGCTTCGCATGCTCTGCGTAGGTGCGTAGGGGAGACACCCCACAACCCGGCGCTATCGCCCCAGCGGCGGCACAGGGCGCGCAGCACGTCGTCGGACTCCTTAAGCGCCAGCCTACGGCGCTCATGCTCTGCCAAGGCTTTAGCGGCTTCCTGAAGGATAGCTGTCTCGTCGGTTAGGTTTATGATCATGGTTCAATCCTCTAAAATGGCGGCTAGGATAATGACGCCCAGCGAAAAGAGCATCAGAAGCCCTAGCATGGCCCAGCCTCGTCGATGGCGTCTAGCTGCGCGGTCAGGTCGGCAATCTCGGCGCGCAGGGCGTCTAGGGTGCGCTGCGCGTCCTCTAGCTGCCATTTGACGTCGTCCAGTTCGTCGACTTCGGCGGCATAGTCCGCTAGCCGTTCGCCCAGCGCTATGGCCAGTTCGTTGTCGCTATCCTTGGCGGCGTCAATTAATCCGGTATTAGAACACATGCGCCAATATGAGCGGTCGCGGGTTTTGGTTATGGTCATGGTCTAAATCCCTTCTCGGCTTTCGCCATAGCCGCGCGGACAACGTCCAGCGTAGCTTGCACGTCTTCGTTGCGCTCGGCGTGTAGCATTAACGTCAACTCTGCATCTTGCAGCGCTTGCAGCATGTCGGGTGCGGCCGCGATTAGCCGCGCGTTCGCCTGCTGGCTGTCGTTTGCGTAAAATGTCGTCGCAATCGCCTGTTCAGGCGTCCCGATAGTACCGCCCGCGATGTACCACGGGCCGGCGGTGTGATGTTTAGACATGGGTTATGCTCCTATTTGTCAGCGCGAATAATCATCACTGCGTACCCATTGCGCTCTAATAGGGTCCGCATGTCGTTTAGTTCGTCTTCGCCCCATAGCGCGCCTTGAGCGGTAAACGCCCAGCGGTCGCCGTTAGGGTGGCGCTTCAAAATCTGATAGCGCAGTGGGTCCGGTAAAATGTCCGGTTCGTTGTCGGTGTCAGTCATTGCCAGTGCTCCTTTAATTATCGTGCGAATGTCATGTTGTCGGTTAACGGCACAATCGCGCCAGTCGGCAATCGCACCATGCTTTCGCCATTGTCGCGGTAGACGGTGAAGCCTAGTCCGAATTGATTAGCGGATTGGTTCATTTTGCGTCGTGTCGTGACGGTATCCCAGCCGCCCGTGCGAAGGGTTATGTTGCGGCTATCAAACGCAACAATCTGCGTCTTATGATATGTGATGCAGACTAAATCGCCAGCTTGTGCGATTGTCGTGCAATATGTGCTCAGTTTGTCAGTACGTGCCATAGTGTGTTGCTCCTATTGTTGGCCCTAGTGCCAGCCTCGGCGCGGCAACACGTGCGTTATTTGCACTAGTTGGCCGCGCTCCGGTGGTGCTAGGTGCGTTCGACGATTACGAAGCTGTCAGGGGTCAGCGTCTTATCCATGTAATATCCGCGCGCGCAGTAGACCGGCACATTGTGCGCTAGGTGGTATTCGGCGCGTTCGCGGGTGTAGAATAGGCCGTGCAAGGCCAGCGGGTTGTCGCGTTCGACGAGTGCGAACTTTTCCATGTCGTGTTGCTCCTTTTGCTGGCACTAGCGCCATAAAGGCCGCGCGCGGTAAAACGCGCGGCTAGTATGGGGTTAGTTGCGCTCCTGTATATCCTGCATGTCCCAGATATTGCCGTACCGGTCTTCGGTGTGGGCGTCGTCGTCGTCTTCGGCCAGCCAGTCCCGAAACGTCTTCGGCGTTGTGCCAAAGTATCGGCACTCTGCGCAATATTCGGCGTATACTTCGCGGTCGGCTTGTGTGGTGGTGTTCATGTTGTCGGTGCTCCTTTTACTTGCGGTTGTTGTCGCGCCAGTCGGCTAAACCGACTGGCAGCATGGTTAGAATGACAGCTATCAGGATAAATGCTTCGAGCGGCATTTTGCGGTGCTCCTTAGGCGTACGGTTCAATCGACATAACGCGATTGCACGCGGTGTAAAAATCGGCGCAACGCGGGTCTAGGGCGTCAATCTCAAAAGCGACAATGTCGAACATAGAGCGCGCTAGTTTTATGGCGGCGTCAAGACTGTCAGCGCCGCCATGAACAGTTTTGACGCGTGCCGGACCTATGCCGCTAGTTTCGAAAATTTCGTAGTTCATGATGTGCTCCTGTTAAGTGTGGGTCATTTGCACTCTCTCCATAGTCGAGTTTGTGGGTAGGTGTCAAACAAAAAATGTTGCAGGAAATTGTGGGTCATGGATGACCCACATTTTTAGGCTGTCGCCCTGGTGGTGTGTGTTTAACTGACATTGATGTAAGTTAAGTACGAAAAGTGTGGGTAATTTGGGTATGCTGTGGGTAGTGGATTTTGGGCGGGATTGCCCACGGCCAAAGCGGCTGTGGGCGCGGGTTTGACTGGACTGTGTATAATGTGGGCATTGGTTTTTAACTCTGTTGTAACTTTTGTATTTATTGAGAATGGTTCGCAATAAGGTATATTTTCAGGCTAACTGAAAACATATGACCACATTGCCCACAATACCCACAGCACCCGCGCCCCACGTTTTTTGCCGTCCGGTTTGTGGGTCATGTGGGCAGTCCAAAATAAAATCGGAAACGAACTGTTATTTGCATTGCCCACATTGCCCACACTTTGCGGCATGTGGTTCGCGCCAGCGCCGCGCCTATGCCCGCGCGATCGACTGCCCACATTGCCCACAGGCCAAAGGCCATTTTGCTGCACCGCACAAATTAAAACCGGCCGGCGGAGGGCTGGCACCCCCCACCCCCTAGGGCCGAGCGGGCGAGTGAATGACACGGCACGTACCGCTAACAATTTTTGCTACAACAGTTTGCAAAACACTTTTTGTTACAGCAAAATTTTTATTTTTTTATTTTTGTCCCGCCCCGACACTTTGGTTGGCTTTTTAGTATGTGTCAGTATTGGTCGTGAGCATCGGGGACACGACCGGCGGCGGGCGGGCGCTATCGGGGTGGCGCCCCGCCCGCCTGCCACCACTTGCTTCACTATCTGTATCACTATATAGTGCGCCCATGACGTTTTATTCCTTGCCCTTTACACCGGAGCGCGTTGAGGCGACCGAGGCGCGTCTGGAAGCGATATACGAAGCGGCACGCTATGGTTTGAAAGGCGACAGTCTGGCACTGGCCGCCGGATTGACCCCCGCGCAGTATCGCAAGCTGCACGAGTTCGACCCGCTGGTGGAGATCGCCGAGATGAAGGGCCGCGCCGACGGCGAGATCACCGCCGCGCGGACGCTGTACAACGCCGCCGCCGCTGGCGACGCTAAGGCCGCGCTCGACATCCTGAAGCATCAGCATGGGTGGGTTAGCAAACAGTCGGTCGAAGTATCGGTAGAAGGTCAAATTTCTGTGATTGCGGCTTTGGAAAAAGCCGAGCGCCGTGTTATAGAAGCGAAGTATACGGAAGTGGAGAGCGTTACCGCGCCCTCCGCCTTCCTAACCAACCAACAAGAAGGGACTGTTGATGGCTACCAACTTGATAACCCAAGACCGACTGAAAAGTCTACTGAGATATGATCCTGACACTGGCCAATTTCATTGGCGCGTAAATCGAACCAATGGCGTTAAGGCGGGCGACCGCGCAGGGTCGCTAGATACAGAGCGATATTTGGTCATGCGCGTAGATGGACGATATTATAGAGGTCATCGCTTAGTTTGGCTGTATACATACGGGCGTTGGCCGGCGGCCTATCTTGACCACATAAACGGCGACCCTAGCGACAACCGCATAGCCAACTTGCGTGAAGCAACTCCATCTCAAAATGGCTTTAATCGGCGAAAAGACAGGCGCAATAAATCTGGCCGCACTGGCGTTACGTGGTGTGCGTCGAGCAAAAAATGGCGCGCAGATATAGGTAAAAACGGTAAATTGTTGCGGTTGGGTCGGTTCGACACGCTAGAGGCCGCCATAGAAGCCCGTGATAAAGCAGAGAGGGAACATAGTGCAGCAGCCTATATACGCCGCGTCTGAAGAAGTAGAACTGATGACCCGGCTATGGACGCCGGGCATCAAAAACGACCCTTTGGCTTTTGTCATGCTTGTTTTTCCTTGGCAGGAGCAAGGTACCCCTCTGGCGCATTTTGCAGGCCCGCGCAGGTGGCAAAAACAGATATTGACCGATATCCGCGACCACATTGCCGCCAATAACGGTAAACTAAGCCCCGAAATGCTGCGCATGGCTGTGGCGTCAGGGCGCGGGATAGGTAAATCCGCATTGGTTAGCTGGCTTGTAATTTGGATGCTGTCGACCCGTATAGGGTCGTCGGTGATTGTGTCTGCTAACTCCGAAGCGCAGTTGCGATCTGTTACTTGGGCCGAAATTACAAAATGGTTAGCGATGTCTATTCATAGCCATTGGTATGAAGTGGCGGCCACACGAATTATGCCTGCAAAATGGCTTACGGAAATTGTGGAACGAGAGTTACGCCGCGGCACGCGTTATTGGTCTTGCGAAGGACGTTTGTGGTCTGAAGAAAACCCAGATGCCTACGCTGGTCTGCACAACCACGACGGTGTTATGCTCGTTTTTGACGAAAGTTCGGGCATACCCGACAGCATTTGGCAAGTCGCGCAGGGGTTCTTTTCAGAGCCGACTGAAAACCGCTTTTGGTTCGCGTTTTCTAACCCCCGCCGAAATAGCGGCTATTTCTATGAAGCGTTCAACAGCAAACGCGCGTTCTGGAATACGCGCAATATTGACGCTCGTGACGTCGAAGGGACCGACAAAGCGCTATATGACCAGATCATAGCGGAATACGGCCCTGATAGCTATCAGGCGTGTGTGGAAGTCATGGGTCAGTTCCCGTCGGAAGGTGATGATCAGTTCATCCCGGTCAATCTGGTCGACGACGCGATGGCGCGGCCGCGCTACAAGGACGAGACAGCCCCCATCGCTATCGGCGTCGACCCGGCTCGCTTCGGGTCGGACGCGACCGTCATCGCCGTGCGGCAGGGCCGCGACATCATCGACATCAAGCGCCTGCGCGGAGCTGACACGATGGAAGTGGTCGGGCACGTCATCGACGCCATAGAGGAATACAAGCCCGCGCTGACTGTCATCGACGAGGGCGGGCTGGGCGCGGGCATCGTCGACAGGCTCAAGGAACAGCGCTACAAGATCAGGGGCGTCAACTTCGGGAACAAGGCGCAGAAGCAACTCATGTACGGCAACAAGCGTGCAGAGATGTGGGGCGCCATGCGCGAGTGGCTCAAAACGGCCAGCATACCCAACGACCGCTTTCTGAAGACCGACCTGATCGGGCCGCGCGTCAAACCCGACAGCAAGGGTACTATCTTCCTAGAGAGCAAGAAGGATATGAAGGCGCGCGGGCTGGCCTCGCCAGACGCCGCCGACGCTATCGCGGTGACGTTCGCGTACCCGCTCGGAAAACGCGAAGCGCGCGTTGACAAGCAACGCCCCAGAGGTTACTCTCCGCACGGAATTTCTACATCTTGGATGGGCAGTTGAAGTCACCCACGCAAGGAAAGGCAACTCAATGGCCAAAATGCCGCGTATGGCGCGTATGCCGGGGGTCAAAATGCCTCCGAAACCTGTCGCTGTAGCTGAAGCACCCAAACGCGCCATGCCGCAGGCCAAAGAGCCGCTGCGAACCAGCGGCGGACGCGACATCATCAGCATCACGACCCGTATGCGCGAGACGCCGCTGGCAAGGAAACGCTGATCATGCCGCTCGTCAAGTCGACCAGCAAATCTGCGTTCCGTAAGAACATCAAGGCTGAAATTGCGGCTGGAAAACCCCAAAAACAGGCCGTCGCTATCGCGTATAGTGTGAAGCGCGAAGCCGCCAAAAAAGGTAAGAAATAAGGCATGGCTGACCCTACGGGCATCAATACGGCAGGTTCGGTGGCGAATGTAGGCTCTAACCCGCCCAAATCATCACGCGATGACAGCGACAAAATGGCGACCATGCGCCAGCGCCTGCAAATGGCGCAGGCAGCGTATTCGGACAGCCGCGAGGACGAACTGGACGACCTGCGCTTCATGGCAGGCAGCCCCGACAACCAGTGGCAGTGGCCCGCCGACGTGCTGGCAACGCGCGGTGCGGTGCAGGGCCAGACCATCAACGCCCGTCCATGCCTCACGATCAACAAGCTGCCGCAGCACGTCCGGCAGGTCACCAACGAGCAGCGCCAGAACCGCCCCAGCGGCAAGGTCATCCCGGCCGACGACAACGCCGACATCGAGGTGGCTGAAATCTATAACGGCGTGGTGCGCCATATCGAGTATATGTCGGACGCTGACGTCGCCTACGACACGGCCTGCGACAACCAAGTGACCTACGGTGAGGGCTACATCCGCCTGCTGACCGAGTACTGCAACGACGAGACGTTCGATCAGGACATCCGCATCGGGCGCGTGCGCAACGCCTTCAGCGTCTACATGGACCCCACCATCCAAGACCCGTGCGGTGCTGATGCCGAGTGGTGCTTCATCTCCGAAGACATCCTCAAAAGCGAATACGAGCGCATGTTCCCCGACGCGACGCCTATCAGCACGCTCTACAACCAAGGCGTCGGCGATCAGGGGCTGTCGTCATGGCTTCAGGAAGACACCATCCGCATCGCGGAGTATTTTTACTATGTTTACGAGCCGGCTACGCTGAACCTGTATCCGGGCAACCAGACCGCATTTGATCGCACGCCGCAGGACGCGATGCTGCGCGGTCAATTCATTAAACCTATTCGTAGCCGCCGGGTCGAGCGTCGAAAAGTCATGTGGATGAAAACCAACGGCTTCGACGTGCTGGATGAACGCGAATGGCCGGGCAAATGGATACCGGTCGTTCGCGTCATCGGCAACGAATGGGAAGTTGACGGCAAACTGCACATCTCTGGCCTTGTCCGCAACGCCAAGGACGCGCAGCGCATGTACAACTATTGGACCAGCCAAGAAGCGGAAATGCTCGCGCTGGCCCCGAAAGCGCCCTTCATTGGCTATGGCGGCCAGTTCGAGGGCTACGAAATGCAGTGGAAGACCGCCAATACGACCAACTGGCCGTATCTGGAAGTCAATCCTGACGTCACGGACGGTGCTGGCAACGTCCTGCCGCTGCCGCAGCGCGCAGCCCCGCCGCTGCCCCAGACAGGACTTATTCAGGCCAAAATGGGGGCTTCTGAAGACATCAAAGCCACTACAGGCCAGTACGACGCCAGTTTGGGTGCGCAGGGCAATGAGCGCTCTGCAAAGGCCATTGTGGCGCGTGAAAAGCAGGGCGACGTCGGCACCTACCATTATGTCGACAATTTGGCCCGCGCTATCCGCTACATCACACGCCAGATCGTCGATCTGATACCGAAAATCTACGACACACAGCGCATCGCGCGCATTATCGGCGTCGATGGCGAAGTCGGCATGGTCAAGTTCAACCCCGACCAGCCGGAACCCGTGAAAGAGGTCAAAGACCCGATCACTGGGGCTACAATCGAGAAAATCTACAACCCCGGCATCGGCACCTACGACGTCATGGTCACAACTGGCCCCGGCTATATGACGAAGCGTCAGGAAGCGCTCGACGCTATGGGGCAGATTTTGCAGACCAACCCGCAGCTATGGGCGGTCGCAGGCGACCTGTTCGTCAAGAATATGGACTGGCCGGGCGCGCAGGAAATGGCCGCACGGTTCAAGAAAATCCTCGACCCGAAGGTGCTGGCAGAAGGCGATCAGTCGCCTGAAATGATGGCTGCGCAGCAGCAGATCGAAGCGATGACGCAGGAACTGAACCGTGTCACCGACATCATCCAGAACATCCAAGACAGCGTCGAGCAGCAGAAGGTGGAAATCGACCGCTACGAGGCTGAAATTCGTGCCTACGACGCCGAAACCAAGCGTATCAGCGCGGTGCAGAACAGCATGACGCCAGAGCAAATTCAAGACATCGTCATGGGTACGCTGGCGGCGGCTATGGACACTGGAGACATCATCCCCGGCAGTCCTGAAATGCGCGAAATGCCCGACCTAGAGGACATCGTCGAGCAAGGCTCACAAGAAATGCCGCCTGAAATGCCCGCAGAAATGCCGCCTGAAATGCCGCAAGAGCCTATGGAAGCCCCTGAAATGATGGAAATGCCTGAAGGAATGGAACCCAATGAGCAAATGTAACGACTTCATAGGTATGCTGTTTCTAGCGCGCGATGTCACCCATTCGACGCACTTGAACACGCGCAGCTATGCCAAGCATGTCGCGCTCAATGAGTTTTACGACGGCATTATCGACTTGGCGGACAAGTTTGCCGAGGCGTATCAAGGGAAATACGGCTTAATCGGTCCTATTTCACTGATGTCGGCTAAAAAGACCGGCAACGTCGTGGAGTTTCTCGAAGATCAGGTAGAAGAACTGATGGAAATGCGCTATAAGGTCGTCGAGAAGGAGTGCACGCCGCTGCAAAACATCATCGACGAGATTTTCGGGCTGTATTATAGCACGCTGTACAAACTCAAATTTTTGGCATGAGGTAAGTCATGGAACTTTTGCAACCCCTAAGTAAGACCGACTACCCGGCCTATTCGGTGGCGTATACCGGCACGGCTGGCAACACTACGGCTTGGCTGCCCGGCGCGCAGGGCGTCGTCGTCTGGTCCGATCAGGCGTGCTACGTAGAAGTCGGCGTCGGCGCGGTAGCTACTACCGCCAGCACCCCGATACCGCCCTTCACCCCCATCCCGTTTGCCGTTCCGCTGGACAGCACCGGCGCTCCGTGGCGCGTGAGCGCCATTCAGGTGTCGACTGGCGGTACGATCTACTGCAAGCCTATCAACAAGAACTGATAGATGGGATTTGGAAGCGCCCTTCGTAACGGTGTGGCTCTGGGTCTGGGGGGCATTATTGCGCTTTTTTCGGGCTATGGGCCTGATCAAGCGCAAGGCAATCTCGAAACTGAAAACGGTGACAACCTCGTCCAAGAAGACGGCGGATTGTTGCTCTTGGAGTAAATTGATGTCGGTCACACCATCACCCATTGGCGGGTTTGCCGCACAATTTTTTGACAATAACGGCGTTATCCTGTCGGGCGGCAAGATTTACACCTATGCGGCCGGCACGACCACACCGCAGGCGACGTACACGAGCGCTGCGGGCGTCACGCCGCACGCTAACCCCATCGTGCTGGACAGCGCCGGCCGCGTGCCGGGCGGCGAAATTTGGCTGACTGACGGGCTGGTGTACAAATTCGTCATCGAGACGTCGACCGCAATCCTGATCGGCACCTACGACAACATTACCGGCGTCAACTCGAACTTCGTCAACTACACGGTGCAGGAAGAAGTGCAGACCGCCACTGCCGGCCAGACCGTGTTCAACCTGTCGACGATCAACTACACGCCCGGCACCAACTCGCTGTCGGTCTACATTGATGGCGTCAATCAGTATGTCGGTGACAGCTATCTGGAAACCGACAGCACCACAGTTACGTTCACATCAGGGCTGCACGTTGGTGCGGAAGTCAAATTCACGACTGCGGTACAGACCACCACAGGCGCTGTTGACGCGTCGATTGTCAGCTATGATCCGCCGTTTACTGGCGGCGTCCTTACGACGGCGGAAGACAAACTAGCGCAATATGTCTCGGTCAAGGACTTCGGTGCTGTCGGTGACGGTGTTGCTGATGATACAGCGGCTATTCAAGATGCACTTGATTACGCTGGAACCGTTGACGGCTGCACAGTATATTTTCCGACAGGAATTTATCTCACCAGCGACCCTTTAATCGTCTACAGTAACACGACAGTCATTATGTCCGGCAGCATCAAGGTTGATGCGATGCCAATCGGCGGCTACGAAACGGTTTTTATTACTGACCCGGTCAACCCAGCCGATAATATCGAATTTATAAACCCGCAGATTGACGCAAACAATGTCGTTCCTACCAGCGGAATTATGGTGCGTTACGGCGCTACCAATGTGCGTGTGCAAGGCGGCTATATCCGCAACTGCGCGAATGATGCTGTGACCCCCGGTGGCCGCGCGTTTAACATCGAAGGCGGTCCCGGAACGCAAAACGTGACGGTTAATGGGACAACCATTACCGGATGTTGGAATGGTGTGTCTGTGGCTGGTGGGGCAGCGCAAGCTAATTCAAACGTCAGCATCACCAATCTCACGATCAGCGATTGTCAGGTGGCTATTTCGCTGTTTGGAAATGCCGCCGGTTATCCGCATAGCGGCGAGTTTATGCAAGCTGTATTCTCCAATATAGCTATTCGAAATTGCGGTCATTTGACCACGTTCACCGCTCAAGCTGGCGTTATCTGCTCTGATCGCGGGAGCAACGTATCCTTTAGCGACATATATGTTTTTAACGATGCCACCTATGGGGCTGTCGGCTCTCTGTGGCGCGGCGATGCCAACAATATCAGCATGAATAACGTCACAATGGACGGCGATCTAACTGTCGCATTGTTCGACTTCTCTAGCTATGCTGAAAGCAATGCGTATCCGCTGGCTGCAAATAGCTCATTGAACAGCAGGTTCTTGAACGTCAAGCATAACGGAACAATCCCGGAGATTATTGAACTGCCTGTTTCTGGCGCATCCTATCTTACCAACTGCCATTTTGATGTTTTCACTGACGTAGTGACAAGCGGCGCACCCGGAACGGCGCGCACCGCGAACAAAACAAACTGCCGCATGAAAGCCTACAATAAAACGGATAATGCGTTTATTTCCGGCTTTTTGAGCGATATTGGTTCTGTGACGTTTGCCGAATGGACAGATACCTTTTACCCATCCGATAGCTTTGCTGCGCGGGCGTGGGGGCTTTTTGACGGTAATACTGGCACAATGGCGCGCAGCTTTAATGCGACTAGTGTGCGTAATAGCGCCGGAGACTATACCATTTCGTTTGGCAATACGGCCCCTGTCGTTAGTTATGTGGTCGTTGGGTCTGCGGCTACTGCAACAGGATCAAATCAGGTCTTGAGCATCCAAAACAAGACGCAGAACGATTTTGATATTTTCACATATAGCGGCGGCATTGCAACAGATATGCCATCCATTAATTTTGTTGTTTATTGGTAAGAGGGCGATCACATGGCCGACAAAAAGATTTCCGCGCTAACTTCAGCCACTACCCCGCTGGCGGGAACTGAAGTTCTTCCTATCGTCCAAAGCGGTTCGACTGTTAAAGTCGCTGTCAACGATATGCTGGGAACGATCAGCGGTACTTCGCCCGCCGTTAACTCTGAAGGCAACATTTTCCTACGCGCTACAGACGCATTGGCGGCTGGGGTCGGTACGCAGATTGGCCTTGGCGGAAAATATAACGCATCGTCATATTTCCCCTTTGGCGGCATTTCGGCGCGCAAGGAAAACAGCACGAACAATAATGTTGCTGGTTATACCGATATTCTGACAACTACCTCTGGCGGAACGCTAACCGCCCGTATGCGGTTCAACAGCACCGGTGATGGCACGCTGCTGAACGGCAATTTTGTCGTCGGCACTGCTGGCAAGGGCATCGCGGACTCAGCGGGGAGCCTTAAACTGGCCATTACCACTACTTCGGTAGCTGCCTCTTCGGTTTTATCTGGGGGTTTAACCCACCGTCTAGGCGCTTATTCTGCTGGTGAAACTACACCATCAGTTACAGGCGTGTCACATCTGGACATTGCTAACGCAAGCCCCACAACCATCACTAACTTTACCGGTGCTGTTCGAGGACAAATGTTGTTGCTGCTTTTTAGAGATGGTAACACGACGATTACTCGTGCCAATGCGTATCTAGCAGGTGCTGTTGATTTTACGTCTGCTAACAGGGCCACATTGCTTTTAATGTTTGACGGCAGTTTTTGGTATGAAGTCTGCCGCTCTACAACTAACGGCTAATTTATAAGGTGTAGACACCATGAGTTTGACTAAAGCATCGTATTCCATGATAACGGGATCTCCCGTCAATCCGTTAGATTACGGCGCGGTTGGCGATGGCTTGACAAACGACAGAGATGCGTTGCAGGCGGCTATCACGGCTGCCTCTGGTAAAACTTTGTATTTACCACCTTTGACGTTTAAGGTTAATTCTGGGCTTACGATCCCATCAAATACGGTTGTGACCGGATATGGAGCGACGCTGGACTTTTCAAGTGCAGGGCATTTGACGGCATTAACGCTTGGCAGCAATGTCACGCTTGTCGGATTTAAACTTATTGGCGCAGGCAATGCTAGTTACGATGCCAACGGGATTGCTATTAAGTGCTACGGAACCGACAATAGCCCGGCTGCTCCAACCTATGTGACCGGCCCCACTATCGTTGACGTAACAATCACGGAGTTTGGTAGTTACGGCATTGAATGTAAATACAACGTATATGGCCGGATTGAAGGATGTGAAATTACTGAAATCGGGTATATAGGCGCTGCCCTATTAAGCTGTAATCGTTTTGTTTTTACAGACAATTATGTAAGCGGAATTTCGCCGGGATCGAGCGGCAACGCTTATGGCATATCAGTCACCAGCAGCGAAGGCACCGTGACCGCTGATCCGGTCCCAGTTTCTAACATTATCGTCGGCAACATCATTGAAGACGTTCCTGTTTGGACTGGCATAGACACTCATGGCGGCTCCAATCTGTTGATCTCTGATAATATCGTTTACAATTGCAAATTTGGCATAAAAATTACAGACCGTGATGTTAATGGTGCGCGAACCATTGCGCCCAAAAATGTTACTGTCTCCAATAATTATATTGACGATAACGGACTTGGCCTAGCCTCTGCAATCATCGTCAACGGCGCATTTGAAGCTGGCGTCACTGTTGATTACGCTGAAAATATTTCGGTTACCGGCAACGTGATCCAAGGTCATGGTATATCTAACAACTCAAACACAGGTGCCATTTTGTGTTACGGAACACGTAACCTATCAATTACAGGTAACACTATACGTCGGCCTAATCTTATCGGCATCAACCTTGATTTTGATAATGAAAGCTTTAGCCTATCCGCTAACGTTATTAGCGATCCGAATAGCAACACAGATACGCCTCGGTGCGTATATTCGCGTGCGACTAATAATTTAGGTAGCATCGTAGGAAATACGTTTGTCTATGAAAATGGCGCTATAGCAACAAACGTATCGGTTTGGGCTGTGCAGAAAGACGCGCTTTCCGGCGGAACTGGCGCTGAGTCTATTATTACTGTCTCCAATAACAATCTGGTTAACGTGCAGGCAGGTCGTTTGCAGATGTCAAATTTTGGTGCGTTATATGTTGACGGCGACACCACGCCATCTGTTAAAAACGCAACCTTTATGACTATTACAAACAGCGGCGCAACTACCATCACTAATTTTGATGATGGGTATGAAGGTCAGGTTCTTACGCTACACTTTACAGATAGCAATACCACAATAAATCGCAGCAATGCCTACCTTGCTGGGGGGGTAAACTTTACGTCTTCAATCCACGATACGTTAACTTTGAGACAAATTAGCGGAAAATGGTATGAGATAGCACGCAGCGTAAATGCTTAAGAGTCGATGTAACCGATATTGCCAGTTCGCAGCATTTCCTGTAGACTGGCCGTTAACCGTACTGATGCGGCACATCAGGTGACTTGAAAGGGTCAACACACATGGACGAAAACGTCCCCATCGAAGCGGAAGTACCCGCGCCGGAACTGGACACTACGGCGGCTCCAGAACCCGTTGAAACCGAAACGCCGGAAACGCCTGCCGAGCAGGAAGCGACCAAAACCTTCACACAGGAAGAACTGGACGCAATTGTAGGCAAGCGACTTGCGAGAGAACAGCGCAAGTGGGAACGAGAGCAAGCCCAGCGGGCTGCGGAGATGGAAGCTAGGCAGGCGGCACAGCCGTCTTACGATCTTTCACCCGAACAGTTTAACACCTACGAGGATTACGCCGAGGCTCTGGCCGAACGCAAAGCCGAAGAGTTGTTAGCTAAACGGGAAACCGCGCAGCAAGCGCAGGCGCTCCAAGAGCAGTATTACGAACGTGAAGAGACAGCGCGGGACAAGTACGACGATTTCGATCAGGTTGCTTACAACCCCAACCTTCCCGTCACGGAAATAATGGCTCAAAGCATACAGGCATCTGATGTTGGCCCCGACGTCCTTTATTGGCTAGGTTCCAACCCCAAAGAAGCCACACGCATTTCCCGCTTGAACCCGATCTTGCAGGCAAAAGAAATCGGAAAGATCGAAGCATCACTGTCTTCGGCACCGCCGGTTAGAAAATCTTCAACCGCCCCGGCACCGATTGCTCCTGTCACCCCCCGCGCATCTGGCGGGGCTGTGTACGATACTACCGACCCTCGCTCTGTGAAGAGCATGAGTACGTCGGAATGGATTGAAGCAGAAAGGCAGCGGCAAATTAAACGGTACGAGGCAATGCGTAACCGCTAATTTGGGAACATTACCATGTCTAACTCAATTCTTACTATCGACATGATCACGCGGAAGGCTCTCGAAATTCTTGAGAACAACCTCGTGCTCACCCGCAACGTAAACCGCCAGTACGACGACAGCTTTGCCGTCGAAGGTGCCAAGATCGGCTCGACCCTGCGTATCCGTCTGCCTGACCGTGCGCTCGTCACCGACGGTGCTGCGCTTCAGGTGCAGGATGACAACGAGCAGTTCACCACGCTGACCGTTGCCAGCCAGAAGCACATTGGCGTCAACTTCACCACTGCTGAATTGACCATGCAGTTGGACGACTTCGCCGAGCGCGTTCTCAAGCCGCGTATCTCGCAGCTTGCATCGAGCATCGACGCTGACGTTGCAAATGCGTTCAAGACTATCGGTAACTCGGTTGGCACCCCCGGCACTACTCCTGCAACTTCGGCCGTGCTGCTTGCAGCCCAGCAGAAGCTGAACGAGAACGCTGCCGTGATGTCGCCGCGCTATGCTACCGTCAACCCGGCCGCTAACGCTGGTCTGGTCGAAGGCATGAAGGGTCTGTTCAATCCGACTGACACCATCAGCAAGCAGTTCAAGAACGGCCTGATGGGCACTGGCGTGCTTGGTTTTGAAGAAATCAACATGTCGCAGTCGATCAAGCAGTTCACCTGCGGTACCCGCGACGCCACCGGCGGTTCTACTTCGGCGGCTGTCACCACCGAAGGTGCTACCACCATCTCCGTCACCGGCGCTGGTAACAACGACACCATCAAGGCTGGCGACGTGTTCACCGTCGCTGACGTGTATGCTGTCAACCCGCAGACCCGTGAAAGCACTGGTTCGCTGTTCCAGTTCGTCGCGCTTGCTGACGTTACGCTTGGAAGTTCCGGCGAAGGCGACATCACCGTCGCTCCAATCTATTCGGCCAACCACGCTCTCGCTACTGTCAACGCTCTGCCCGGCAACAGCAAGGCAGTTGTGTTCGTCGGCGCTTCGGGCAGCCAGTACCCGCAGAACCTCGTGTACCACAAGGACGCGATCACTTTCGCCACCGCCGACCTTCTGCTTCCGCAGGGCGTCGACATGGCGTCGCGTCAGGTCCACAACGGCATCAGCCTGCGCGTTGTTCGTCAGTACGACATCAACAACGACCGTATGCCCTGCCGTATCGACGTTCTGTACGGTTACAGCACCATCCGTCCGCAGATGGCTTGCCGTCTCTGGGGCTAATCCAATCACGGCTCCCGGTTCTCCGGGGGCCAAGTTTTTGAAAGGTTATTATCATGGCTCTTCCTAATGGTGCTGGTGGTTACCAGCTTGGCGACGGCAACCTCACAGAAGCCGTTCTTGGCGTGCAGTCAATTCCCACTTCGCTGACTGCCGACACTACACTGACCGCAGCCCAAATGGCTGTTGGTCTGGTTGTTTGCGCAAAAGCAAGCGACGCGACGCTGACCGTCACGACCGCTACGGGCGCACAGCTTGATGCTGCTATCCCGTCGGCCAAGGTCGGTTCGTCGTTCAACTTGACGATCTGCAACAACAACAACTCCGGTTCGTCTTCGACCGTCCCGGTTACTGCCGGTACGGGCATTACGGTTTACGGCTCTGTCACGGTGCCGCGCTTCGGTGCGTACACCTACAAGTTCGTCAAAACCGGCACTGCGACTTGGTCGGCGTTCCTGATGTAATAGGTCTTGCGCCAGCTTCGGCTGGCGCAGCCTTTTAAGGAGTTTTTTCTATGGCTAACACCAAACCAATCGGCGTTGCATACGAGGACCAGTACCTCGACGGTGCTACCATCGCCAACCCGGTCTACACCGCCAAGGGCGCTGCACTCACCGCGCAGCTTACGTCGATCACTTCCACCGCGCCCGGCACGCCGGATTACGCAATTCAGGATTTGATTAACACAAGCGCCTACGGCTTCGTAACCAAAGACGAAGGCAACACTGTCCTGTCAGTTATCGCCAACCTTCAAACCCGCGTTGCGCAGCTTGAAAGCCGCCTGCAAGCCCTTGGCTTGATCGCGTAATAGTGGGCGGCCTTCGGGCCGTCCATTTCAGGAGATTTTATGGCTGTTATCTATCTTGTGCACCCACGGCACGGCGCGAAAGTCGCTATTTCGGAAGAAGAAGCGAATTATGATGAAATGTTTGGCTGGGAGCGTTATGATCCTACCACGCCGCAAGCAGTGGTGGAGACAAGCGAAGACGAGGATGAAAGCCCCGTCAACGTGATGGTGGAGCCTAAGCGCCGGGGACGCCGCCGCGCACCGCAGGAAGACTAAGCGATGGCAACCGCCGGCGACATCATAAACGGTTCTCTACGGCTTCTGGGCGTTCTGGCTGAAGGCGAAGTGCCGTCGGCGGAAACGTCGCAAGACGCCTTGAACGCCATGAACCAGATGATTGATAGCTGGAACACAGAGCGGCTGTCAGTCTTCTCCACACAGGACCAAGTGTTTATTTGGCCGGCGGGGCAACTTAACCGCACGCTTGGCCCTACCGGCGACTTCGTCGGCAACCGCCCCGTCCTGCTGGACGACGCTACCTATTTCAAAGACCCCGGCACCGGTGTCAGCTACGGCATCAAGTTCATTAACCAGCAGCAGTATGACGGCATCGCGGTCAAGACCGTGACGTCTACATACCCGCAGGTGATCTTCGTCAACAACACATTCCCCGACGTCGATATGTTCGTCTACCCGCGCCCTACGCGCGATCTGGAATGGCATTTCATCTCCGTCGAAGAGTTGACGAAGCCCGCGACGCTGGCGACCACGCTGGCTTTTCCGCCGGGCTATCTGCGCGCCTTCCGCTACAATCTGGCTTGCGAGATGGCCCCGGAGTTTGGCATCGAGCCTTCGCCACAGGTGCGTCGCATAGCCATGTCGGCCAAGCGCAACATCAAGCGCATCAATAACCCCGACGACATCATGTCGATGCCCTACAGCCTTGTGGCCACCCGCCAGAGGTTTAACGTCTACGCGGGTAACTACTAATGAAAACGCCGATCTTAGGGTCGGCGTATGTCGCTCGAAGCGTCAACGCCGCCGACAACCGCATGATCAACCTGTTCCCGGAAATCGTGCCGGAAGGCGGCAAAGAGCCTGCTTTCTTGCAGCGCGCTCCCGGCCTGACGCGGCTGGCGACTGTCGGCATCGGCCCTATTCGCGGCGAATGGCAGTTTGGCAACTATGGCTATGTCGTGTCCGGCCCGACGCTCTTCCAGATCGACAGCAACTGGAACGCCGTCGCCAAAGGCACTGTAGCTGGCACCGGGCCTGTCAGCATGGCTGATAACGGCACGCAGCTATTCATCGCCGCTAACCCACAGGGGTATATTTACAACGTCAACACTGACGTGTTTCAGCAGATCACCGACCCCGACTTCCCCGGCGCGGTGACGGTCGGCTACATCGACGGCTATTTTGTATTCAACGAGCCTAACAGCCAGAAAATCTGGGTGACGCAGTTGCTGGATGGCACCAGCGTCGACCCGCTGGATTTCGCCAGCGCCGAAGGCAACCCTGACAACGTCGTCGCTATCTTTGTCGATCACCGCGAGGTCTGGGTGTACGGCACCAACTCGACCGAAGTTTGGTACAACGCCGGACTGCTCGACTTCCCGCTGGCCCGCATCCAAGGCGCGTTTAACGAACTAGGCTGCGCAGCGCCTTACAGCATCGCCAAGATGGACAACCAGATTTACTGGCTGGGCAAAGACGCCCGTGGTCAGGGTATGGTCTACAGGGCGGCGGGCTATATCGGCCAGCGCATCTCGACGCACGCTATTGAATGGCAGTTGCAGGAGTACGCCGATCTGTCAGACGCTGTGGGCTACACCTACCAGCAGGACGGCCATAGCTTCTACGTACTCAATTTCCCGACTGCTAACACGACATGGGTATTCGATGTCGCCACCGGCGCATGGCACGAACGCGCGTCGTTTGAGAACGGCCAGTTCAACCGTCATCGCGGCAACTGCCAGATGTTTTTTAACAGCCAGAATGTTATCGGCGACTACCAGAACGGCAAAATCTACAAGTTCGACCTTGATGTGTATTCTGACGACGGAGCCGAGCAAAAATGGCTGCGCTCGTGGCGCGCGCTACCGACTGGCGCAAACAACCTAGCCCGCACCATCCAGCACTCGATGCAGCTTGACTGCGAGACGGGCGTCGGCCTCAACACGGGGCAGGGCAGCAATCCGCAGGTCATGCTGCGCTGGTCCGACGATGGCGGCCATACATGGTCGAACGAGCATTGGAAGTCGATGGGCCGCATCGGTCGGTCCGGCTACCGCACGATCTGGCGTCGCCTTGGCGCGACAATGAAAATCCGTGACCGCGTTTACGAAGTGTCCGGCACAGACCCCGTCCGTATCTACATCATGGGTGCTGAACTGCTCCTTGGCGGGACGAACGCCTGATGGTTGCGATTACCAACCCCACGCAGCTTACGCCGCCGCGCGTTGACCTTCTCGACCCGCGCACCGGCGCGATCAGTCGCGAATGGTACAGGTTCTTTCTGTCGCTACTGACAGCAACGCAGACCACGCAGGCCGAAACCGAATTAGCACCTAGCGCTAACGCGCTTCTCGCGTCCTATGACGCCATGCTGGCAGACCTTACGCAGACTGCCGAAAGCGCACCAGACAGCGGTGCGGCCGAAGTGGACGCTAAGGTTGACGCACTGGCGCAGGCGGCTGGCGTCACACCGACGGCCGCCAGCGAGAGCGAGATTGCTGACATCCAGACGCAGCTACAGGCGCTGGCGCTGTCGCCGCCACCCAAGGAATTTATCGTACCCCGCTACGGATCGTTCTACGACACGACCGACCAGACAGCCGCTGTCATCAACACGGCCTACGGGATGACGTTTAACACGACCGATCTGTCTTTCGGCGTGACTATCGGCTCTCCGACGTCGCGGGTCTACGTCGACCGCGCTAATACCTACAACATTCAGTTCTCCGCGCAGTTCATCAACACCGGCGGCGGCGCAAACCGCGTCTGGATTTGGCTGCGCAAGAACGGGACTGACGTTGCCAACAGTACGACAGTCCTGCGAATTGAAGGCAATAACACAGAGGATGTCGCTGCGTGGAATTTTCTGCTACAAATGAACGCAGGCGATTATTTTGAATTGATGTGGGAAGTCAGTGATACCGCGCTGTCGCTGCACGCAGACCCTGCGACGGCTATTCACCCGGCGGTCCCGTCGATCATTTTAACCGTGACTGATAACGTGAGTTCTTTGGAGGTTTAACATGGCCGTAAATGTCAGCAACATCATACCGGCGAAGACCGCCGAGAACAGCCAGACGACGCAGTACACGTCGAGTGGCGTGCAGACGATTATCGACAAGTTTACGGCGACCAATTACAGCGCAAGCGCCGCGACAATCAGCGTCAACCTTGTCACGGCTGCCGGCAGCGCTGGCAACGACAACCTGATCGTCAAGACGAAAACACTTCAGCCGTCCGAGACGTATACCTTCCCTGAACTGGTCGGCCACGTCATCCCGAATAACGGCTTTATCTCGACCATCGCCAGCGCAGCGTCGGCGATCAATATCCGCGCGTCAGGCCGACTGGTCAGCTAATGCTAGAGCGGTGCTTCGATGTGGAGCGCATAAACGCTATAGCTAACCACCCTGACGTGCGCCCGTTTATCGGCCCTGCGTCGCTCGGTGAACTGGACTTTACGGACGCAATTGCTTTTGAGAATAACTGGTTTTTAATGGGGGAGCACGGCGGGTATGTGCTGGCTTGGTCAGCGCCCGCCGTGCATGAAGTTCACGTTATGGTATTACCTGAAGGGCGCGGCGCATGGGCCGCCCAAGCCCGGCAGTTTACCATAGACTACGCAGTCGATAAAGGTGTAGAAATGCTTTGGGCGCGCATTTCGCCTGCCGCGCGTAGCGTAGCACTTTATGCACGCCGAGGGGGTATGCAACCGACGGGCGAAATGATATACACTTTAGGGACCGCATACGACCTGTATAGGAT
>Ga0208424_1000021_pt1 | contig 24490 bp, 37 predicted proteins | sample DEB3_08_DNA_2_FD_184521 | JGI IMG/M metagenome (GOLD analysis project Ga0208424, IMG submission 184521) | Aqueous microbial communities from the Delaware River and Bay under freshwater to marine salinity gradient to study organic matter... | ecosystem: Environmental > Aquatic > Marine > Coastal ... | reverse complement strand
TGCGTACATTGCACCCAGTTAATACACCAGCACCTGCAAAAGGTTTGGTATCAATCAAAGCAGATCACGATGCACGCCGCGATCAAGCTCGCGTAGTTGCTGACTATATCTTGGCAAAGCACAAAGGCCTCGAAGGTCAAGCAGATGAAATCGCTCGCGCTGCTAATAACAAGTACATCACACGTGCTAACTTCAACACTGGCACTTCATCTCAAGGTGGTGCAGCCGTTCCTCAATTCTGGGTCGAAGAGATCATGTCTTTTGCTGATCAGTTTGGATATGCAAGAGCACTTGCAAAGATTTATCCAATGCGTGGCAAGACCGAGAACCTCGTATCAAGCGGCGCGTTCACAGGCGCAGTAGTTGCTGAAGGTTCTGGCTTGACTGTAACAGACTCAACAAACTTCTTCACAGGCACAGCGATGACTGCAAAGAAGATTGTAGCTGGTGCAATCATCTCCGAAGAGCAATTGCAAGATGCTACACCTGCATTCTTGGATTATGTAATCAACGGCTTGGGTCGCGCTCTTGCTGAAACAGAAGACAAGCAGTTTTTCAATGGCGATGGCACAGGTGCTAACTTCACCGGTATCATCGGAACTGCAAATACAACAGTAGTTCGCCAAGGCGGATCAGACTCATCCGGAAAAGATACATTTGCTGAAATCAGCTGGACTGACCTTTGGAACTTGCGCCTCGGTATCAACTCTGGCGTAGGAGCTAATGGCGTATTCGTAGTGCCTCAAAGCGTCTTCGGATACTTGATGAAAGAAACAGGCGGCTCACGTCCTATCTATGATCAAGTTCGTCCTATTGAAATCACATCAATCGGTATGACTGCTCTCGAGGGTAACTCTTACTTTACTCCTACAGGTCGTCCTATGCACGTAGTACCTGATGCACTCTTCCCATCATCCGCTGCAAACAAAGCATCCGCACTCTATTGCGACTTTGCACAATTTACAGTTATGGGTGTTCGCGAAGATGTAACAGTCAACGAATATAAAGAGTACTTTGGTGCTACTGGTTTGGGTGGTACTCATCAAAAAGGTATCGAAGTTGTTGAGCGCGTTGCATTTGCATTCCCTGCACCATCAGCAATCGGTGTTCTCAAAACTTCAACAACCTAATTAAGGTGATACAATGCTCGTAGATGTTATTCTAATCGAGCCGTACAATGGCGTATCAGCGGGGTATGAGACTTCTCTCCCCGCTGAAGTCGCCGAGGCTCTAATCAAAGACGGCAAGGCAAAGACAAAAGAGGCTGCAAAGCCAGCGCCTGCCAAAGTTGAATCTAAAAAAACAGGTAAGTAATCATGCCATATACAAGTGCAAATCCGAGGGCGTTCACGGCTCTCATGACCTTTCTAAATTTGGAAGTTAACGGCGATCCGACCTCCGAGGATACGGCGCTTTATACTTGGTTTGATGACCTGATAGTAATCTGCTACGATGAGGCTGAAAGCTACTGCGGTCAGCCTCTTCGCAGCGGTTCGGTAAACTATCAATTTTACGCTTCAAAAGCCCAGAGAGGGCTCGAAGCAAATCACTCATGGAAGTTTGTCCCGTACAATGCAAACACTACCCTCACCGCTTTGCAATGGCGTGAGAATGAGTTTGCTACCTATGCTGCATATAGTGGTAGTAATTACGCTTGGAATGCAGAGCCGTATGCCAACTATATCATATTCAGGGACAAAACAACCGGACAATTTAGAGCGACCTTGACTACAGGGTATAGCGATGCAGCAATGCCCTATACAATCCTGCAAGGCATCGCCGAGATGGCATCTTTATGCTACAAGCAAAGCCCTCAAGGTGGTAATTGGTTCGGTCTCAACTCGGTATCAACCGGAGGCGCTGGACAAAATGTGTCCAATTCACTCAAGACCGATATTGGATGGCATAAATACTTTGCACAGTTTGTCATACCTACGGTGTGATGTATGCTTGATGTAGCACAGTTGCAAGGTATCTTAAGGCCGATCATAAATGATCAGCTCTTACGCTTCCCTTTTGTCATGCAAGCCTTCATCGGTACGCAGATGGAGCGATCTGGGCTCAAAGAAAGGATAGCACCTTCAACAAGTACAAAGCTTGCAATCAATACGGGTAAATTATTTAGATCATTTGCGCGTGGCAGTGAGGGCAATGTGTACAGAGTGCAGGAATCAAGTGGTAATTTTGAGCTTGAGTATGGGTCTGATTTGCCGTATGCTCGCATTCAAGAGACTGGCGGCTTTATCAAAACCAAAGGCAAGATGGAAGGCTACTTTTGGGCGCGCTACCGTGAGACCGGTGTAGAGTATTTTCGCAATATAGCACTCAAAGTACGCAGGGTCGGAGGGGTAAACATACCAGCCCGGCCATACTTTGCACCTGCACTGCAAAGATTTAGACAAGACAATAAATATCAAGACGGTGTACGCACTGCGGTAATCAAAGGAATACAACAATGGCAAGAGAATCAGCGGCGCTCCAATCAATAGCGGATCAACTTCGCACGATGAGCGGTATCAAAGTCTATGACCAAGTAATGATTGACAAGTGGAATGCTTATCAGTTCCCGTATGTCGGCATTCTTGGTGGTGCTGATTCTCGCGAGGTAATCGGGCTCGAAGATGACAGCGCCTTTGCAAACAAAGGAACGATTGATATCTACTTGCTTGTCGGAGTTCAAGTCAAAAAGAACTCGACCGCAGGCAAAGCCTTGCTTCGCGAGTCACTTGCGGATCATGCAGAGGCAATCGAGAACAAGCTCTTAAACTTCAGACCATCATCGTATGAGAGTGATTATGAGCGTACAGTATTTGCACCCGTTCACTTTGTAGATGCACAAGCAGTGACCTACAACGATGATGAGACAAAGGGCATTTACTTTATGACATTTAGGACAAATTATTATCGTGGAGATTTATGAAGGTAAGTGTGTGTGTGATCTTTCCCGAAGGGGAAAGTCTACGAGATTGGAGATCGAGTTTACCCGTAGAGGACATTGAAATAGTAGCCGTTGAGACATCCATCAACCCATCGCTTAAAGAGCCGATCTTTACCAATGTAGGTCGCACTGGTGATACCGTTGTACTTGCATGGGAAGTGCCAAACTTTGAAGACTATTGGGATTTTGGCTACTTACGCAATAAGCTCAATGAATATGCTACCGGTGATTGGATAGTGCATATTGATTCAGATGAACGCCTTGCTATGACGCATGAGCAATTCTGGGATAATATCAAAGCACTTGAAGAGACCGATGCAGTAGCCGCAGGGCTCACAATAGTAGGCATGAGATCGGAACTTGATGAGCGTGTAGGTTATGTACGGCAAAGATATGCAGGTGCTAACTTGCGTATAATTCGCAATCATCAAGGCGTAAAGTGGAAGGCGATTTGCCATGAGCATTTAGACTTGCACGGTGAAGATGTTACAGTAGCCGATACAGATATATTGCTTTGGCATCTTGGCTACAATTTAGAACCTGAACAATTAAGAGACAAGGCAGAACGGAACGCAAAACTGATGATCCGAGAATATACTCGAGAGAAATCAGAACGAAATTGGAACTACTTAATTAACACATTCTCATATCACAAACAAAAAACAGACGAGGTAAAAAATGGTAGTAGGTGGTAGTAATCTTAGCGTGTTTTACACAGCTAATGAACTCGCAACAACTCCAGCCGGCAAGCTCGGCTCAAGTGCGGTCTACTCAATGAACCGTAAGATCAAGACTTCATTGACTCGCACGACATTCACAATCGATCAGAACGAAGACAATCCAGACTTGACATCATTCTTGGAAAACTACGCTCCGACAACAACAGTAACACCTGACACAGGTGAATACGAAGACGGGACAAAGTTCAACTCATCACAAGCAACAAGCGATACATTGCTTCAGATTGTGTATGGTGGAACCGATGTAACAAGTGGTAAGCGCAAAGTTACTTTGATGCTTTGCAAATTGGCTCAAGATGCAGGTGCATTTGACCAAGAATCTGGTAAGTACACAAAGCCAAAGGTAGCAGGCGATGTAGTTAATCCTGAATCAGACATCACAGTGCCTACTGCATTGTTCTGTTCTTCACTTGTAACAGGCTTGTCAGTGGTTTGTATCCCAGCTAAAATTGGATACAAAGAAGTATGGTTTACAGCAGTCTAATCATAAGCGGGGCGGCTTCACCGCCGCCCCATATTTTATCATAAGGAGATAGCATGAAATTATATCTAAATGAAACGGCGCATGAAGTGCCTTTGCATACCAAACTTACACCCGCTTTGTATGACAAAGTGACGCCTCTTTTGAGTGAATTGGCACAGACTAAAGGGGCGCAAGCCGCTGCAGAGCAAGAGATCATGGAGAGAGTATTTAGTCACGAGCTACTTGCATCAAAAATAGATTTGACAAAAGGGCAAGATGCCTTCAAAGATATTATGCAAGAGTTTGCCTTTCAAGAAATTGTCAAGACCGCATATCTCAAAGTGCGAGCTAATCTATTCGAGCTTATCAATGTGGATGCAACTACCATCCCAAAGATATTCGAGTTTACCAAAGAGTGCATCGACATAAGCAAGGTGCAAAATGCCGAGCTCTTGGCTGGCATCCAGAGTCAAGTAGATACCGAGTTCTGGCAAGGTCAGGATATCGATGGCATCTTGGATGCCCTTAAGTTTTTTCGTGAAACAGTATGCCGAAGAATCCGCATTATGTGAGTATTACTTGTCGGAGCTTGTGATATTCAATGACCCGGACGATGACGAGTATGAAGAGAATGAGAACGAGAGTGCGTACTATTTAGGCGAATTGAGCGGGCAATATTGGATCTTCAAAGGCGTAGCAAACGGCGACCCCGCCGCTTTCTTGCGACTTTACTATGATACATCTCGAGTCGATGTAATCAAGACCTATGCCTATCTAATTACATACCACAAAGAACGCCGTAAAATGGAGCGCAGAATACATGGCCGATGATATTAAAATTAAGTTAGGGCTTGATGTAGGTCAACTCTTTACAGATTTGAGCAAGGTCACTACGCAGCTTAATCAAGTAGCTGTATCAGCGGACAAAGCCGAGACCGAAATCAAGCAACTCGATGCGCAAAAGGTTGATATTGATACAAGCGGTGCAAAAAGTGCGCTTGATAATCTTGCAGCTGATGCAGGTAAAACAGGGCTCGGCATAAGTGATACGTTTAAGACTGCTCTTAATCCTGGCAATCTTGCATCCGGCGTTGTAGGAGGTATTGCAGGTGGTCTTGCAAGCGCTGGGATCGGTACGGCAATCAGTGCAGTGCAAGGTCTTGGCACGGCGATCTTTGAAGGAGCGGTTCGAGCCGATGAGTTTGGGGATAAGCTTGAGGTCGCATTTAAGCAACAAGGTATAGCAGACGTTGAAGGCGAGATCAACAAGGTCAGGGAATCCACTCTACAGCTCGCAAATGATTTAGGCCTACCAACAGAGCGGACTCGCGAACTTGCGGGCACTGTGGCCACGTTAGGGGGCGTATCGGGCAAGCAAGCAGAGGACTTGACAAAGCTATCAGCTGGTATTGAGACCTTCACAGATGGAACTGTAAAAGGTGAGGCAGTTGTAAAAGCGTTCTCACGAGGTCTTGCTGATCCAGAAGGTGCGGCTGCTATTGAATCATTGAGCAAGAAATATCCACAGCTTGCCGAGACGCTCAAAAGCTCACTTGATCCTACCGAAAAACTTGCAGCGGCTAATGCCGTACTTGGTGATTCCTTTGCAACTGTAGCTGCACAGCAAAGCGATGCAGGTGGTACATTTAATAAGTTAAGCAATACAGTTAATGAGGCATTTGAGACCATCGGATCAGGGCTATATGATGTTATAAATATGGTTATACCTATTTTTACAGAAACTTTAGGGCCGACATTTGAAAAGTTAAGCGATACTATTGGTGGTGTATTTGAAAGAATATGGTCTGTAGTGCAGCCAATATTAGCAGTCATTGGTGGTGCAATAATTACAAACATAGTCGTTGCAATCAATGCTGCTATGGGAGTTGTTGATACATTGTATCAAATATGGACAAGTGCATTCGATGCAATAGTTCAAGCTTTTGAACCTTTGGTAACTGCACTAAAAGATGCATTTGGTATTGATGGGGCTCTTAACGAAGGCTCTGATATGATGCAAATGTTTACCGATGCACTTGGCACGGTCACTGATTTGATGAGTGAGGTAGGGGGTATAGTAGCCGATCTTGGCGGCTTGCTTGTGCAATTCTTAATCACACCAATCGAGCTAATTATAGGAGGAATAACAGCCGTTGTTAAGGCGATAGCAGATTGGATGGGTGCAAATGATGACAATAACAAATCTATAAAAGAAACCGGTCAAGAAACCGAGAAGACTGGTGGTTTTGTCAATTGGCTTCGCACTGCCTTTGATAATATCAGAGGCACAATAGGTGGAGTGACCGAAGCGTTCAAGGTAGTAAAAGAAGTTATTGGTGACTTTTTTACAGCTTTATCGAACTTTGACTTGCAAGGTGCTATAAATGCATTCTCTGGATTTGGAGATAAAGTAGCCGAGGGGTATCGTAAAGGCTTTAACGAGAAAATGGATAAAATTAAAAATGATAGGAACGCTGACAAACTCGCAGAGGAAGCTAGAAAAGCAGAGGAAGCAGCAAAGAAAGCAGGCCTCAAAGGCGGGGGCGGAGGCAAAGGCGGAGGCGGAGGCAAAACTCCAAAAGAGACCGAGTCTGATTTGCAAAAGCTCAAGACTCTCTATGCAGACTATGCACAGAGCTTGGTCAATGATGACAAAGAAATCCTTGCAAACTTCAAAGGCACTGCTGAAGAGCGTAAAGCAGAAGAGCAAGAGCTCGCACAAGTCCGCGCTCAAAAGCTTAAGGAATATCTCAATACAAGTCTTGCAGATGTAAAGGACTTTAATACTGTGCTCTCAAAAGAGCAAATAGGTCTGAAGATAAAACCAGACAAAGCAAAGAAAGAAGACTTTGAAGATATACGCTCTTTTTATCTTGGTGAGACCGAGAAGCTGGGTAAGGATTTGAACGTTGATATAAAGGTAAAGATTGGAGCGGAAAATGACAAGGAAATACAAACAGAGCTAAACGGCTTGTTGAAGCGCTTGCAAACTCAAAGCGATGCAACCGCTAAATCTCTTGGCGGCCTCATACCGGTTGATCCAGTAAAAACCAAAGAGCAACTTGCAGAAGTGCAAGCTAACTTTACAAGCTATCAAAACTACGTAAAAGGGCAAGCTCTTGAAATACAAGCGGCTCTTGATGTCGCTATTGGGCTTGGTGATGCAAAAGCACAGCAACAACTTGAAAATATATTGGCTGCAAATGATGCAGCTCTTGCTGATACACAAAAGAAACTTGATGACTTTAACGTAGCATCCGAGAAAGCTATTGAAGAAAACAAGGTGCAATATCAAATCGGCATCGCCTTGCAGACCAGCATCCTTGATGTGTTTAATACAGAGCGTCTTCGTAAAGAGAAAGAGACAAACGATGCTATACGAGCCGAGCGCTTGGGTGCTTTGGATCAAGAAGAAAGCGACCTTAATGCAAGTCTTGCAAAGAGAGAAATCAGCTTTGAAGAGTATGCTGCGAAGATGGGCGAAGTTACAAAGGCAAGACAAGATGCAATGCAAGAAACCGAGATCACCTTTGCAGAGCGCTTGAAAGAAGTGCAAGACAAGACTATCGGAACTTTGTTGCGTTCTCAAAGCGTAACAATAACAAAGTTTGTAACTGATCAGTTTACAGATGCATCTGGTAATATATCCGAGACCGGCAAAGTAGCAGGCGAAGCTATGACCCAGCTAACTACGCAATTTGCAGCCCTCGCTGAAAGCGGTAAAGCAACCCTCGGAGACTTTGGCAAGGCAGCCGCTGCGGTCGCATTCGATGCAGTGAGCAAGATGATACCTTCATTCGTAGCCGGTATCTTGGGAAGCTCCATCACTGCACTTGGCCCGATTGCTGGGCCGATCGCTGCGGGTCTTTTGACTGCATCGCTTCAGCTCTTAATAGGTCAAGCAAAAGCCGCACTCGGCTTCAAAGATGGTGTTATCGACCTCGAAGGCCCGGGCACTGAAACCTCGGACTCTATACCGGCATGGCTATCACGAGGCGAGTCAGTCATCACTGCATCAAGCACAAGGGCAAACAAAGAAGAGCTCGCGTGGATGAACGCTAACCCTGGCATGAGCATCAAAGACTATTTTGCTATGCAAGCACCAGCGATACGCTATTCAGTTACTGAAGATGGAGACCTCATCAAAGAGGTGCGTAAGCTTCGCGAAGAGACTCGCGGCCTTGGTAAGCATATCAACCGTAATACTCATGTAGAAATAAGCGGCGTACTCAAAGCCGATAATAACTCAATCAAGGCCATGATCGATAATGATCGCCGCCGAATAGCAAGGAGAGGATAAATGTCTTGGAGATATTGGGTAAAAATAGAAGGTGCAACCGAATCAACCTTTCAACCGGCAAACACTCTTGCAGTCGAACTACCGATCTTTGGTATTCATCCGAGCTACTCGGTTGAGTCATCAAATGAGGTAAGCATGAGCGGCAATGAGATCGGGCAGCGCCGCATACGAGTATCGCTTGAACTTGACTGCGTTCCGGTAAGTACATGGGATTCAGGGACAATCAATACCGATAATGTGCAATACTTACTGCAAGTTATTTTGCAAAAGCCCTATACTCGCATCGTAGCTCCTACAACTGCGGGCTATAACTTACCTACTCGCTTTCAAAGTACAAGCTCATTTACCTATACAAAAGGACTTATCCCCTTTGTATTCGCACGATGCGATTTTAGTAATGAAAAACAATGGGCTTCAGGGCTGGAGAAGTTCACAATCACCTGCTATCGCAAGGAGCTTATTTAATGGCTCTATCTAATCAGCGCTTTGTGACTACATGGACAAGCGAAGACGGGGTCTTATGGCGCATGTATATCATCCCAAGCAGTGTAGACTACATAAGTCCTGCTGTAAGCTCAAATGTTACCTTGCCTGCAGAGTTTTTATTACGTGATATGACTCTTGATACCGAGCTTGGCAATATACCGGCTGGGCTCGTTGGTCAAGTACTTAAGATCAATGTGAATATCGCCGCTTTGCAAGGTACTCAAGCGCTTAATGATCTGCGGACTGATCTCTTGCGAGGCACTACGGCAAAGCGCGTGCCTTTGAATAGTGATGGATCGGCTTATTTGTCCTCTGATCTTACCCTCGAAGAGCGTGAGTTCGATGCATTTAATACCTTTGTGCTTCAGTATGATGATGGGAGCGGCTACAAGACCGCATTTATAGGATGCCAAAAGTACAGCGCGGAAAACGAGCTTGAGATCACGTCACTTGATAATGTGGTAAAGTTTAGTATCGAGATATTCGATGTGCATCGCTGCATAGGTGAGATAATAAACCAAACAGTCTGGACAAAAGCCCTTAAATGCACAAGCGATGTAGTCAATTACAGCATCACTATGTCACAGCCGGAAAATACCGAAGTTAAAGAGATGTTTATTGGCTACCCGTATATCAATACGGATATAACACCCGGATCTATCTCGGCAAAAGACTACGCTCCAGGAGATAGCTACATGCATATATCTACTTTTGCTCGCCTTAAGACTAAAATTAATACGATGTATAGTGCATATATGAGGGCAATAACTCAAAAGCTTACATCGAGTTTTGTTGCTGATGACTTTTTTTCAAAGACAATGCAGTTTTTTCAAAGTCAATATGTGATACAAGTCAATACATATCTATGTTATGTAGCTGAGATATGGACAACGGTAGATAGTCAACTTGTACTTGCAGGCGGGGCTCATGTAGATAAAGGATTATTTGGTCAGTTTACTAATTTTTATGAAGTGTACAAAAGCATTGTTGAAGGATCAGTAGAAACGCTCCGACCATCATATACCTTCACAAGTGGTACGCCTGATGCATATACCTTGACTATGGTAGGTAGCAATCCCTATCCATATCCATCCGTTGCAACCTTTGATGAAGATAATACCTATAGCAGTCTCAAGATAAAGATGTTCAGTGAAGCGCTTAATCAAGTAAATGTAACAGTATCTACAATAACAGGCGAAGCTGATACAACAGAGTATGGATATGGCAAGCAAGGGACAAGCGGTGATAATAGCAAAGACTTAAAAATCATGTTTCATAATTTGCCCTTAATCACGTTCCGTAATGGATATAAAGATGAGGGCGGATTAGGTAAAATATGGTATCGCAATACAGTCAATGCAGGAACTTTGCTCTATTGGGATATCTACGGCTTCACAAAACCGCAAACCTCATGCAGTTTGTTCTTTGGTGGCGAAGATCTTGCCTTGGCAGTGCAACCCTCTCTTTATTTAAAGAGACCGGAATATCAAATGATCCTTGAGCAACAAACAAGCGGAATAGCTACAACAATGGCTACTGCTATGGTAAACTTTTTAGGCAGGCCAAAGCAAGCCGAGGCTACCTTGACAAGTCGCTTTGTGACCATAAAGCCCGCTGATGTGGCAAAACGATGCACAGTTGACCTAAATGACTACAATACTTTACTCTATGCAATATACGGGCAAAATACAGCCTATGGCGTGCTCACAAAGCACTCATTCAAAGTCTATGAAGGCATGTGCGATCTTACAATCAGAATAGATGCGGAGCCACTATCATGAAATTCAATGAACCCGTAAGGCCTGCCGGTATAGGTCGCAAGCAAGTAGCTTTTGATGTCAACCGCAACCCCTCTGCATTTACTATTGTTGAAGATGTCGAGAATACGCAGACCGATCCTGGATCGGTTCAAGCACAAAATACAGCAGCCTACGTTCAAGCCACTGCCATGAGCCGTGCTATTGCTTATTCAGCTGCAAGTAGTGCGATAGTGACTAATCAGAACGATGTCTGGAGTACGCAGTCGATACAAGACTGGACTCACTATGGTAGTAGTGGTGGGCCGTCATCTTCATATATCAAATGGGCTAATCCTGATCCGGATAATCTACTAAATATACGAAGCCCGCTTGCCTATGTAGATAGCGAAGACCCTACAATCGTGAGAGTCAATAGACCAGGCTGGTATCTTGTCACAGTAAATTTTTACCAAGGCGATCACTCACTGAATAACTATGTAAATGAGCTCACAGTAGTATCAGCTGATAGCGTAGATACAACTACGGCGCGTGCAAAGATGTACTCACATGGCTATCCAAGTTTAGGTATATGCCAAGTCGTACCAGTGCCAGGGTATGATTATTATGGCCAAGCTGCATCACCGGATAATGATCAAAGCAAAGGGGGCTTTATTGCAGTGTACACAATAGGAGCTCACAATGGCAACCTATCTATCACTGCAGCCGATTCATACGCAAGCATGCAGATCATTTGGCTACGGCCTTGGGAAGAAAACTTCTTTTATAATGGAGCTTAATCAATGGAATTTTATACAGGTAAAACAGGACAAGACCGCATCTTGCAGACAATCGACTTTGGAACGCTTGATACTGCAGCGTATGCGGCAAATGATATACTCACAAGCGGTGCAATCGCAATCGACTCGGCTCGCTTTTTAGGCTTCAGCGGTGTGATAGATCGCATTTTATTGAAAGAGACTACTTCAGGCACATTGCAAAAACCAGCTATGCGTCTTTGGCTCTTCGGATCTTCAATAACACCCGCTGCAAGAAACGCCGCACAAGCCTTCACAAGCGCTCAATTTGATGTGCTTGTAGGTTATGTAGATATAGCTGAAGCGGACTGGGTAGATGGTGCATCAGGTGTTTGCACTTTGCAAAAAACACCGGATTTGCCATACGTTTGCCAATCAACAAGCCGCACTCTTTATCTCGTGCCAGAGATCAAGAGCGCTGATACATTCGCAAGTGGTGCAACAATCAAAGGCCAAATAGTTTTGCGGAGGGATTAATGAACATTAAAATAACTAAGCCCGAAGATGAGCTCTTAATCCGAGAGTTTGCAGCAAAGCATAAGCTACCATGCACAAAAGCAGTGATCAAAGCCGTAACAATGGCTGAAGATATACACATGATGCAAGGCAAAGTAGCTACCTATCAATTCATGCTTAAAGCAATGAGAGAAGAGTATGCAAAGAAAAACCCGCTTATTCGATAAGCGGGCTTATGCCAGGGGGGAGGCAGGCTTCTATGATGGGAAGCTAATTGCAATATAATAAAAAAAGGCAAGACTCCCACAGTCTTGCCTCCACAGCATTGTCATTGTCCCCAAAGTATTTGTTGCAACCGCACTTAAGGTTGCATCCGCAAAATACATAACTTGCCAAAATGTACCAAATAAAAATTATAAAAACCGATGGCTCATCGTATGGATGCGCCGTGCCCTCTTTATCTGCAGTGCTCTCACTTGCAGAAATTCGCAGCATTGTGCAAATTATTTTATTTGCAATAACTCCCAGAGAATACAAGCACTTACACTCGCTTGACCTACCCGAAAAAATAAAAATTAGCCGTTGAGTAAAAAAAATACTTGCATTGTGTTTGTTTAGTTCATAAGTTCGCACCGTAATCAACAACGCACAAACGGAGAACCGCATGAAACTCTACAAGCTCTACAATAGCAAAGCACAAGCACAAAGCGAAGCCCCGCTCAATACAAGAGTAGTTGAATACAGAGGCAAATTTATCATTATCAATAAGGAGGCACGCCATGAAGCGGCTAACACAAGCACAGCTCGACCTATTCGCACACGTTAATCTCGGCTTCATTGCCGGTGTATGTATCACTTATTTAATCTTGAGGTATCTATGAAGCAAGGCAAACTTTGGCACGGCGTAGTGTATATCCTACTTGCTATATGGGCTTCAACCCAATTCGATTTATGGTATGTCGGCGAGGTTATCAAGTGAAGGTTTGGATAACAATCAGCGAGGCAGCCGAGATCTTCGGCTTGAGCCATCGCTATCTACACTACCTCGCAAGAGGTAGACCTGAAACAGCTGAACGCAATTCGAAGCCGCCCATACTTCGCAAGATTAAGGAGTTACCCTATGGGCAAAAAACAATGTATTTATTAAATTACAAAGAGCTGCAAGCTCTATTAGGAGAAAGACATGAGACTGATACAACAAACCGATGACATGAATGTTCAGGGCCTAAACATCCTATACTATGGAGACCCGGGCATCGGCAAAACTACACTCGCATTTACTGCACCAAATCCCCTCTTGCTTGACTTCGATCGTGGTGTTCACCGTGCATCGCACCGCAAGAACGCTATCCAATTTGATTCATGGCAGGATGTCGTGCAAAGCAAAGCAGATCTTGACAAGCTTATTGCACAGCATGAGACAATTATCATTGATACAGCCGGCACTGTGATCGAAGCGATGCAAGGCTATCTCGTGCAGCAAAACCCCGCGCTGCTTCGCAATGGCATCAAGCTATGGGGTGAGACAAAGCGCCTCTTTCAAGAGTTCTTTTTGCCTCTCAAGTTAAGCGGTAAGAATGTAGTCTTTATTGCACACGGCAAAGAGAAAGAGGAAGGCGATGTACGGATCAAGAGACCGCTCATACCAGGCTCAAGCTACGATCTACTTATGCAATCATGCGACCTTGTAGGCTACTATACTACCATCGGCAATCGCCGCGTCTTGACCTTTGACCTATCCGATACAGTTACGGCAAAGAACTGTGCAGAGATCGCACCCGTGCAGATCGGAGGCCTGCACGAAATGACTACACAATTGACCGAGATCATCACTCACACTAAACAAGCAATCGCAAAACGCTCAAAAGAGCAAGAGGCAGCCATCGCAATCGTAGCCGAATGGGCAAAGAAAGCCGAAGCTGCAAAGGATGCTAATAAGTTTGTAGCTGAACTCGGCAAGGCAGGGCTCGATGATGCAGTCAAGCGTACCGTATGGGCAGGCGTAGTGCAGACCTTTGGCAAGCGCGGGCTCGTGTGGAATAGTGAAACCAAACAATTTCAGGAAGGCGCAAAATGAGTAAGGCAATGAATCAGCTGCGCGAGTTTGTTAACAACAATCAATTACACATCCCTAAACGATATGCCAATACGACCTATGAGGAGTTCAAGACAAAGGAGTTTATATTTAACTCGAATAGATCCGGCCTAAACTTTGCACTCGATATTGTAGGCATGCACAAGACTCTGCAATTTATCTGGACAAGAAATCAGCAAGGCAAAACAGTAATTAAATTTAAGGAGAAGGACAATGAATGATTTTATCAACCGGCTCTTCGGCATGAAGCCAGAGCCACAGCCTCAAAAAAAGAAAGGTCGCCGCTTTAACTTCACCGAAGAAGACTTCAAAAGCGTAAAGGTCAAGATGCTGACCTATAACATGATCAGCGATTATGCCAAGAGAAACAAAAGACCGAAGTCACAAGTAGTATTTTTAGCAATGAATCACTTACTAAATGCGGAGAAGCAGCATGAGAAGAATACTAACCAATCTAATTGAGTTCGCACTATTAGCACTCGCAGTATGCACCGGCATTTTACTTGCATTATTGATCATCGCAGAGGTATTACGATGAGCACATACCGATATCATGGCTGGGCAGCCTTGGCTCTCAATGAAGAGATCCTTGATTATGCCAATGACTTTGAGACCGTTGACTCATGGAAGCATGACCGCTTTCAAGGTGAGATGTACTACATCTGTGAGATCACTATGTACAATCAAGAATGCATCTTCAAAGATGAGGAGGATATATGAAGCGCACCGTATTAGGAGACTTTGCACACCGCTTGCCTATTGCATACGGCGGTGAGGTCGAGCACTTGAGAGTCAAGCAAGTAATCAAGCTCTTTCAAGAAGAGGTCGAGAGCTTGCTTGCAAAAGAGCGCCTTCAAATCATGCAAGCTTATGAGGATGGTAGAAAGCTCGGCGAGTCATGTTCAGCCGATGCGTATTACACACTTAAGTATGAGAGGAGGTAGCATGATTAAGATCAGTGCAACCCAGCTCGAGAGCTATCGCCGTCTGATCGATGGCACGCTATCGCCAGAGCAGTTCGAGCGCCAGCTCTTACGGCTCGATCCACCCAACGCAATGATGGAGAAAGGCACGGCCTTTCACGAAATGCTACAGACCGATGACCCGATGCAATTTGAGGGCATCTTTACGAGTGATTGCATCACCAAGGCGCGCTCTAAGATGGACTACCGGTCAAAAGTATTTGAGTACAAAGTGCGTAGGCAATATCGGACCAAATACGGCGATATATCAGTGACCGGTGTTGCAGACCAACTACTCGGACTCGATGTTGTAGAGATCAAGACAAAGTACAGCCCGATCTCATACGATGCCTACGCAGACTCGATGCAATGGCGAGTATATTGCGAGCTATTCGGCGCAAAGTTTGTCACCTACAAGGTCTTTGAGTTTGCCGATGTCGAAGCCGATGATTTTAAGAACTTTCAGCAATTTACATTTATTCGCCCCGCTTACAATGAAGCCAAAGTCTTCGACATGATTCACTACTTGCATGAGTATATCATGATCCGAGGCCTACATGAAGAGCCGGCGCTGCAGATGTATCAGGGAGTAACGGCATGAGAGTGAATACACGTAAAGGTATGCCAACAGTAAAGCAACTCGTTTCAAGGCATTATGATTGGCTTGAAAAGCATTTTGAAGGTTGGTTTGATGATTGGCAGCTAAAAGACTGCAATTACAATATGTCGAAATTATATGCAGAAACTTGTTGGGCATGTAAATTGGGATTCCCTGTTCATGTATCTTTTTATAGAGCGCATATTTTACCTATTTGCAAAGGAGGCTCTAATGATTATACTAATATTCATTTATTATGTTCTGAATGTCATTATGACTCTGAATATTTAGATGGAGATCCTTATTGGTCTTGGTTTTATAATAGACCTTATGAACCTTTGGTTACTTTTGAAAAGCGATTAACACAAGCCGTAAGGTATCAAAAAGAATATGAGACTGGCAATTATAAAGCAATTCCAGAAGATTTATTACCCAAGCTGCATGAATTTTATGACGAGTATCGCATACAAAAAAGATATAATGTAAATCATGCAAAATATTACGACGTTTTCAATCCAGTGAAAGGCATGTAATGATGAAACCCATCTCTATACCACCCGAATCAACCGCATTCAAAAAAGGAGTCAGCATGAGTGAGCAACTACGTAGAGAGCGTATTAAAGTAGAGCGCTCTGCAATCAAAGAAGTAGGAAGTGACGAGCCGCCAAAAAGAGGCAGACCGCCAAAGGCAAAGCCTGAAGGCATGCCGATAGTCAAAGTCAAAAAGCCAATGGGCAGGCCAAAGAAGATCAGAGAAACCTTTGAGCCGGATCACGTGACCAAACTCGTATCAACTATTCTTGATATGAATTTTGACCCAAGCCAAAAGCTCATGTTCATTGATGCAATCATCACAAAGCACAAGGAGGCTAAATGACAAGCGAATTTGAGACAAGGCAATACCGCCCAAAGATAACAGAGATGAAAGGCGATATTAACAAAGGTTCAGGTTGGTTTTTACGCAGAGCAGAGGGTGTGGCATTTAATAAGCCACACCTTCTGATGCCAAGCCTCGAGAAAGAGATTCTTAAACACTATCCGACCTTACTTGACTTCTCATACAAGGTACGACATCAAGAGGTAATTCAAGCAAAGAGACTCTTTATCTTTTTTTGCATGACATACTTCAAACTGACAAGCAAGTTTGTTGCTAACTATTTGAACCTCGAACGCTCAACCTTGTCACATCATTGCCATGTAATTTTGAACGAGCTTGATATTTATCCCCAAACACAGCAAATTGCATTTAAGATAGATCAATACCTTTACAAACGGAGCGAGGATGAAGCACTACGAGATTGAATTACAACGCCCGGCAAGATCTGGTGCAATCAAAATAAACCTAAACAATTATGACCTTGCCGAGGGTATAGACTTTGTGCTTGAGACTCCAACGCTGGTCAAGATCACATCGCACTATGGCAAGAGAGCCTACGATCAATGGAAGGACACTTCACTCATAATTGAAAGGACAGATGAGGCATGAAATGGAATAAACTCGAATACGGCAAATGGCCTAAAGGCATGATACTTGTGCGGCTCGAAGCTGAAGAAGGCGATGTGCATTATGAGATAGGTTACATACAAAGAAATGCAAAGACCGGTGACTGGATTTTGTACTGCAATAAGCCAATGCCAGGCATGATCAACATGGACTTTATTTACGACATCGAACCGCACTACATTCAACTTGACCATATCGACATGCCGGAGGCAGACGATGAACAACTATGACAAGCAAAGCCTTGATGAGCTTGCACAATCTTTCACAAATATCGGGCAAACATTATGCGCATTCAAGCAATCGGTCATATCTATGACCTCGCGGCTGACTCGAATCGCAACCCGCTTGAGACACTTCCCCTATCTCAACAGCTCAAGATCGAAAGAGAGATCCTTTTCGGTCAAAGGCCAAAAAAGCCACGCGGAAGAGTCAAAAGATTAACACCTGCACAGCTTTATGAGATCGCCGAGCGCGCGGCTGACATAACAGCCCGCGCTTATGGCATCGACATCACAGCTATCTATCAACAGCAAAGCTTTGCACGATACGTTGCGATTACTCTTTGCTACTTGCACAATGGCTTCACAAAACAAGACTGCAGTTTTATGTTTAACTGCGGTCATAAATTGCCTATTATTGCAGCCCGCGTTGTAGAAGACCGCGCAATAATTGATCCAGACTTTAGAACACTATACCGACATCTTATACAGGAGAGTAAGCAGCATGGCGCATGAGATAACAATGTTTGCAAATGCCGAAGCGAAAGTACCGGAGGATCACTTTGACTTTGACCGATACCTTAACTGCATTTTAGATGGCAAATGGGAAGATATTGTGCATGAATATCGCAATATCAAAGACCCAGAGACAAAAAAAGCCTTCAAAAAGAAAATACCAGCCTTTACACCATCCGGAAAGTTCGATGGAAGAGGTGTTGCAGGCATGGTCAAGCATAACGGGTTCATTTGCATGGATATTGACGATAAAGATAATGTCAATATGAGCCCAAAGATCGAAAGACTTAAAGAAGATCCTCACGTGTATGCTCTTCATCAGTCCGTAGGAGGTTTTGGCTATGCTGTCTACTTCAGAATTGAGTCTGATAAGCACAAAGAAGCCTTTGAGGCACTCGAAGAGTATTTAATGAACAATTATTTCCTTATATCCGACACTTCATGCAAGGATAAAAGCCGTTTACGCTTCGTTTCTTACGATCCTAACCTATACAAGAACGAAAACGCACAAATTTTCCGCAAATACAAGAAAAAAAAGGAAAAATACACCTCAAATACAGTCATTGTGCATACTGAAAGCGATATGGACTTTGTTATTCAGCAAATCAATGAACGAGGTATCGATTTGACCGATAATTACAATGACTGGTATCGGATTGGATTCGCTTTGGCCTCTGAATACGGTGAAAGAGGCCGAGACTACTATCATGCTATAAGCAGAATGCATGAAGAGTACTCTGTGCAGTCTTGCGATAAGAAATATGACAACTTTTTGAAGAACGCAACAGGCAAAATTGGTATAGGGACATTCTTTCAGAAGTGCAAGGAGGCCGGTGTTCAAGTTCAGACCGAAAAAACACGGAAATGGGAAGTTGTAACTACAAATATGATAACAAAAAGCAACCTTAAACCTGAAGCAATCCTTGAAAATATCGAAAAACTTGCCGAAGCCGACGGCGATGATCCAAAACATGCAGATGAAGTTGCTAAACAGGTCTTGGAAATACCTATTGATCAGCTCAAAAAGACCAAAGATGATAATATTATCCCTCTTATCAAGCTTCGCCTTGCAGAATATGACCTAAAACGCAATGACGTGACGCATGAGATTGAATATAACGGCAAACCAATCACAGATACCGACATCAACTCAATCTGGGCTGAATTAGCAACCGATCTCGGCACCAAATGCACAAAAAACTATATCCATGACCTCATCGGAAGCAACTTTACCAAGTCGTACAACCCCTTTCTTGACTTCTTTGAGGCAAACAAAGATCGCGAAATGACCAGAGGGCATATCCAAAGGCTCATAAATGCAATAAAGATAGCTCCGATCTACACTGTTGAGGATGGCAAAACAATCGAAGTTAGTGAACAATTCAAACATGGCCTCGTAAGCAAGTGGATAATCAGCCTCATAGCTTCGATGCATGGCACGTACTCACTTTTGATTCTCGTTTTGTGCGGTCATCAAGGCATTGGCAAGACAAACTTCTTTAGATGGCTCTTACCAGCCGAGCTCCGAGACTATTACGGCGAATCAAAGCTTGACCGAGGCAAAGATGACGAGATATTGATGTGCAGAAAGCTCATCTTATGCGATGACGAGTTCTCCGGCAAGTCTAAAAACGAATATAAACTACTCAAGCAGTATGCTTCTACGCAGTTTTTTAACCTTCGCCAGCCCTATGGCCGCAAATTTGAAGACTTTAGACGTTATGCCGTGCTTTGTGGCACGTCAAATGAGAACGAAGTCATCAACGATCCAACCGGCAACCGCAGGATTATACCAATGAATGTCCTTGACATTGACTTTACCGAGTACAATAATGTGGATAAAACAGCTTTGCTCTTGGAAGCCTATGCAATCTGGAAGGCGCAAGGCGATAGCTCTTGGCAACTAAACAGCCGAGATATCAACACCCTTGAGCAATATACTACGGCAAATAAGCAAGTGGACTCAATGGAAGAAGCAGTCAATATGTTTTTCACCATCCCAACCGAAGGCGAAGTCTTCGCAAAAGGTGAAAATGTTAAGTTCTGGTCAACAACTGAAGTCCAAGTGCATATCGAAGCAAACACCAAACTTAAAGTCTATCCTAATCGACTCGGGATGGCTCTGCAGAACCTCGGATATGTCCAATTGAACCGCAGAGAAGATGGTAAATCGAAAAAAGGTTACTGGATAAAGCTTACCGGACACACGCTTTTCGGCAATAATTCACTGTATTAGTCATAATAAGGGTGTGTCGGGTAGAAGGTAAAAAAACACACTTTTATAGGCTATACAAAAATAATTACATGCATGTGTTATATCTACTATCTATAGTAAATATAAATATATTTAAGTTAAAATATTACTATTTACTATATACAGTATAGCCCAAACCCTTGAATTTCAAAAACTTACGGTGTGTCAAGTAAAAATGGCTACTTGGAGCACTACTTTCTTACTGGATACGCTATGAACTTGAGACCTTACCAAGCCAATGCAATAGACAAACTACGAGCCGCTTTTGGGCAAGGCCATAAGCGAGTGATCTTGTGCGCTCCGACCGGTGCGGGAAAAACGGTGATGTTCTCCGCTATCGCTCATGGTGCTATGCAAAAGGGCAAACGAGTGATGATCCTGACTGACCGAGGCGAACTGCTATGGCAAGCAGGAGGCGCGCTTAACAACCTTGCCATCGTGCCTGAACTTATCACTGCCGAGACCACACGGCTGAACCATAGCCAGCGAATCTTTGTAGCCATGATAGAGACACTTTACCGACGTAGAGAGCAACGTGACTACAAGACGCTCATTGAGAGTGTGGATCTCTTCATCTTCGATGAGTGCCATAAGCGTACCTTTGACAAGCTCATCACTTCCCTACCGACTGATGCCTTGATCCTTGGTGCGACTGCTACCCCTTGGAGAGAGGGGAAGGGGACAAGCTTGAGAGACATCTACTCTGCTATGGTGGAAGCTGCAACCATACCGAGCCTGATCCATGATGGCTACCTTGCCAAGCCCTCGTACTTCAGCGTGCCTATTGACTTGAGTGAGGTCAAGACCAAGGGCGGCGATTATGATCCGGACTCACTTGCTGATATGTACAGCCGGTCCCAAATTTACAAGGGCGTAGTGACCAACTACAAGCGATGGGCAAATGATAGCAAGGCGATTGTCTTTGCCCCTAACTTGCGGAGCGCTGCCGAGGTATTGCGCGAGTTCGAGTCTGAAGGTTTGACTGCTTTGTCATTAGACGGGTCTGCGGGGCTCGTAGAGAGGCGAAACGCTTTGAAGTGGTATAAAGAGACCCCCTCCGCAATTTTGATCAATGTCGGCCTTTTTACTACGGGATTTGATGAGCCGAGTATTGAGACTGTTATTTTGTACAGAGCAACCAAGTCCCTGCCCTTATTCTTGCAAATGATTGGGCGCGGTTCGCGAACATGCGAGGGTAAGACCGAGTTCAAGGTCTTGGACTTCGGCAATAACCTTTACCGCTTCGGGATGTGGGATGAAGATCGCGATTGGTCAAAGCCACCGAAGAAGCCGAGGGACGGCGTGGCTATCTACAAGAATTGTCCGAGCTGTGATGCGTTCATCTATGCAAGTGCAAGGGTTTGTTCTCATTGTGGACAAGTTATCCCAAAGACCGAGGCCGAAGTCCTGCAAGAGCTTGCTATATTGCAACCGCATGAGGCTCGTGCTATGGCAAAGCTTGGAGGCTTGCAAGATTGGATTATGCTGACAAAGGCGGGTAAACTTCATCCGCTCTATGTTCTGCAAAGTTTATGTAAATTGCGAAGCGAAGCGGAGAAGTATCGCGATGCGATGGGATATGCCAAAGGCTGGCTATTTATCCACAAAGACAAGACGAGGCATTTACTTTGAACTATCGCCAGGTCTCTCAAGACTTTATTGATGACATCGTGATGGAGCATGGTGTGAGCTACGATACAGCTCGCGTGCTCTTCATGGTATGGCTGATTGGCATGAAGCACTGGGAGTCTAAATGCGATGGAATGGTTGAGTATATTTTAGGAGAAGAAAGATGATTGAAGTATCAGCTAATACGAAGGAAGCTCTACATAGGTTAAGCCTTCGCTATGGGTTTAGGATCAGTGATATTATTGACATGGCTTTGGTTGGTTGGGAGATCAGGATGGAAGCAATGGACATTCCAGACCATAACATCAAAGAGATTATCCTTGCAAGATGGGATGAGTTCATAGACTCTACATCACCAATCCTGCAGTTTGCATTGAATACAGTTGAGCCGGAAATAGAAGGCAATAGGCTTATTATCAATACCGGGCTTAACTTTACTCATGACCAATTGCAACAACACATGCCGGCATTGAAGAAAGCCTTTGGCTCTTTCTATGGAATGGATATAGAGATCGAAGTCAGAGTAGTAGTGCAGTATGGCTGAACAAGAGTATAGTTGCTTTACCTGTATTCATGGTGAGAAGGTATGGGGCTTTCAGCATACGGTCTATTGCAGATGGCTTAATGATTGCTACAAAGATACCAAGGCGACCGAGTGCAGAGAGTATGTAAACAAGAAAGTATTCGAGGAGTTGAGCAATGGATCTGCCAGAATGGAAATTGAAGAACCTTAAGGAATTTAGATCTCAAGCGGTAAAATTTGATGTAGTATTGCAAAGTAATTGTAGGTATTGTGGATGCAATACGGTAATGCTTGTATGGGCAGGTTTAAATTTGAGCCAACGATGTGAAGGATGTAGTGAGTTTCGTGGGCATGCTAAATATGAAGATCATGGATATAAGCCTGATTCTACGAAATGGACAAGAGAAGAAAGACTACTAAAAGCAGAATATGATGGCAACCAAATGAATGAATCACAACTCCAAGCGCACTGCTTCACTTGGCACTGGAATAACCGCCCTGATGAGCGTGGCTTGCTTTACATGAATCACAATAACCCTCGCGATGCAAGGCACGGCGCGAGCCTTAAGGTGATGGGTTTGGTGGCAGGCGTAGCTGATATGACATACATCCACCCGGATGGATCGGGAGTTACCTTTCTTGAGTTCAAAGCCGAGAGGGGAACGCAGAGCAAGTCTCAAAAGTGGTGGCAGTCAACGGTCGAGCAAGCGGGGTGCAAATACATGATAGTAAAGAGTTTTGAAGATTTTACAAAGTCCCTTGCTTTTTAAGTAAGTTTGTTGTATAGATTATTTTAGGAGCGGATGGCGTGGAGCATTATTACGGTGAGATCGAAGGCTGGTGCGATTATGAAGATGTCTATCGCATGGCTATTGATACGGCCTCGCATGGCGCGGTCTTTGTAGAGATCGGAGCGTGGAAGGGCAAGAGTGCGGCGTATGCCGGTGTTGAGATTATCAACTCTGGCAAGGATATTACCTTGCATGTGGTTGATCACTTTAAGGGCAGTGATGAGCATAGGAATGTCGGATCGGTTTGGTATGAGTCAAGGCTTACTGAAGATCCGGATTGGCTGTACAATACATGCGTAAAGAACACCGAGCCGGTGAGCGAGGTAGTCAAGATCATACGCAAGACAAGCGCGCAAGCTGCTAAAGGGTTCAAGGCTAATAGCGTGGACTTTGTCTTTATTGATGGCTCACATGATACGGCTTCGGTGCTTGCTGATATTGATGCATGGCTACCGAAGGTCAAGCCCAATGGTATCATTGCAGGGCATGACTACTCGACACATGAGTCAGTACGCAATGCTGTAAATCAGAGATTCCCGGTCGGAGTTCATAGACCCGGCATGAGTTGGTATTATTACAAACAAGGAGAAGAGTGATGGCAAAGATTGAGATTAGCGGTGAGGTAGCTTTTAGAGGCGAGCCTGTAAAGTATTCGGACAAGTTCACAAAGGCCGAGATCGTGATCAAGGATGTAACAAGCAAGTATCCAGAGTTTATCAAGTTCGAGGCGATCAATGACAAAGTTGATATGTTACTTGGCATGAGGGTAGGGATGCAGGTCACAGCCGAGGGCTTTCTTGGTGGTAAGGAATACACAAAAAAGGATGGCACGATTGGCTATATCACAAGCATTAAGCTTGCAAAGATTTACGAGAATAAACCAGCCGCGCCTGCGGTGACTCAAGATGCTGTACCATTTTGAAGACCATAACTTTGAGGAGCTGCCTACATTGGAATGGGAAGAGCTACGCCTTAACAATTACAAAACAGAACTGATCAAGAACGGCGTGCCTTTCGAGGCGCGCCTCTTTCAGGTCGAGAAGTCTTGGAAGCTCAAGCTGACAAATAAGATGACGGGCAAGTATGCTCTTGAGTTACGGTTCAGGGACTTGAGTCTGAATGATGCGATGGTGAAAGCAGAGTATTACATCTTGGAAAACCTTGAATGAGATTAGAAGTTATTATCCCGTATCGCAACCGCGAGGCTCATCTCTCAAAGCAAGTGCCTCACTTGTGGAAGGTGCTAAATGATCAAGGTCTTGACTTTGGTATTACGGTCGTAGAGCAAGAGCAAGGCAAGCTATTCAATACCGGTGCGATGAAAAACATTGGCTACATAGAAACGCCTGAAGCTGACTATTACTGCTTTCACGATGTCGATATGTATGCTGAAGATGTAGACTACTCATATACCGATATGCCTACACATTTGGCTTATGCGGTTCAGCAATTTGACTATAAGC
>Ga0208424_1000020_pt1 | contig 24565 bp, 27 predicted proteins | sample DEB3_08_DNA_2_FD_184521 | JGI IMG/M metagenome (GOLD analysis project Ga0208424, IMG submission 184521) | Aqueous microbial communities from the Delaware River and Bay under freshwater to marine salinity gradient to study organic matter... | ecosystem: Environmental > Aquatic > Marine > Coastal ... | reverse complement strand
AAAAAGGTGCTGACAAATGGATAACAAACAAGACATAGATTTGCTTTTTGAATTAAACAGTGCCGATTTGTCTGCGTTGCAAGATGCTCAATTTACCCTTGAAGCAATCAAAGAAGCAGACCCCGGCACTTATGATGAAATCATTGATGAATCTTTAAAACTGATTCAAAAAGCATTGAGCATTAGTCCTCAAGACTGCATAGAAAGACTGGCAAAACAGTTAGGGGTAGACACATGAGAAAGCACTACCTTTTACCAAGTGACTTTGCTGGATTTGCTGTGACTAAATTTAAAAGAGCAAAAGAAACAGCATTGAAAGCAAAACGCGAATTGCTGACAAAAGAAAACGCAGAGGCAGTGGTCAGGATTGAACGTCAAGGTTTGGGATTGATCTACAAAGAAAAAACTGTTCGATCTGGGTTTACTTTGCCGACAAGCTATGAAGGTTATTGGCTAATCAAACCAAAGAAAAACACCATCATTGGAAAGCGTGTCCAAAAAGAAATGGACGAGGTTTGTGGGCTACTTGATGATTGGCAATGGTCAACAGAGAATGCTTTGGGCATATATGAATCTGTGTATGAATTAGGACAATTCCACAACACGGTTTGTTATGCCCTGAAAGATGATTCTGTTGCGGTGAGCCAGCACACAAAAGCAAAGCATCAATTGCCTGAAAATTACGCAATAAAAGCACAAGAGTTTGAAACAATAATTAAGGAGGCAATTTAATGGATCAAAGATCAGAAGAATGGTTTGCCGCCCGTCTAGGCAAAGTCACCGCCAGCCGTGTTGCTGACGTAATCGCCAAGACCAAGACGGGTTACAGCGCCAGCCGTGAGAACTACATGGCTCAGTTAGTTGTTGAACGTCTGACTAACACCCAGGCAGAGTCATACACCAACGCAGCTATGGTTTGGGGCACAGATCAAGAGCCGTTTGCAAGGGCGGCTTATGAGGTTCAGCAGAACGTCCTGGTTGACGAAACCGGCCTAGTCGATCACCCAACGATTGAGATGGCTGGCGCATCCCCAGACGGGCTGGTGGGTGAAGATGGATTGGTGGAGATCAAATGCCCCAACACAGCAACCCATATCGACACCCTGCTGACCCAGACAGTCCCCGCTAAATACATCACCCAGATGCAGTTTCAAATGGCCTGTACGGGTCGTCAGTGGTGCGATTTCGTATCCTTTGACCCTCGGATGCCACAGAAGGCTCAAATCTTCATTAAACGGGTTCCAAGGGATGATGCTTTCATAAAGGAGATTGAATCTGAAATCAAAAAGTTCCTTGCAGAAGTCTCTGCCAAGGTTGACCAACTCAACAAATTAATCGCATGAAAAAGCAGTACGACATTAAATTTGCCGCCCGTAAGTACACCACCCAAGATGGTCAGGAAAAGACTTACTGGAGCAACCACGGAACTATGTGGATGGATGAGGAGGGTAAAGTCACCATCAAGCTAGACAGCATCCCTCAGTCTGCCAATTGGGATGGATACTTCAAAGCCTTCCTACATCGTCCTAAAGAGGAGCGATTCCAAGGCTTGCCAAAAGACGATGGGTACGATGACGTTCCCTTTTAAATAATACGGGCGGGAAAACGGGTTAGCGCCGTGGTCACTTTTACAAGTGTTGTTCAAGCCAACGCTGCTTTATGCGACCCGCCCACCACTTAAGGAGCACACAATGGAGCATTTTCGTACCCGAGCCACAGATCCCATCACCTCATTCGAGGCGGCAGATTCCATCCAACCCACAGCAGACAAGCACTATGAGTTAATCCTCTGGTGTCTGGGTCACTTTGGCCCTCTGGGAAAGGACGGGATAGCTAGCAAAATCGGGCTGATTGGCTACCAAATCGGCAAGCGATTGACAGAATTAGAGCGTATGGATTTAATAATGTTGACAGGCAACATCGTCAAGTCTCAATCGGGGAGGTCGGAAAGAGAATGGAAAATCAAACCCAAACAGATACCGCTAATCTGAATCCGTATCGGAACATGGTCATTGAAGAAATCTGCGAAACCCTAGACCAATTCAAGTTTGCTTTTGGTCAGGATACCGTAGACAGCTTCAAGATCTTTATACGGGGGCTGAAGGACTAACCATCTTCATGGCATCGTCCTCAACCTTGTCGAGCCTTGCCATCCAGCCCTTACCAAACGTGGGGAAGGTTGGCAGGCTCTTGTAGTGCATTTCTCTCTGAGCACAGAAGTCTCTGATCACCAGTGACGGAGACATAGCCTGGACCGCCTTTAAAGTGCCTGGTCCAATGATCCCGTCTGTGGTTACTTGCGCGGTTCGCTGAAGAAATCTAGCACTACGACCAACGCCTGCATTAACGGCACAATCAAAAACGCAAAGATCAACACCAGAGGGAAGATCATCACCATGTATAGCGTCCCAATAACGCTTCTGATATAGCGGAGCAACGTCATCATGGGTCAGATTCCTCATATCCTGTTCAGTTGCAGGTTTGCCCGTCCATTCTTCCCAGACCTTCTTGGTGACCCCAAGGTTGGTCATGCCACCAGGATCGGACGGATGATTGACAAACCCGCCCTCAGACTTGAGGACATGGGCTAGGCAAACATCCCAATTCTGTTTCATTTGTCAGGCATTGCAACGCCAACAGCGCCAGCTAGAGCCATCCCAACAGAGATGACCAGATGTTGCATTTCAGGAGCCAGCGGGATACCGGCAGCGGTCAACAGCATGATGATGCCGCGCCAGGTAGATGCTTCTTTGAGTCGCTCAATAACGTATGCTTTCATGGTTACTCCTAATGTTTACCAAAAAAAAAGCCAACAATCCCGGTTAGGAATGACCAAAGGCCAAGCCCCAACCAGATAGCGCCCTTGGAACGGCTTGCCATGTCCAGCAACTGTTCCATTTGCTTTTCCATCTTGTCCATCTTTTTGTCCATGTCCTGTACTTTTTGCCACAGAACACCATACTTAACGGGGTCGATTTCGGGGGTCATATCATTTTCCAAGATCACGGACTTTGTTCTCGCCAGTTTGCTTGCCCAACTTGGCGGCTTTTTCCATCTCTTTTTCCATCTTTTTCACCGCTTTTTGTTCTGCTCTAGCGGCTCCTCTTTTTTGCAGGAATTCACCGGCCTCTTTGCCGATGTATGCGCCACCAGCCATTCCAACAGGTCCACCTTCAACAAAACCACCAACTGCGGCTCCAGTAGAAGCACCGAGGCCTGGAAGATTTTTCTCCAGCAAACCAATCCTGCGCTGTTGCAATGCCGCGCCTTCATAACTTAGCGGAGGCGTGTAATGCCCAACATAGTTCAAGGCATGAAACTTTTGAACTTCGCTTGGTGGGAATGTTTCAACAATCTTTTGACCAACAACGGAATTCAAAACATCGTTAGCCTTTTTGGAACTCCATTCGCCAACATTTTTAGCGCCAGCTTTATAGACTTCCCGAGCCAAAGCACCGTCAATCTCAGCAACAGCCGCCCTAGCAGACTGACGCAATTCATCCGGTACAGCAGGCATTCCTTCTGGGGCATTACGAATGCGTCCTTCAGCCAATTCATTCAAAGTATCACGAATGTGCCGCCATTGATCTTTGGGCAAGTTGTTGAGTTTTGATGTGATCTTCTCAAGCGGGGTTGCCGATGTAATAACGCCGTTTTGATCCATTTCACCAAACAATTTATTGATGCCCTTAGACCCCAACAAATCTTTTTCAGCCTTGTGAATCTTGTCACCAAGTTTGTACAAAGCAGGATCGGCAACAGCGGCAATGTCTCTGTCGATTGCTTGGTTGATTTCTCGGATAGAACTAGCTTTTTCTTTAGACCAAAGACCGTTCATGGTTTTACGAACGTGGTCAAAAGCAGCCACAGAGCCGGGAGGAGCAATCGTTCCATCTGGCAACTTAAAGCCGGTGGTCTTTGCTAAGTCAATTAGTTCCTTTGCGCCTTCAAGAACATTAAGAGTTCCTGCTGCCTTAAAGGTTGCTTTTGTCTGCGGATCAACAAATAGCGCATCAGCATGGGAAGTGTTGATTTTGTTGTTTCCAACCTTGGCAAAAGCATCATCGTAAATGGCTTTTTTGGCCTGGTTGAAATAACCCGTAATGCTTGCGCTTGAAGCATCATTGGGATCAACACCATAAAACACATCATTGATGCGTCCACCACGTTGTTCGTCATTGATCAGACTACGCGACGCACCAGTTGCATCCACCCGTTCTTCAGCAAACTTAGACAAGCCGATCTGCTCATTGGCAATCTGCTCTTTCATCTTCATGCCAAGGGCTGATTCTTCAGGATGCTTTGCCAAACCGTGTTCGTTACGCAAGAGATTCTCATTGCCAGTAACAACGCCAGGTCTTGGCTTGAGTCCAGGCAAAACCTCTTGGAACAACTGTGAGCGCAAAGCCTGCTCATTCATCGGAACATTTGTCGGTGTTTTGGTCAGCTTAATCCGGGGGAATGTTTCGCTACCGCCAACTTCCTCGCCCGTAAACTTGCCAAAATACGGATTGTTTTGTGCAGCCGCCGCCCCTGCGCTTCCAGGCGCTGGTTTACCTTGCATTTCAGCAAATTTGGCTTCTGCTTGTGCCGCAGTAGCACCGGGTCGTTGAATTTCCAATTCCGAAACGGCTTCACGGATTGGCTTGGTAACAGCGGCTCCAGCTTGTTTGGCAACTGGCGCAATTTCTTTTACGGCTTGCGGCACAGCAAAACCAGCAGTCACCAGCATATTGCTAACGTCTTGCTCTGGAATTCCGGTCTTTTCGGAAATCTGCTTGGGAGTCAATCCTAATTTTTCAGCCAACTGTTTTACCTGCTCAACAACAGGCTCAGTAACGCCGCCTAATGGCTTCTGATACGTTTCTTTACCAGTAAGTCCAAATGCTTTGCCAACTGGTTGTGCAATGGATTGCTCTGCTGCTTTACCGATTTCAGCGGCTCTTTCTGGAGATACAGCGGTTCTTGACAATGCTTGCATGGCTGCGCCATAGGCAGCGGGAACAGCCCCATAAAGAACATCTACCGCGCCAGCAACACGCTCTGGGAGTTGTTGTTTTGCTTCAAAACCTTTCATCAGCACATCGCCAACCAATTGCTGGATTTTCCCAGGAGGTTTTTTCTGCGCCATGCTTGCTTGGGCTTCTGCCGGGTTGTAGCCTTCATAAGAACCACGACCAGCACCAGCGCCAGTAGGTGGCAAAGCCTGTTGTTCAGTGGGTTTGGCAGTGCCAAGAATCAATGCACCCAACTCATCTGCTGGCGCTTGTTGAACTTTTTGCGCTTGTTGAGGCTGTGTCTTAGTGCCCTGAATGACTTTTTGAACGTAATCAGTCGGGTCTTTGGTGACAAATCCACCATAAGCAGCCAGTGCTTTTTCTAGGCTTCCTTTTTCTTGAACTAACTTTTCAAGATAGGTTTTGGCAGCATTTCTAGATTCTTTTTCATTGAACGGATTAAATTCGATGCCTTGCTTGTGCATGGTTTGCACTTGTTCAGGCATGAATTGATATGCGCCCATTGCCTTGCTTTGCTTGTTCAAAGCAAAACGATCACCGCCGCTTTCAACCTTTTTCAGGTTATCTAAGATTTGATCGGTGACTACACTTGTTTGGGATGCTTTGGGTTTTTCTCCCAAAATGAGAGCGCCAAGTTCATCCATCACAACCCTCCAGTTTCAGACAATTTCTTGAGATTCTGATACTTCTCAAAAAACTCTTTGCGTTTCTTAGGATCGCTACCAAGCAACTTGTCGATTTCAAACTTACGTTTGTTCGGATCAGACACATCACGATAGATGTTCATCACCTCAAAAATCTTGGTGTCAGCGTTGTTGTTCCAATCCTGCTGAAAACGCTTCATGTTGTTGTCGCCAAATTTCTCGGCAAACTTCTGAGCGCCATTGGCTTGCATATCCAAATTTGTTTGGTCGGCTTGCACTCGACGCGCAATATTGACAAGCACATCTGGAGGCACTTTGACTGTGCCATTTGCAACCTGTTGCATATCAAGTCCAGCAACCGTATTGCTCACACCGCCCATAGCTTGAACGTTTGACAATGCCAAGTTTGCCAAGTCTTTGGCAAGCATATCGTATTCAGCACTTCCAATTGCAGTGCGAATCTTTTGTTCAATCTGACCAGGTTTGCCGCCTTTTTCAAAGATCAATTGATCGCCAATTTTGTTGGCCTGTTTAATGACCTCCTCAGTATTGCGACGATTTGTCGCCATAGACTGTTGAGCACCAACCAATCTGTTTCTGTACGTCAAACCAGCTTGAAGATCAGCAGGTTCGCTAGGTTCTGGAATGTATGGTTGAGTTGCGCTACGAACCGGATAAGGCAGATTCTTTGGCTCGGCAGCAGGTTGAGGCGCTTGCAAACCACCGGCAACACTAATGTTTGTGACAGGTTGAGCCGTACCAGGCATTTGTTGAGTTGTAACAACTTTGCCTTCTGGCGTAACGCTTGTGGATGGTTGGAATGTAGTCTGTAACTGACTCGGAGTCAGCATCTGCTGAGATGCTTTGATCAATGAATCAGGAACATTAGGACCAGCCTGCATTTTGCCAAACACAGGTTTGTATCCTTTTTCAACCAAATCTTTAAGGTCTTGATCGTTAGGATTTTGTTGTACAAGTATGTCCAACATTTCATTGACTAATGCTGGATTGTCAACTTTTGCTCGACCAGCTATTCCAAGAGTGCGAGAAACCAATTCACGTTTGTCTTGCGTCAGATTGTGCTTTGCTCTTAGTGCTTCACTTTGGGCTTGGGCAAGTCCGGTCAAATCTTTGATGGCGACAGTCCCTGTCAAGGGCATGATCTTAGGAATTGCCGTGTTGAACTTTTGTTCGTCAAACTTGTTGTCAGTCATGTAGTTGTTAGGGTCTGACATGAAAGTTTGGAAGTTCAATCGTTCCTTGTTTTTCTGCTCCTCAACGCCAAGAGCAATTTCACCAGTTCGCGCCTGTTGCTGGCGAATCTGCAATTCAAGCGGGTTGACTTGTTCCGCTTGTTGGTACTGTTGAGCACCACGCGCCAAATTCACCATGTCACCAAGGCTCATGCCTTGGACAGGTTTGATCTGGGTAGCAATGGGTTGAATGTTGAAATCAGCCATGATTAGCCTTTATGCTAAATTCCAATCAAGTCCACCAGTTACAGGTGTTCCATAACCAGTGGGCAAAGCACCTCCTGATGATCTATTCATCAATCCATACAAAGCCGCCGTATTACCAAGTCCTTGGTATCCACCAGCTAATGCATTGGCTGATCCCACCTGACCACCAGCAAGAGCACCAGCCCCACCAACAGCCAACTGAGCCAAGTTAGTTCCGGTTGCCGCACCAAGATTAGTGCTTACGTCAGTGGCTTTTTGACCGATGCCAGCAATACTTGCCAAAGTGTTAAAAATATCGGTACGTTGCTTAAGATATGCAGGCAGACCTTGAGTCAGTGCGTAATCAGTGGCAAACTTTTGACGGGCCACATCAACGTTTGATCCAGGGCTTAACACGTTCATGCCTTGGGAAACCGATCCAAGACCTTGTTTCAAACCAAACTGATAACCTGGCATTCCAGTAATGTCAGCCTCTGTTGGCATCTTCGTAAAGAAGGGCAACATCTCCTGAATCTTGGTCAAGCCAACTTTACCAGCTTCACGATAGGGAGCCTGTTGAGCATTCAGAATGTCAAACATCTCCCGTTGCATACGGGCGGCTTCTTGAGTGCCCTGCAATTGAGTTTGTGCCGCGCTTTCAGCAGCACCCGCCTGTTTTTGGCTTCCCAAATAACCGAGTACAGCAGACCCGGCAAGTGCCCATCCTAACGGCATGATATTTTCCTTTCGATCAATACTTCATCCACTTTTTCGGGATCGGTTTCCGTTGTGGCATGAATACAAAACCATGCAGAATCTTCCAGTGCTTCAATCATGTGATGGACACCAGCTTTGATCTCTATGCAGGCAGGAGCCGCATATTCTTTATTGTATTCATCTGTCCTCAAAATTACACGCCCTTTCGCTAGGATGCTGAAATGGCTGTAATTGTGGGCATGGCTTCCAGCAATAAATCCTTTAGGAATCATCATTTCCTTGGCATACAAACCATCGGAAAAGTGATGAGTTGTCCCTAGGTCAACGTCAAATTGACCTTCTTTTTGCTGGAATAGTTCTGCCAGGTTCAAAATGTTCCTCCACCAATCCCGTTCAAGGCGGTCAAATCCGTGAACTTACCAGCAGCCGGGGTTGTTAGGCCAATGGTGGTGTTGTTGATTACCCCGCCATTGATGATGACATACTGGGTCGTGTAACTGATTGTCTGAGGATTCAGCAACCATAACAACCATTCTTGAGTCGGTCTGCCAGTGTCAGGATTAACGAACTGGTTGATCGGAATCCGAATGCCAGAAGTATTCGGGGCAGTCGCCATCAGTTGTCCCCTGACGAGGCTTTAAGTTCAGCAGAGACAATCACCGCCTTTATAGGATCGGTGACCACAACCTCAAAGATTCTGTCCCTAGACCAGCCCAAACGCCTCCAGAGCGCCCGGTTTGCGTAGTTTCCCTGCTTACCAATGGAAACCCAATGCTCATTCGACCAAGTAGAACCACCGTCATTTGACCAGCGCAGCATGGCCTGGGGATTCTGACCCTGACCCAAGTTCAATCCAACACCAGGCTGGAATTGAATCTGGAAAGACTCGAAAAACTGTCTCTGTAAGTCTGTCGTCAGGTGCTTGGCTCGGCGCAATCTGCGGATCGTTTCACCGTTGTCCGTGTACTGCTCATTCTCCAGGCTGTAAATCTTGCCGTTTTCGTAGTCACCGACCAGATACATCTGTTGGAAGAAGCACCCACAATTAGACCGATGACGCTCATATTGGGCAGTTTGGGAGTTCCAATACAACCACTTATGCCAGGATTGCGTGGTGAGGTCATAAACCCATGTGAGGCCATTTCCGATTGACGGAAAAGTGACCACATACATTTCGTGGCCTTCAATCTGATAGGTGTAGGCAATCGCATCGCTGGTGACCTGACCCAACAGGGATTGCTCCACGGCATGGGTAGAAATGCGCTTGAAAGAGTACCCATCCATCATTTCGATGGTTGCATCGCCTCGGGTATCTTTGGCAACCAAAGCAAAAGATTCACCAAATCGAGCCACTGAGAACGGAGCACCACAACCGGACTGCATCAATGTTCCCGGCACACGCTGGAAGGGGAACCCTGTCAATCCAGTAATAAGATTACCCACATCTGTCCAGACTTCCGTGGTGACTTCCTTGAGCAGATAAACCTGCCGGCGGTCAACAATCAGGCTCACAATGTCATCAGGATAGCCGTTGGCAGAGCCGTAGTACGCATTAGTACTTAGACCAGAGTTAAGGTCAGTAACCGCCCAGTTGTAGGTTCCAGGCTGGTTGTAGATGTTATATCCGTCAACCGAATCCACCACGTTTGCGCCCTGCCAAGGACCATCCGTTGAGGGCAGAGTCGTGAAGGTATTGGTTCCAAAGTTGTAGGTATAGCGGTTCACGCCATCAGCTAGGAAGGCGATTAGACCCGTAGAAGTCTGGTTGTCAGAGATAGACACCGGCCCCGTAGAAGTCGTCAAAGTGCCCACTTTTGTGGCAACCATGCTGGTGTTGACTTTGTACAGAGATGATCCAGACACAGCGACAAAATAGTCGCCACCGGACATGGTAAACATCCCACGAATGGGGGTATCAACGTCCAGCGTTACTTGAGTCTCAAGGCCAGGAGTCGGATATAGGGCGACAACGCCCCTCTCGCCCTGCGCTTTGGTAGGGTCGATTTCAGCAAAGAAATTGATGGCCTCCTGATCGTCCTGGTAGATCGAGGGCGACGTATAGGATAGTCCGACAAAACCAAAGTCCATTTAGCTAAATCCTCGCATTATCTAAATCAGCGGAATCCGCCATCCATGATAAACCCAGCGTCTTTAGCCCGACCCATCATAAGCGAATCAGGATAACGCGCAACCTTGGGAGGCTGCATATTGATCCGCTTAATCGTGGCCTTGGACTGAGCCGCCAAGCCGTTGATCATGGCAATCTGGGTGGTGTTGGTTTTCCCGTACATGGGCATCAGACGCTCGGCAAGACACCAGCGTAGAGCCATGTCATACCCTTGCGGGAATTGAATATCGTCCGTCAGGGTTTGGAAGTTGCGGAAGATCGTCTGCGTGAACAGATGCAACTCGCCCTGGGAAGGATTGGGATAACAGTACACCGTTCCCAGAATCTCGGACGGTTGGTAGTAGACAGCTTTCGCCCAAGGCCCATTCAGGGACTTGATACCAATGCCCTCATACTCCTCAAGGCTCAGAATCGCCACAGGATAGTCCAAATATCCACCGGCAATATTAGACCCGCCCTGCATCGTTGCGACCCGCACAAAGGCCGATTCGATGGTCAGAGGACGCTCATAGTAAGCATTGATCGTGGTGCTGGCAGCAGTCATGTACTTACTGAGCAAGTACGTTCCCGCCTCATTTACGTTACCACCAGCCCCAGACTCAAACGCCACAATTCGGGTTCCTGCGGTGATTCCCGTACCGGTCAGGGTCATGCCCATAGTAACCGCACCAGAAGTGATCGAGGTCACCGTCAGGACGTTTCCAGAGACAGATCCAACAAAGGTAGCCCCAACCGATCCGCCAGGACCAAGGGTGTACTGAACCGTGTTCTGGACAGTGTTAAACACGATCTCGGTCCGGTAAAAGACCATCATGGACTCATTGGACCATTGGTCAATCATCCCGTTGAGCAGATCTAGACCGTCCTGCGCTTCGTCAGCCGTTGGCACTTCACCAGCGGCAACAGCGCCAATGTCCTTCATGGCGCGGGTGATGATGTCAATTGGCTTAGTCATTTTGCGCCTTTATGCGGTTTGAACCGTAACACTTGCCACCAATATTGTTGTGTTTGTTATGTCTGTGTCTTGCAATTCCGTGCCTGAATTTTTATACAAACGAATATCTTGCGATCCGCTTGATGACATAAAAGAAACAAGACTTAATGATGATCCAAGATTTTGAGCAAATACACTACCAATAAAATCAGGAACGGCGGGCGTAATTGTGGAATCTGCGCCAAGTGGCAAACCAGCAATTCTTACTGCACCCGTCAGTGCGCCTTTGCTTGTCAAAGTTATTGCGACTTCATACGTTAAATTTTTTCCGTATCTTGTAAATCTTGCTTTTTGAACACTATACGTTATGCCGGTTGAAGCCCCACCAATTGTCAATGTTGGTGTAAACGTGTTGTCCACAATTACAGCCGAGCCTGCTTGGGCTATATTATTTCCGATTTGCGCTTTTGCCAATGCCAAAGTTCCAACTGCGGCGATTCCAGCAATATTTGTTCGATAAAAATAATTACTGTCAATTGTTATTGCTTCTGTATCATTCTGTCCAATATAAATTAAATATTGAACTTGACCATTTGCTGTAAAATAGTTTCCGCTAATATTAACCCCATAAGACCTATTACCCATATAAATGGCGCGTTGGTTTGTTGATCCAACTTGATCGCCAGACATTTCAAAATTACAACCTGTAATGCTCACGCCTTCTACATTCTGCAAAAAAACGCCAACAGCAGTGCTTGACCCAGGGTAACCAGTTGATGTTCCTGAAAATGCCTCAAATCGAGTTCCTGTAATGCTTAGTCCATTTAAGTCTGAACCGTTTGTAATGTCTCTGTAAACAGCCGCACTAGCAAAACCCGAAAACATTGAATTTTGAATAGTAACCGAATGCCCTGATCCAAGTCTTATCGCAACGTCCCCTTGCCCCGCAGCGTTATCTCTACAAAACAAATTTACATTGTCAAAAATAACTTTGTAGTTATAACTGGAAACTGTTGAAACAGTAGAAAAGACAGAATCAGACCATGCAACATCTGAGTTTGTAAACACATCAATGATGTTGCATCGAATACCGTTTAACTGAACACCCACTGTTCCAGTTCCCGTGTTGTTTAATGCAAATGATTGCAAGGTAAAGTTATCTGTTCCTTGATGGGCAACAAGCATTGGTGACGCGCCACCCGTCCACTGCAAAAATGTTGTTCTTAAACCCGATCCAATCATACAAATGCCATACGAATCCGTAGGCGTTGTAATCGTGGAATTGATGCTGTAAGTTCCAACAGGAAAATATAAAACGCCACCCGCAAGCCCAAGATCATCAATCGCCGCTTGAATGGCTGCGGTAGTTGCGGTTGCATTTGTGCCATCATTGTAAGCGCCATAATCCAGCACATTCAAGTATGCGCCTTCAATCATAGAATAGGAAACTTTTGTCAGGCTCATTTTTTACCTCATCAAATCATGTAGAACCCACTACCCGAAAAGTAGCCGGTGCTTAAAACCGCAGTCGCATATGTGTAATCTGTTTGCGTAACAGCGTTTGTTGCAAAATAAATTATGCTTCCTGAACGTGCGTATCCATTTCGCACGTTTACATCCCAAACATCGTTATAGACAACTCCAATGTTGGCGCTATATCCAGCGCCTGTCCAAGATACGCTAGGATCGAACGGAAGCCCGCCAACGCCAATTCCACCAGTTCCTTGAGCAGTAACGCCACTAACGATAATCAAAAACTCAATGTAAACAACTCGGCCAATTCTTGTATATATGGCTCTTGCCGTAGAAGTTGTGTAGGTTGGATTAGTACTAGAACCAATGATGGTTGGTGTCCAAGTGCCTTCCTCGTACCAATTCAGCAACTGGCTGGTTTTTCCCGCTGCGGCAGTGTTGGCGGTAAAGTTGATGCCTTTGGCGGCTGTGCTTGGGATGATGTTTCCACTTGAAACAGTTATATCGCCAGCCGATGACACACGGAACAATGCAGTATCAATAGCAGCATTGTTGTAATTAATGCCAAAAAAATCTGTTCCCGAAACGCCGATGTTCCAGGTTTGTGTGCCGTTGTAATACTCAATACAACTGTTTGCAACAATTCCCCCGCTTCGGGAAATTCTCATCGCAACAGCGCCGCTAGAGTTCACATGCAGGCGTTGTGAGGGTGTTGCAGTTCCCAACCCTAATCGGTTGTTAGTTGCATCATAGAAAAAGTTTGCGTTGCTTTCGGTATAAACACCCGATGCGCCAGCAAATACAACCGATCCAGCCGTGAATGCGGTAGCTGTTCCTGTGCCGCCATTACCAACACCCAAAGTTCCTGAAACGTGCGTTGTGAGGCCAATTTTCCCCCAGCTTGGGGCAGTTGAAACGCCACCAGAAATAAGCGCATTTCCAGTTGCTACATCAGCAAGTTTTGCAAGGCTTGTGGTTGTGTCTGCATAAAGCAGATCGCCTACAGCATAAGATGTTTGTCCTGTGCCACCAGCGGTTGCAGGCACAACTTTCCATCCAATCACCTGAACAGAGCCACCGTTGTCTTTGTAGAACAATTTTCCGTCAGTAATATTGATGGCAAGTTCAGACCCCAACGTAGAGTTAGTCAAATTTGAGGCAGACGGAGCCTGACTAGCAGTCGTGCTACTATAAATCAGGATTGGGGTGTAACCTGTTTGTGCCATGCTATGCCTTTATACCGAAATTGGCCCAAAAGTTTTCCATGTGCCTGGGGTTCCAGCGGTTACGCAAACCCAACCAATATATCCTCCAGCCGTTGGCGTGTCGTTATAAACAATGTCGCCGACAGCCCAAGTGCCTGTGGTCGGTGCGGCGCTATCCAACATCCGCACTTTAGACGTATTGATGTTGCCGGTCTTGCGAACCGCATAGCCGTTTCGGAACACTGGGCCAGTAAACCCTTTGAGTGTGTACAACGATGCAGCAGAGTTCAAATACGCAATTGGCGTAAAAGCAGCGCTGGCCGCATATTGCAAGAACCATGCTTGTTCCGTTGCATCAAATTGAAATTTCCAAGCCGTTGCAATGGTTTCTGAAGTCAACGCACCAAACGCAAAAGCAGTCATGCTTGTGTCGTTATAGTTTGCTCCAAGTTGACCAGATACTTCTTCAGACCCTCGATTATTTAGATAAACATATGGCGCTTGTTTGGCGATTCCGCGAAACATTGAAAACGCGCTACTTGATGTTGAGGGATTACCAGCGTTGCCACCAATAATCGTATTAACACCACCAAATTGAGAAGTGGCAGAACCATCATCTTCCCAAAGACCAATTACGGTATTTGCAGCAGATGCGCGATCAGCCCACATTGAACCTAACGTGTTACCAACCGTGTCGCACCCAATATAAGTGTTGCCAATTAGCGAATTGTCATAAATGCCATAGCCGCCGTTTAACTGAGAAAACACTTTTGTGGCAACGCCTGTGTTTGCGTCATCACCGTTGACATAAACACCATGATCACCGTTCAAAATAGCGTCACAACGATACAACGCCCACTGGTTTGCATCGCCTTCAATTGAACCGCCTGCGCCTAAATCTGCGTAAATTCGGAAACCGTAACGATAAAAGTTACGAGCAGCAACGCCTCGGCATTCCATTGTGCAACGCACTACAACACCATCAGCCGCCGTACTACTTCCTGCCTTGTCTCCATACAACGCAACGTTTTCAAGAATGGAGCCATAAGCGCCAGGTAACAACGGATCAGCCGCAACGGTTTGATAGAGAGAAGTGTTGTAAGAGTTAAAAACAATACCGGAAGTGTCAGCGGGAAAAATAAGCGTTGTGCCTTTTGTTCCAGTTCCCTTTGCAATTTGACCGACCAAATGCACTTTTTTCCGCACATTTAACGTCTGCGAAATAACCCATTCGTTTGTTGTAGTAGCGGGAATAATGATTGTCCCACCACTAACCGGCAACGCGTCAATTGCATCTTGAAACGCTTGATAGTCGTCAGTCGTTCCATCTCCAACAGCACCAAAATCAATCACACTAACGGTTTGTGAAAGTTTTGCTTCAACATTAGTTGAAACAGAATTTGCAAAAGGAGGATCGTAAACAACTTGAGATGAATCAATTGCCCCGCCACTTAGAGTCTGGGCAGTCGTGAACTTAACTTCTGCGCCAACATGAAGGCCAGAAGTAAACGTCACTACCGTGGAACTTGTCTCGGTGTAAGCGTATTGAGCGCCAGGACCATATTGGTTCACTCCGTCAACAAACACAGACAGAGTGTTAGTGCCAGGCTGATAAGAGGTGGTTGTTAACGTAAAAACAGTCTGTCCTGCTGTTGCAGTCTGAATCTCTTGCTCGGCTAGGAAATTGATAAAGTTAGAGTTAATGCCAACGATGTTGTCGTAAGTGCCAATCAGCGTGTCATTGGCATCTTTAATGACGATTTTGTAGGAAAGACCATCCGTCAGCCAAATTTCACCCGTAGGCACACGCCCAGCCGAATCAAGAATGATCGGGTTGCTATGAGCTATATTGCCAGCGCCTGTGGTGTAGGTTGTCTGAGGCGTAGAAGATCCAGCAGCGTAGGTGTAAATCTTGCCGCCTGACAAGACATTCCCGTCATTGTCAAAGAATTGTGCTGCAACGCCGCCAACAGGAGAGAGATTGACTGCCATATTCTTTCCTTAAATGCTTGGCGTGAAGGTTTGAGGCAACCAAGGCGGGATTACCTTCTTCTGTTTTTGTTGCGTCAATGCCGTTAATTGCTCCTCAAGACGCGCCGTAATCTTGTGGCTGGTGTCCGTTTGAACGTTGCCATCAATGTCGGTGTAACTGGTTGGCTGAGAGGCTTCTGCGTCAATCCAGGCAATTACATCAGCTTCTTTAACGTCCGTGAAAGGGATCACAAGGGCTGGATTTTGGAAGTGCCACCAGCCTTCCGTGGAGACTTCCGTCACTTCGTTAACAGCGGTGACAAGATAACGGGCCTTGGTGATCAAGTCGCCTTCAGCCTCAATGTCGAGAATTTTCCAGTCCATCAGAAATTACCTCCAGCAACGCCACCTGTCGCGGTCAAAACGCCTGTGGATGGGTTGTATTTAAGTTTAGTGGATGACACAGTAATAGGCAAATTGCCCGTGGTGTTGGTGACATAAGTCGGGTAATAGTCCGAATTAGTCGTGGTGTTGTCAGTCACCGCAACATTGGTGGCGTTTGTCGCCGTGGTTGCCGTGGTTGCAGATCCTGCCGATCCGTCAATGCTCACCCCGGTCAGGGATTGGCTGGCGCTTGAGCGATTCAGCAGAATTGCCGTGGTTCCAATGTAGACCGTGGAATTACCCAGAACTGCGCTTGGAATCGTGCCTGATAGCTGTCCAGCAGGCAGGTTGGTCAGGTTTGCGCCAGATCCGGTGAACCCTGTAGCACTCAATTCTCCGGTGGACGGGTTAAATTGGTACTTGGTCGAACTGACGTAGTTTGTGGTCAGGTTGCCCGTTGTCTGGTTGGCAAACAGCGGATACCGGGTCGAGTTGGTGGTGGTGTCGTCCGTTACCGTGGCGTAAGCCGTGGGAGTCGTCCAGGTCGGGGCGCTTGAGCCATTAGAGGTCAGGACTTGCCCGGTAGTGCCAACACCGAGAAAAGATGTAGCGCCAGCACCAGACTGATAGGGAATATAACCAGCGCCACCACCAGCCAGATTGCTTGCAGTTCCGACCGAAACCGTACTGGATGCAACGTTCTTCCAATACTGCAATGTCGCATCGTATTGAAGCAATGATCCGTCTGCTGGCGTTCCCGTGATCTGAACGTTTTGGTCAGTGCCACCAAGCTGTGAGCCTGGAAACAGGGACACAAACATCGACCCCGAGCCTCCAGAGCCAGCGTTGATCACAATCCCAACTTCAGCCTTCAGGTTGGGTGCAGAGGGCTTTGTAGCCGTAAATGCACCGCCCCCCGCGGGGTCATACCAAAGCGTGTCGTTGTTGTTGTAAGCAGAAAGGTTAAATCCGCGCACAACGCCATGATTCACAACCCGCCCAAAACTACCAGAGGCAATTGATTCGCAGGCAATGCCGACAATCGCATTTCCGTCAGTAATTCCTGCGGTTGATGGCCCCATCTGAATCACGCCAGATGCGCCAACCACGCCGGTTTTAATGACAACCTGACCGATGGTGATGTTAGAAGATGCTTTTCCGTAGGTATACAGAACCTCACCCACAGGCATTACAAGACTTGCACTACCATCAAGGCCAACGTTCAGCGTACCGGTAGAACTCCAGTAGAGTTTGCCGTAGGCATAAGTCGCACCCGCCGCAACGTTCAATTGCAGGTAATCAGCGCCCAGGTTAGTGAGGCCGGTAGCGGTTCCACCCGTAATCGCCACAGCACTGGCGTTCTGAGTGGACATGGTTCCCAAACCCGTGATGGCAGTGTTGGGAATCGTTGTAGAGGCCGTTACAGCGTTTGTATCGTTACCGTATAGGTATCCGGTCAAGCCAAGGGTTTTAAGCGTTCCTAGAGCCGCAGAACCGCCTGTAATGGCTACGTTGTTGGCATCTTGGGTGGACATAGTACCCAGGCCGGTAATGTCCGTGTTGGGGATTGTGGCAACCGTGGTGAATGCAGTCGTCCCGTTGGCCTTTACATAACCAGCAGAAAAGGTCGCCGCACCGGTTCCACCATAAGCCACACCAATGGTGCTACCCTGCCAGGTTCCCGTCCCAATCGTGCCCAGAGTCGTGATCGAGGTCTGTCCTGCGTAAGTGTCGGAGATTTTGAGGCCACTAGAACTAGCATCTAGGCTTGTGCCGTTGGGCTTGACGGAGAAAGTGTTACCAACAATCTGAAGGCCGTTGCCTGCGAGATACGTCCCAGCTCCTGAAAACTGCGTCCAAGGCATTGCGGTGACGTTGATCGTGCCACCTGGGTCAGCCGTACAAACCCAACCGGTATCTGACAGGGTTACGCCTTGCTGGATAAACGTGAATGCGGAGGGGACTTCTGCCCAAACATTCATGTCTGAAGTGCGTGTCCATCCCGTTGCAGATGCCGCATAAATGCCGTTTTCGGCGGGGGCGGCTTGATTCTTAACCAGAATCCGAGTGCCTGCGGTCAGGGTTGATCCCCAATCGCCACCAGCCTGAGTTGTCAGCCCGGTGAGGGTAATGTTCCCGGTGGTTGTGTACGAACAAGCCGCTTTAATGTCCAACCCTTGGGCAACAGAATCGACATATTGCTTGTTAGCAATGTCGTTGTCAGCCGTTGGTAAGGTTGAGATTTGTCCGGTTGTTGTGCTGATACTGGTGAAATAAGCGGCAGCGGGGACAGATCCACCAATTATCGAACTGTTGATGGTCGAATTGGTGATTGTTGCCCCGTCAATATTGGGGTCAACAGGGGGCAGGAAAGGCGTTCCAGCAGGCCCGACAAAGTATTGCAGGGCAAATGTTGGTTCAGGATCAAAAACGCCCTGAACCGGGACGATGTTAGTCGTTTGAGTGTCTGCTGGATTCGCCATGTTCACTCATAGTAAACAGTGCAGCTTACCGTGTTCGCAATCACGACATAAATGCCGTTTTTGCAGTTGATTCCATCATAAAAGTTGTAGTTTGTGGCAGCAACAGGGGTAAAGGTGTCAATCACTTTAATTGCCGTTCCAGCGGTTTGCTGGTCATAAATGGTGATTGAGGGAGAGCCAGAGGCGGCACTGACCATGATGCCCTTGATCTTGCCCTGAGAGTTCTTGATCAGCGTGGTTGCTGAAATCTGAGCGTAATTCGACATGGCGGTTCCTTTGCAAAGGTTACATGAGTTTATCTGTTTCTGAGCCAATTTCCTAGATGGCCCTGGAAAACTTTATATCCAACGTGGCCCATCGCAATTTCGGGGTCAACCCAGACCTGCCCCCCGATTTTCCCCCAACGGATGCAGAAGCTGTAATCCTCCCCCCATTTATACCCGTCCTCAAAAACGTGGTCAAAAAGGGGATAAAACTGCTTGTCTCGTTCAGCCGTGTAATAGTGCTTTTCAGGGTAAGCCTGAATCATCTTACCAATACAATTCCTAGACAGCTTCAAAAACCCTGTGGCTACGGATTTAACCTCCAAAAGCCCCGTGTCGGGATCTGCCCACAATTGTGGTCTGTCAAGATAATGTAAGGGATAGGCAATCGGGTCTTTTCGGTTGGGATAGACCCCAGCACACAGGTCTACTGGTGCGTCTACTAACTTTAGGAGCGCCCCGGCTTGCCAGGTCACATCGGAATCAATGAAAACCAGACAATCTGCGTCTGATTCCCAGAATTTGGTGGCAATTACGCCTCTTGAGTCGGCTATTAGGGCATTCCCTATGTCGTCAACCAATGTAAAAGTGTCGCCGCGCCGTATTAGTTCTATTGTGTCGGTCATCAACGAGCGCATCGTAGCCATGTGAACCACGCCGGTGTAGGCGGGGATGGCGATCATAACGTGCATGGTGTCTCCAAAAGAAAAGCCGCCCCACGGGTAAGCAGGGCGGCTATTTCACTCAAGAATTAGGCCGTAATGCCAATGTTCTGGAGAGCCGTGATGATGCTGTTAGTGGCAGCAACAAACTCGGCGGTCGTGGGAGCAGCGGTCAGCGCCGTGATAGCACTGGCTTGCACCACAGGGGTTTCGCCATAGAAACCAACTTTGCCACCAACTGCACCAACTTGAGCGCCATCGCTGGCGTTGCCGTTAAGAATGTAGTTGACGGTCTGAGTAGATGCGGGTCCGGGATTAGACATGATCTGTTTCCTTTCCTAATTAAGATGCGACACGGCAGGCAAGTTCGGGGTACAGCGGAGCCCAGCCATACAGCACATCAATACGAGTCGGGATCGAATCGTTGTTGATCGTGTACTGGCGAACCACACGCATGGACAGACCGAGTTCCTTGTCGGAAGCGCGACCAGCGAAATGGACACCATCAGGCAGTTCCAAATCGGCGGTAGCCAACGTGAAGGCATTGCGGTGCAGCATAATGTTCTGCGGGGAGACTTCTCCGTTGTCAGCGAACGGGGTCACCGTAGCAGTTGCGCTGGTAGCGGTAACGGTCACGTTCTGGAACTGACCACCAGTGATGATGGCAGGAGAAACGGTGACAGCAACGCCGCCGGTCGTCAGGTTAGCGGTGCTCTGAACCACGAAATTACGCAGTTTGTTGCCACCGTAGGCTTGACGGTTCTGGGGGTTAACCGCATAGACGTTAGCGATCTGGATCACGTCCCCTGCGTTGATCGTTGCAGTGCTAGAAGCAGTTGCAATGGTGATCGTGGAGGTTTGTGCCCAACCAGTGCTGATCGAACCCGTGAAGGTTGACGTGTTGGTTTGCAGGCCAACAGAGTAGTTACCGAACGTCTGGGGCACAACGTTCTGGTCCATACGCCAGTACAGGCCAGCAGAGTCACGACCCATCAGGCCACGCTTGTATTGCTCGGCAATTTTGTCGCTCGGGTTGAACAGACCTTTCAGGCTGTCAACAATCGTTGCACCGGTGAACGGCTCAACAATCATCGAACGGCGACCATCGCGGGGAGCGCCTTCCGAATCCAGATACGCAGCAGCGTTCAGGTAGGTCAGCAGCGAGGTGGGGGGCGTGCCAGCAGTACCAACGATGTTGGCGGTTGCCAGTTTAGCCATGCTCAAACCGTCATAGTCAATCTTGTTGGCTACGGCAGCAACAGCAGGCTTCAGCACGCGATCAGAGAACATATCCAGAGACAGAGCCAGGTCTTGAGTGGTGAACTGGGTGTCAACGTGGAATTGAGTGCTCAGAGTCACGGGAACACTGGTTTCGTTGAAATCTTCAACGTTCAGAGCAGGACCGGTCGTGCCGATAAAACGGGCAGGACGGCGAACGTTCAACGTTGCGCCAATCTTTGCACCGGTCACGGCGAACTGATCGTCATATTCACGGGTTACGGCGTCCGAGAACACCAATTCGTTTTCCAGGACCATCAACGCTTCGTTGGTGATCATGGAGATGGTAAGCAGGTTATTGCTCATTTCATTTCCTTAAAAAAGATTACCGGATTCGCCCTGCTAATCTCGCTGCTTTCCAAGACTGATAACTTCCGTGGAATTGCCGGTTGGCATCCAAGTCAGTTACCGGACCTCCAGCAGTCGCCCGAATCGGGTTGATCGGCGGGGGCGCTTTGCTTGTTTTTACAGCAGTCTCACGCTGAGTTTGAGGTTGTGCAGGTTCCTCAAATTTGGCCTCCAGTTTCCCAATCATTCTCAAAGCACCAATCGCAGTCATGCCTTGCAGTTTCTTAGCAACATCCGGGTTTTCTGCCAGGTGATAAAGGATTTGCGGTCCAACATCTGACTCAAAGATTGCGTCCCGCACTTCGTTGCTCACAACAACGTCAGCAGACCCAACCATTTCATCAAAATCAGGGGTCTTAGAACGGAAATCATTAACGCGATTCGACCATGTGTCCATAGTCTTTTGGCGTTCCTGCTCTGCTCTTTGAGCCGCTTCCTTTGCCTTTTCTTCCCGGATACGTTTGTCAGCAGTCCACTCGGAGAGTGCTTCTGCATACTCAAACATATCGCTAAACTGCTCGGGCTTCGGTTTTGGGTCGGCTTCTGTCGGCTCCTGGGGAGGAGGAGACAGTTTGGACTCCAATTCCTTGACCTTGTTTTCCAGTTCCAACCTAGCTTGTCGCTCACGCTCCGCCTCTTGGCGTGCGGCCTCACGTTGCTTGGTTATCTCTGAAAAGCGCCTTTCGATCTTAGGATTCTGTTTGCGTTCCTCTACTGGTTCGGTTGAATCGGACTCTAAAACCTCGGTTGGCTCACTTGCTTCGACTGGCTCAGTAGGTACTGCCGCAGGAGGCTCTGTGTTCAAACCAAGTTTTTTAGCTGCAAATTCAGCCAGATTTTCAGATGTCACCACCGTGGTGGTAGACCTCTCTTGCACTTCAGACATGGATTACTCCAAGAATTTACCCCGTGAACCTCACGGGTAAGGTTTGGGTAATTATTTACCCGAATTTATTATTGCGTCAATCCCGGCTCAGTCAAAGGATTGCCTCCGTGACCAATGTCCATTGCGGCAAACTGCATGGCTTGAGCCTGTTCGCGGTTTCTGCGGTCAATCTCTTGGTTGAGACGGGCGGTGTCCATGTTGTGCAGGAGCAATTCAACAATCGCCTCGATCTCAACCTTGTTCTGCGAGGTGATAGAACGGGTGTTCTGGTCGTTGACTTTGACCTCTGCAATCGTTTCGGTGTTGTGCGCCCGTGAGGTCTGACGCATGAGTTCGCGCTGTGTTTCACCCTGTTGCCTGAGTTCCTCAACGCCTTGCTTGTACTTAATGTCCAGACCCATGACCTGCATTTGCTGTTGCATCTGCTCAATGATCTGTTTCTGTTGGGCAAGTTGCATCTGAACCTGCGGGGGAATGTCAGACTTCTCATCAATCTGAGCCAGCGGGTTCATGGCGGCAAGGCGGTCTGCAATCACATCAGCGCCAGGGAAGTCCATGTTACGGAAAAACAAGTCACCAGCAGCCTGGAAGATCTCATTCTGGGCCATCAGCGGCATCATGGCTTCAACAGCTTGCTGGCGCTTAGTCTGGAATGCCGGTCCGGTATCCATCACCACATCGTATTCACCCACAGTAACGTCATTCAGCACTTTCTGGATGCCTTCTGCGGTCTGAACAGATTGGTTCAGAGTCACCATGTCAGGCTGCCCATCTGCGCCAATGATGCGAACAACACGCTCGGTATCGTAAATCTTCGGGATCAAGTCAAGAATGATCTTTCCGGTATGACGGATGGAGCGAGACAGGTTATCGTAGAAATGGAAGTTCGACAGATCAACTTGGTTCTGCTGTCCTGCCAATGCCTTCCCAGAAATATTCCCCGAGGGCAATTGGTTCGGGTCGGTAATGCCAATAACCATCTGAAGGTCAGCAGAAATGGCAGCAGCCGATTCCATGATTCCCAAAGGAGGCGGCTCGGGCTGAAGGCGAGACGGAACCGGGGCGGGATTGCCTTCAATGTCCTTCTGCTTGTACCGTAGGACGGGATAGGACTTCTGGTTAGCCAGCGCCCATTCTTGTTCGTGGCCCTCATCCTGACCCTCGGCAAGCAGCCATTTGGCCTTGGGAGCCAGAGCCACCGATTCGGTCATTGAGGTGCGCCAGAAGTTGTACATCCGTTGCGGGTCTTTGGCGAACCGAACCAGACCATATTTCTTACGTTTGTCGTCAACAATGACCATTGCGCCGTAGCAGGGAACAATGGGAATATATTTACTGGGGAGAATCGCCTCCTCTAGCACTTCCATCGCAGTCATCTTGACCCAATGCACTTGTTTGCGGAAGGACTCGCGCTCATTGACGATGGTCAAGCCTGCCATCTGGACACGCTCAAAGAAGTCCTTAGTGTCGGCAAAGGTGTTCTGACCGTTGCTCAATTGGTAGAGTTTGGCCTTCACCCGCTTCACATACATATATTCAGCAAGGCGAATGTCCTCTTTCGTCACCCAGGATGCCGAATCATCTCCGGTGGATCGTTGGGTAAAGGACGCACCATCGTTAGCGCCAGGATATTCCTGACGAAACTTCTTTTTATCAACAACCGTGGTTATCAGGCAGCGTTCTGCGTCTGAACCATCGGGGAGAACCGAGTTGGGATCGAAATAAACGGTGAAGGGATTGTCAATCGTGTCAATGAAGATTTCCTGATCAAACGAATCCTCACGGACATAGCGAGTATTCACCCGCCAATATCCCCAACCCATGCGAACAGCGTAATCAAATGCGGTGTCGTAAGCCGTGTCAGCATTGGAGTTAACCTCAATGTGACGGGTAATGCCCTCAATGACTTGGGCGATCTTGTAATCAGCTTCGTTATTAACCGGGTGAACCTTAATGCGGGGGCGGTTCATCCGTTGCTGGTTTGTGACCTGACGGACGTAAGCATCAATCTTGTTGATGGTCAGGCAAGGACGGGCTTCAAGGTTTCGGCTGTTTTGAATCTCAACAGGCCACTGATCCCCTGCGGCAAAGCGAATATCGTTCAGCGCCTCGCTTCGGTTGGTGGAGTCTGAGTCATTAACCAAACGCCAAAACTCTATGGCTTCGGTGATGCGATCGTCAGAAATAGCGTCAGTTGCTTTTACGGTAGCCATATAAACCCCTTTTCCCAATTATTACATTCGGGCATCATTCCGTCACCCCATCCAACTTCCAGCCATAGCAACATTCCCCTTTGGCCTTGGCTTGGGAGTTTCCTTGACCATCATGGCGATATATCGGAAGGCATCTGCTCCGTGGGAATACTGGTCGTGCCGTGGATTGCGGGAGAACATTCCGGTATCTGGATCAACATCATACCGATAATGCCTCAGACAAGTTAGCCCGTCAGCGCAGTTTTCCCGGTCAAACCACATATTGGGGAACATGGTTCGCGCTGCGTTGATGGAGTCAACAACGGGGACTTTTGGCAGGACTTTGGTTTTGAATCCTGCGTTTCTGACGATTTCCTCGATACTTCGCCCGTTTCCAGCCAGGGTTTTGTTCTCTGCGTCATGGGGTAGCCAAAGAGTGTCATAGATAAAGCCCTTCTTTTGAAGTTCTCCAAGGTAATGATTCACTGTCTTTTGGCTGTCCTCAAGATATGAGATGCAGCGGGTTTCCATCCCAATGAA
>Ga0208424_1000014_pt1 | contig 30210 bp, 32 predicted proteins | sample DEB3_08_DNA_2_FD_184521 | JGI IMG/M metagenome (GOLD analysis project Ga0208424, IMG submission 184521) | Aqueous microbial communities from the Delaware River and Bay under freshwater to marine salinity gradient to study organic matter... | ecosystem: Environmental > Aquatic > Marine > Coastal ... | reverse complement strand
ATGCAATATGGGTACAAACAGGAAACAATAAAGTAAATATCCATTATCCAATTACTACCGATCCGTTGCCTACTCCTTCGGCAACTCAAGTTGTAGAATCCCATATTGAATTAGATCATCCAAACAAAGTAGCATATCGTAGACACACCCTAAGAAATAAAACAGCAGATGAACTACGAATAACATGGACAGCATACGAGTTCTTAAACCGCTTTACTGGTATAGAACGAGAAGCAATCCGTACCGAAGCAAAGACTAACCCCAATGTCGCAGACTTCCTAATGCTTGCTACAGCGGCACAGGTAATCATTTCGGATGATCCTATAACTGTTGCAGGTATGGGATACCTAGTCTCCATTGGATTGATTACTGAACAGAGAAAGAATCAGATCCTAGATGGTAGCCTATAAAGACATCATACTCCGTGTAGATTTCTTTGATTTCAAAGACATGATGTCCAAGTATATGGACATGCTGTTTGACTTTCCCGAATGTCATGTTGGTCTATGTTATGGTACGGATTATCTTTTACCTTCCCGTCCAAATAAGATAAAAGTCCGTGACTCGGCTGTCATTTATCATTCACAGAAACCAGTTAGAAGTATCATTCTGTTGGGTAAAGAACAAGAAGATAACAAGAACTGGCTAAAGAAATATCATGGAACATATCTTGACCATCCAAAGAACTTATTCTTTGTGACACATGCCAACATGTTTAGAGATATGGGATTCAAACTGTATGTACCAAAGACAAAGAATTGTATTGAGATTATTGGAGATACAATATCCCAAGTAGGAATACAAACAAGTAAACGAACTCCTCATATGTTCTATCAAGAACTTGAGAACCATCCAATGAGAGTAGGATAATGAATAAAGACATACCATACGCAAGTAAAGAACTAGTTGAATACTTGAAGGCAACATTCAAGATGCCTACTTATACATTAGACAAAGACATTAGAAAGTTGGATTTCATATCTGGTCAACTTTCTATTATTGAATTTCTAGAAAAGATAAATATTAACCAGATAGGAAAGTAAAGGAACACTATGGGTAAATCAGGAGGCATCCCCAGCGGTCCTTCCCAAGCCGATATAGACGCATCAGCAAAAGCAGAAAAGAATAGAGTTGCCTTTGAAAAGGAACTACTGGACTATTATACCAATGTCGGTACTGGTGAAGTTGCTACTCGCAACCGTCTTGAACAGCGTCAGGCTTCTCTTGAATCCAATGGTGGTCCAGAGATGCCTCCCATATCGTCTTTGTTTATTCCCGAAAGATTCCAGAGTGCTGTTGCCGCAGGTATGACTGAAGCAGAACGACGCAATGCACCATGGTTAACAGCGACTAATCTTGGTTTCTATGGACAGCAAGCAGCAAATCAGGCATATCAAAGTGGATTGAATGAACAAATATTCAATATGATAAAGACAGGTGATGCAGGATATCAAGCACAGCAATCCATACAATCACAACTTGATGCTCTTTCTGCTCAAGGCGTATCAAGAACTAATGCAACATATGTGGAACTACAGAATATACAGAAAAGTCTTGGAACACAGCAAGCAAAGTTTAAAGATGCAACAAAGAATTTGACTCTAACGGATATCCGTCAAGGCGATTGGCTTGCTAATCCTGCATTCAAAGACATAGCAAATATCGCTAAAGGATATGTTGGAGCACAAGAAGGTGGATTGACAAGTACACAATCTAGAAATGTTGCAATAGCAGGAGCCACCGGACTTATGTCTGGAATGCCAACACAACAGCAAATCCAAAGTACCACACAACGAACAGATTCAGCAAAGAGACTGTACGACAGACAAGTTGCTGAAGCAAAGAAATACGGTGGTTCAGTATACAATCCAACTACCATGAAATACGAAAGGTATTGATAACAAATGGAATATAAGCACTCTAATAACAAATCAAGCATAGAGCGACAGTTCCAGAAGTTGGATGCCAGACGAACTAATAAGTTGACCCGAGCCAGAGATTGTGCAAGACTTACCGTGCCTACTCTTTTCCCCCGTGAAGGCTTCACAGAATCGCTAGACCTACCTGATCTATTCTCATCCATGCCTGCAAGAGGAGTTATGTCTCTTGCTTCACGCATCGTATCGGCAATGTATCCTTTGAACCAGATGCCGTTCTTCTCCTTTGAACTTGACAATCAATATGTACCTCAAGGTCAGGACTTGCGTGAAACCGTATCAGCCTTGTCTCGTCTAGACAAGAAGATTATGAACAAGTTGTCCCATAGTAATCTGCGTCAGGAACTATTCGTCCTGATGCAACACCTGATTGTCATGGGTGATGCCCTATTTGAGATTCAAGACAACTACAGTTTCCGTGTTCATCGTGTAGACCATTATGTCATTCAGCGTTATCCAGATGGAAAGATAAAGAAGATTATTCTTCGTGAATGGGTAGATCCAGATACACTTCCCGAGAAGTGGGAATACATGCTTGATGTTGTAAAGAATGAATATCAAGATAAAGATATCAAAGAAGATGAACCGTATAAGCCTGATTATGACCCATTCGTACAGACATACAACCAATCTTATGCACCTACCAAGGCACACAAACCATTCTTTACCATGGTTGAATGGGATGAAGATAAGAAAGTATGGGAATGCTATAAGGAATATTGTGGATACATCGTGGATGAAGGTAAGTTTACCGTGTGTCCATACATTCCACAGTCATGGTCTCGTATCGCAGGAGAAGATTATGGACGCTCACTTGTAGAAGAACACATCGGAGACATTCGTACTCTTGAAGCATTGACCAAATCCATAGTTGAAGCGGCTATGGCAAACTCTGAACACCGTATCGGTATTGATCCTACAGGCATTACTGAAGTTCAGGATTTGATTGACACCGCAAATGGAGACTTTGTACCGGCTAGACAGTCAGACATATTCTCCATTCAGTTGCTTCGTCAGGTTGACCTTGGACCGATGATTGGCATTCGTGAACAAATCTCCCAACAGTTGGGTAGAGTGTTCCTGCTTCAATCATCCATTCAACGACAAGCAGAGCGTGTTACCGCTACAGAAATTCGTTTGATGGCTGAAGAACTTGACCAGTCATTGGGTGGAGTGTTCTCTGGTATTGCACAAGCCATTCAGATCCCAATCATCAAGCGAACCGTAATCCTGATGGCAAAGGATAAATTGCTGCCAACTGATATTGTCAAGTTGATTCAGGATGAAGGATTGCTTTCCCTCAAGGTTCGTACAGGTCTAGAAGCCTTGAACCGTGAAGTGGAAGCAAGCCAACTCATCTCATGGTTGCAAGTGGTCGGACAGAATCCTTCCAATCAGCCGTATATTGACAACTACGGTCTCCTTGTCCGATTGACCACATCCATGGGACTTGACCCAGTTGGCATTGTTAAATCTCCAGAGCAACTCGCTCAAGAACAGCAGGCACAAGCACAGCAATCAATTGAAGCCATGGCTGCACAGCAGGCTATATCCAGTGTCGGAAGCCTTATGGAATCGTCTGGTGCAGCAGCAGCCGAACAAGCCGTACAGGGTGGACAGGCTCCACCACAAATGTAAGAAAGGTATGAGAAAATGGAAGAGAACAATACAGAACCGCAGAATATGGATAGACCGTCAGAAGCAGACTTGGAACTACAAGCAATAGAAAAGTATGCCAAGTCAAACCCCAACAATCTGCCTCCACAGTTTAATGGAGATGCAGATAAGTTCATTGACAGTTATAAGGAACTTCGCAAGACATTGACCAAATCCCAACAGGAATTGGCAGCATTGAAGAAAGGCACGCCTAATGAACCAAGGGTGGAACCACAAGCCACACAAGTTGGTGAAACTCCCGTCCCGTCAACCTTCATCCCGAAGAACGAACCTACCCCGGAACCATCTCCAAAGGAATGGGAAGAATTGGGGAACGAACTTCGCATCAAAGGCGACTTGACTCCTGAAACCAGAGCCAATCTACTGAAGAAATATAACATTCCTGCATTTGTCATTGACCAGTATATCAATGGGTTGCGTGCTCAGGCAGCGGCTGCGGCACAGGAAGCAGCCAATATGGTGGGTGGAAATGAGAAACTTCGTAAGATGATTCAATGGGCATCCACCAATCTTAGCGATGAAGAAAGAAATGAAATCAATAAGCAACTACAGACACCAGCGTGGAAGACTACCATTCTTGGTCTAAAGACACGCATGGATATGTCTAATCCCGATCCAACCGCAGATGAACCAAAGCGTAATCTACCAAGCACAGTGTCAAATGTTGCGGTTTCAGACATTGAACCATTTGCAAACAAGCAAGACATGATGCTTCATATTCGTGATAGACGCTATGGCAAGGACCAAAAGTATACAGATTATGTACAAGAACGCATTCGTCTCAGTGGAGGCGGAAGAGGAATGCAATGAAACGCAAACTCGTAATGTACTTGGCAATAATCATTTGTTCAATATCGGCAATCTATTACAATCTATTCTCGTCACGAAAGGACAGACATGAACTGGATAAAGCAGAATAAAGCACCGGCAATCCTACTCGGAACAGCCATTGCATTTGGTATTGTTCTATGTGTAGCACAGGGCTGTGATCTACAGAAGATGGTTGACTTTACACCACCTCCTGAAGTAGTCCAAGCAATTGATCTACCAGAAGGCAAACTCACTTTGGCTGAAGCCAATAAGGTTTGGACTGATTGGGAATATTTCGTGAAGTCCAATACCGATGCCCTCAAAGTTGCTGTTGAAGATGCAAACAATCGTTATGTCTTCTTGGCTTCTCTGATGGATATGGGTCTTGGTATGGCATCTCAGGTTGCTCCTGCATTCCCCGGTGGTGCTATTCTTCTATCTGTTCTTACCGGTGCTGCTGGTCTATTCATGAAGAAACCCGGTACAGATAAAGAAATTCGTATGGCTAAAGAAGATTCGTATAATGCCGGTATTGAATTGGGCAAGACATTGACCAAAGAATTACTGGTAGAAAAGCCATCTACCCCCACCACTTGAAAGAACAAATCCGCAAGGAACTCTTTCGCTACCGGACACCCACTGGGTGTCTTCTCTTTCTCTTCGGTCCTCATCCATAGTAATCTGTGGATGTGGACTTAGTGCATAAGTGTGACCCGGAGACCCCTATTGGGACAATCTACGGACAATCCGTGAAGGCACAGTTTGTTCGTCAGATTTCAATAAACCCCAATAAAGGATAATCAACTATGTCAGTTTCTAACACACTAAGGTTCCTTCGCAACACTGCGAACGCAACTCCCACAGTGACCGACATGCTCCTACCGGTGTTCGGTGGAGAAGTCATCACTGCATTTGAAGAAGCAAATCAGTTTCTTCCTCTCGTAAATTACAAGACCATGACTAGCGGTAAGGACATGAAGTTCCCAGCCGTCTGGAAGATTGGTTCAGAGTACCATGAAGCAGGTACTGAACTCCTCGGTATGGATGTTGATACCAAGGAATTCACCATTTCACTGGATGACCGTCCGCTGGTCAGCCACTTTGAAGTGGACGATATTGATGTTTCACTTGCTCACTTTGACATTCGTAGCGAACTCGCTCTTGAATGTGGTCGTGAAATGGCTCGTCAGATGGACCGCAAGGTTGCTTGCCTCCTTCTCAACGCTGCCGCAGCAAGTGCCGATTCAGGCAACGCATTCCCCGGCGGTGGTGATTCACTCAGTACTTGGGAAGCAAATGCCGATTTTACTTCAAACTTTAACAGCGAACAAGACGGTGCTGCTCTCGTTGAAGCAATCGGTGATATCGCTCAGGCAATGGATGAAAAGGATGTTCCTGTTACCGAGCGTGCTTGCGTAGTCAAGGTCTCCCTCTATTACGCCCTCCGTAAGTTGGGTCTTCCTTACTACGACGCTGCTGTTAAGAATGCCTCTGCTGGTGGTATCTGGGGTCGTACCGACCTTGGAACTACTGGTCCGGGAATCAATGCTCAACAGGGTTACAACACTCCTATTGATGTCTTGGGCGTTCCTGTTTATGCTTCTAACCATCTTCCGACTGCTACCATCAGCACCGGTCCTGCCAAGTACCATGTTGCTGACGGTGCTAAAGTTGGTGGCGTAATGTTCCACAAGTCAGCAATTGGTGTTTGCCAACTCGCTGGTATCACTACAGAATCCTTCCGTGATGTTCGTCGTCAAAGCGACTTCATGTTGGCTAAGTTGTTTATGGGTGGCGGAACTCTCCGTCCATACGCTGCTTACCGTATCGGAAGATCCTGATAATAACTTTCACAACTAACTAAAAGGAAATACTACAATGGCAAATACTGCTGTCGCATATACCCCAAATCCGTTGACAACCGTTGCTCAGGCAAACTGGGCAACCATTGACCGTACTGGCAAGACTGTTGCTCGTATTGGTCAACTCTCTGCTGCTGCTGCTAACTCTTTCACCTATGCTCTTCCTGATAACAATCTGGAAGTTCAGCCTGCAATCTATGTGTTGTTTGCTGAAGGAGCAACTGGTGGAGCAGGAACTGCTGTGGCTTTGCTGTGTGTTCGTGGAACAAGCACGCTTGATATCGTGAATTTCAAGCATGTCACTGGTTCCGCAACTACCACTGCAAATGAAATCAGAGTCCAACTTTCTACTGGAACTCTGACCATTGAAAATGCAGGAACGAACGCTCCGTCTCCTGCTGAAGTTCGCAATGTGTACTTGAGCCGTCTGTTCTGATTTGTTATAACCCAACGGGGTTCTAGGATAAATCCTAGAACCCTAATTTTTCGTCGGATAATAAAGGAGACATACATGGGAGCACTAAGTAAACTAGAAGCGGTCAACAGAATGTTGGTTGCAGCCGGTGAATTTCCGGTTTCATCTCTCACGGTTAGTGGTTCCAACGATGTCACCATTGCCGTACAGATTCTGGATGAAACCACCACCATGATACAAGTGGCTGGAACCAATACCAACACTATCTACAAGACACTTACTCCAGATACTGAAGGTAAGATTTATGTGGATGATAATGTCATCCATGTTGATACCGTAGAAGATAGTATTGATAGAAATATTGCAGTTCAAGGAAGAAATCCAACTTATCTTATTGACCTTGACAATGAAGGAACTGATGTCTTTGATGCTGATACTGAACTCAAAGTCAAACTTATTCAGAATCTTTCATTTGAGAATCTTGAAACTGCGGATCAGTTCTATGCAACAGACCTTGCAGCAAGACGATATCAGTTCCTTACGGTTGGAGATAGAGTGACTGATGGCATTCTGAATGAGGCTGCACAGTATTCTAGATTTGCTGCAAGAGCCAAAGACATCCGTGCAAGAGATGTAAACTTCATGGATAACACCAAATCCATGTGGGCAGCAATAGGAGGTAGAAGGAGATATGGACCATGGTAAAGACATGTACTTGTTGTAATAAAGAGAAAGACATAACAGAGTTTCATGAATACAGAAGTGACTGTAGAGAGTGTAAGAACAAGAAAAGTCTAGACCATTATTACGCAAATCCAGACAAGCAATCAAAGCGTGTATGGAGAAAGAAATATAATGGAACTATAGAACAAGAAGAGCATTGGGCTACTGCTACACAATGTGATTTGTGTGACGCTGTATTTCGTAATAAGATGGATAAACACCAAGACCACAATCATTTGACTGGTGAACTAGGTGCGGTTCTTTGTAGTAAATGTAATATGACAGAAGGCAAATACAAGAATAATCCAGAAGACTTACTACTTCTGTACAATTACATTAAAGAGAAGTACCAATAAGGAGAAAGACATATGGCATTGATACGAACTGTAGTACCAGATTTGATTGGTGGAGTCAGCAAACAGCCTGATGTCCAACGATTTATGAATCAGTTTGAGGAGGTAGACAACGCCTCTCTTCTTTTCAATCGTGGATTTGAAAAGAGAAATGGTACTACATTCATCAAGAATATTACCGACCCTACGGGTGATATGAAGATACACTGGATAAACCGCAGTGCTACTCAAAGGTACTTTATTCTTTTCCGTGCAAATGCCTCTACTCCAGTCAGAATCTTTAAAGCATCTGATGGAAGTGAATGTACAGTAAATTATCAAACAGGTAAATCCACTTCCTTAAAAGCATATCTTAATATTGCACCCGCAAATATTCGTGCTGTTACATTTGATGATACTACTATTGTTGCCAATACAACAATTACAACTGCTACCACTACAACTACAGCCACTTACAGATATCCAACTGCTTCTGCAAATGCGGCTGATGATGTAATCAAGACCAATCCTTCACCCAATCCACATAATAAAGCATACTGGACAGAGTTCAATCTACCCCCAACAGCCGTAGATGAATATTGGTATGCAAGAAATGACTCCCCCGGTAATCCTCAAGGTTTCTATAAATCCATTTCTACAACCACTCAACCATGGTATCAACGCATTCGTACTCCTTGGACTAATTCAGAGTATGATGCAACCACCATGCCTGTAAGAATTGTTCAGACAAATGATACAACTTTTGAAGTAAAAGAGATTGAATGGATAGCAAGACTTTCTGGTGATGGATTGACTAATCCTCCAGCATCCTTTGTTGGTAAGAAAATTGCTGATATTGCAATCCATAGAAATAGATTCTGGATTGCTGCGGGTGAAAGAATCGTAAGTTCTCAAGCAGGTTCTTATTTCAATTTCTGGTATAATACCTATACACAACTTGTAGATTCAGATCCGATTGACTTGACTCTTGGTAGTTCCCAAGTTTCTACCATCAAGCATATCATTCCATTTCAGAAATCTCTGGTGGTGTTTACGGATTCCAATCAGCAATACGAGGTAAAGGCTCGGGATGCCCTTACTCCAACAACCGTATCTGTGATTCCTTCTACCACATACGCCTCTCCTGAACTCTGTAAACCGCTTATAGTGGGTTCTTACATGTACTGGGTCACTAACAAAGGAGAGTATTCACAAGTCTTTGAGTATGCCAGCGATTCGTTAGATACTCGTTCAACGGCAATGGATATCACCGCACATTGTGATACTTATATTCCACCAGACATGACATTTATGTCTGCGTCATCTTCTTCAGATATTATCATTATAGGAGATGGAAATACCAATGCGATGTATGTCAACTTTGCGTTCTACCAAGGACAGAAGAAACTACAGAATGCTTGGTGCAAATACAGCATGGGTGATGATGGAACCAATGGAAAGATTATTTCAGCAAACTTCTTTGATGATACCATCTATGTCTTACAGCGTGTTCCAGAAGGCGGAGGAGCCGTTACAAGCGTTCTGAGACTCAACAAGTTAGAATGCCGTACCCTTGACGAATACCCGTCATACCTGCCCAGAATAGACGCAAAGCAATTGCTTAGTGCTGGTACTTGGGTCAAAGCAAATCAACAGACAGAATGGGTTGTTCCCGGTAGAGTTCTGGATGCCAATGTCATATTCTTTGGTTCTGAATGGAATGCCCACACAGAAGATCGTGAAGGATACTGGATTGTTCCAGATGAAATTGAAGATCAAGAGGATGATCCTCCGACAATGATTGTCAGGGTAAATGGTAAATATGATGACTATCCAGTATGGCTTGGTGTGAACTTTGAAACGAATTGTCAGATTTCTAGACAATATGTTCGTGACCGAAACCAAATGCCTATGGTTGGTACACTTACACTAAAGAATATGTCTGTGTGCCATAGAGATACTGGATATTATGAAATCCATATTGACCCTAAGATTACTCCACAAGCAACTCGTATCGTTCAATATGTACCTAAGACTGTAGGTTCAAACTTTATTCTTGGGGAGAATGATGTGTCTGATAACCAGATTGAGACATTCAAGATAATGAGTTCAGCAAATAATGTTACACTAAATATAAAGAGTAATCAACCACCACCGCTAAACATCAACGCAATTGAGTTTGCTACAAACTTCGTAGAGAAGAAGACATCACCTGCTGACAGGTAAGAAAGGATAAGTTATGTTGAAACTAGCACTTCCATTGTTGCTCACAGCAGCATCAGCAGCAGTATCTGTTGCTGGAACCATGGAGGCTAACAAACAGCAAGCCGCTATGGTACAATACCAGAATCAACAGAAGAAACTTGCCTTTGAACGCTCTCTTGCTTACAACCGTGCCGTAAATGAAATCAAGGCTATTGACCAGAAACAAGCCCTTTCAATGAAATATGATGCGATGAAAGGTGCTAGTATTGCTCAGGGTGCTGAAAGAAATGTTATTGAGAGCCGTAGTCAAACACAAGTGATGAATGCTCTTGGGTACATGGCTTCCCGTGAAGCGGCAAAGATTGACCTTGAAAGAAATCTTGGTGACTTGGGATATGAAATAAATGCACAACCCCAATATGGAGTAGCAGGTTCATCAAGTCCATGGTTGGCTGGTGTTGCTGGTGGTTTATCTGGACTCAACATGGGTATCAATGTAAGTTCGGCAATGCAGCAATATAATGCTTCACAATCAATGCTTGGTTATCAGAGAGCAATCCAAGGATTGAACTCTCCCAATCCCAATACATCATCATCAACAGAAGGATTTGCTCCACCACCATATTGAGCAACAGGAGACATAAATGCCTAGAGATTATAGACAACCAACTCCCGGAGGAGATCCATCAAATCCATTATCGTTGATGACTACGACAATGGATATTCAACAGGTAAGTTTCACTCCTCAGATTGCTGTTGCTGAACCAGAAAACCAATATGTCATGTTGGAAAAGATTCTTGGTCTTGGTGCTCAAGCAGCAACAAATGCCTATCAGTATGCTGCTCAAGCAAATGAAAATGAAATGGCTTTGAATGCTGCCATCTATAGAGAAAAGCAAAGGCAGATTGATGATGCAGAAATAGACACAAAGAAATATCAAGACGGTATATTCAAGAGGTTTGATGCTGAAATCACCGCTGCTTTGCTTGCCGATGAATATGATAAAGCAAATGCCAAAGCCACCCAAATGGCTGAGTTATATCCTGTAGATGAGAATCCAGATGGAAACTTGAAAGCACAAGACCATTTGCTCCGAATCAAAGTCGCCAGAGAAGTATATGAAGGCAAACAATTACAGATAAGAAAACAAGAATCAGCCGCTTCTCAGGGCATTGCTTTGTTTGATTCAATGGAAACTTTAGAGCGTCTTCAGGGACAGTTCAACAATCCAGAAACCAGAAGTCAGGTAATGAATATCTTTGGACCACAGGCTCCAACTGATAGCAATCCAATGGGATTACCGGGTGTTCCTGATGATCAACTACATGTCGCAATTAATGATATGTTGATGGCTGCTATTGCCAGAGAGAAACTTCCTCCTCTTACTCCAGAGGATAAGGTTGAACTACAGAGAACTCTTCTCCGTCAATCCGATGCACTTCGTACTGGGATTATTGCGGAAAGAAATAGACAGAGAACATTTGAACGGATTGAAAAGAGAACCAATGCTGCTATTACAATAGCAACATCAATGAATGAACCAACTCAGGATTTGGATACTCTATTCACCGAGTTTGATCAACTGGAAGCAGACAAGCAAGCGGGTCTAATCACACCAGTACAGCAAACAAATCTTGAAAGAAATCTTGTCAATATAATGTCAGAGAACTTGGGTAAAGAAAGTCCAGTATCTGGTGCTTTGGCAATGAAACAAAGGATTATTGATGGTGTAAATGAAGGTAGAATACCACCGAGTCGTGGTCTTCGTATCGTCACTATGCTTGAACGCCGTGCTCTACAGGAACTTGATAATGAAATACAGACATATGAAGCCAATCTAAAGGTTGGTGTTCCTCCAGAAAGTCAAGATAATGCTTTGGGTCTAGCCAAGAATACCGATCCCGGACTTGAAATTGGATTGAACTATGGCATCTTTACAAGAGATAAAGATGGAAATATTGCTGTCACACCCGGTAATGAAAAGGCAGCAGCCAAACTTGCTGGTCTATCTCAACGCTGGGTAAATCAAAGAGAAGCCCTTGCAAAGAATACTGGAATGGAAGCAACCATTGAATATGTACAGAATGCTTCGTTGCTTCGTCAAGAATATACTGGTTATGTCTCTGCTCCAGACACAGCATTTACTCCTGAAGTAGGAACTAGAAACAATAATATTGATGCTTTGCTTATGCGAGAAATCAATAGTGCCGCAGCATATGCTGGTCAACCACAGAAACAGGAACCGCATATTCTCACTTCTTATTATCTTATAACAGAAGAACTGAAAAGAACAACTGGAGTTGACCTGACACCAGAACAGACTCAAGGTTATGCTGAGTTCAGACAACTGGTAGATTCCAATCCTGCTGCTGCTGAAGAAAAGTTTGGTAAAGAAATAATGGGTTCTTTCATCAGCAAGAAACCAGAAGAAAGAACTGATGCTGAACGCAAGTATGTCTATATGACATTCCAAGCCTTGATGGATAAGAAACTGAATGATAATCAGAAGCGAGTGGCACTCAATCCAAACGAAAGAATCAATGATTTCAGTATGGATGATTATGCTAGTATGGCTCAACAGTCATCTACCAATCTTTATAAGAAGAAAGGCAAGATGTCTCAAATGGAAAGACAGGTAGAAGAAGAGAAGACAGCCAGACTGCTTGCCTTTTCAGATACTGCACCCAAAGATTTCTACAAGTATGTCGGAGAAGAATACTTTGCACAGGGTTCCACTGTCAATGAACTCAAGGCTGGATATACTTTGATATCACAAGCCAAAGCCAGAATGCGAGATGCACAAGGCAATGTTATCAATATGGCTACATACGGAAATGTAGAAGCAGAACTTGCGATGTATGAAGGCGATAGAGTAATGTTTGATACCATTTCCATTGCCGAAGCATTCTCCCTTGGTACAAATCAACCACCAGAGTTCTTCTTGGCTGAGGCACATCAGATTGCCATTCGTGCCAATGCAGAGCGTGATGCAACCAAAGACAGGTTGGCAAAAGGTGCATTGGAAATGATTCCTCCTGTAGCATATGATTATGCAGAAGGTAAACCCATTCCTATGGGACTTACTGAAGAAAGACAGAGGGAACTCCGAAAAGCATTCAAGGCTACATTCAACGCAGAAGTTCCAGAGATAGCAGAGGGAGATCAAACAATCTCCATTGATGCAGAAGATTATAGCAGAATGAATGCCATTTATACTGGATTCAGAGCAAGAGGATATAGTCCTGAACTAGCCATCAGAGCAGCCACAAATAAAATGAAGATGTTTGGTTATACTTTGGTGGTCGGTACAAAGGATTCCAGAGACGAAAGAGTTCAGTTGATTTATGATCCACTCGGAAATATTCCCACACCGGAACAAATGAATGACGAGAACTTCAAGTTCTACATTGATGATGTCTCAAAGACAAATCCAAATCTTCAGGGAATGAAAATTACAGGTGCTGGAAAGTTGAATCAAGTTGTATTCAAGTATAACGCACCTGATGATATTCTTCAGTATGGAAGGGTTCCTTATACCATTATTCGTCCTAATGGCGAAGCATTCTACAGTGGTAATGCACAAGGAATCTCAAGGCGTGGATTTGAAGAATGGAAGGCTAGAACTACAGAAACACAGAAAAGTAGAGCAAACTCAGGTGTTGGTCCATAACAGAAAGGAAGATTGATGTCTTCATTCAGCATATTCAATAGCGGAGTTGGTGGTGGTGTTCCTTCAAGACCCGCCATTCCTCTACAAGACATTAGACAAAGACAGGTTGCGGCAATTGAACCTCAACAGGAAGAAGTTGTAGCAAGACCTGCAATGCCTGCTTTGTATACGGATGAGAATGGAAATCCATCCTATGACAATAATCAATCTTGGTTTGAAACTTTTACAGACCGTAGACTTTATGCACAGACAGGTGGTGGTGCTGGATATTGGGGATTTGGTTGGAGAACTCCTACCAGAACGATGTACGATAGTTACATTGGTCTTGACCCCAACATGGAACCAGATCCAGAATGGCTCAAACAGAAGGCTGATGAAACTTGGGTTACAAACAGAGTAAAGATGATTGAACAGAATATCGGCACAGATGCTGATGTTCTAAAGAATTACTATGGTCAAGACATCATCAAGAGTCTAGTACAAAGAGGAAACTCTTTGGATGATGAAACAGCACGCCTGACATTTGCTCTGGATGAATCCAAATCTTTCTACCGCATTATGGATTATGATGCTGCTTCTGGATGGGGGACATATCTTGGAACCAAGGTAGCATCCGGTGTAGGTAACTACATGGCTGTAGACCCAGTAACCAGTGTTTCAACAATGCTTTCTCTTGGTGCTGGTACTGTTCTTCCAGCATTAGCAAGAAGTGCAGTTATTGCTGAATATTTGCCATGGCTTAGTACACCGAGTCTTGTTACTCGTTCATGGCTTATTTCACATGGTCCTCTTCTAGCCAAATCAAATATTATTCTTGGTCCTATTGATGGTGCTATTTCTGGATATGCGTATCATTATGGATATAATAAAGATAGAGAAATGCTTCATGGTGAAGACAGCATTTATGAAGACGATAGTGTAGTTGATGATGTTTCCATTGGTGCTGCCTTTGGTCTTGCTGGAGGATTGTTTGCCTATGGAATGGGCATTCGTAATGCACGCCGTGAAGCCGCTATAGAGGCTTTGGCAATGTCGGGACTATCCGTACCTACCCGTGATTCCCTTGACTATACGGTGCGTTATAGCGTTGCACATTCAAATCTATTACGCCGTCTAAAGGCATCTGGTATTGCTGAGACAGATGATGTCTTTAAACAAGTAGCCGACCCATCAAGACTAAATGAAGCAGGATTCCGTAGTGTTGAAGATGTCTTGAGATTGACCAGACAAGTAGATGATCTCAAGCCTGACGCTGCCGAGTTTGGTTCTATGGTCGCAAGAAAGACCAACTTAGAGAATACGAAAGCCGTAACTTTTAGAACTAAAATCAAGAGTGTATTGGATGCTGTTCCAGATGGCGATGGATTTATTGATGATGGTACTGGTAAGATGATTCCAAATTATGCCAAATATGGCAATGAAATTGCGGGTGCTTTGGATGCCGATACTAGGGCTGTATTGAAAGCAGCCAATTTAAATGATAATGAAATAGACAGCATCTTTGATTTCTTTGGAACCAGAGTTGGAGTGGATAAGTTAGATCTCCATAAGTGGGTTCAGATTTCCGATGTAAATGAAAGAGATGGACGAATCCTCCTACAGTTCATGGGAGAAGAAATAGCAAATGAGAGAAGAGCACTTGCTGGTCTTTCCAAGATCGCACAAGCAAGAGGTCTTGATATCAATACAATGTCTTTCCGACAGATACAAGATTTCACGCTTGAACTTGACAGAGAAGCCAATGCTATTCTAGATGCGGCAACTACCACTATGGATAGAGTTGGTCTTGCTGATAGACTCATGGGTCATTTCCATGACTTGGCAAACATGAGAACTAAACTTTTCCGTAATGGATTGAAACCAGAAGAAGGACATCCTCAAGTTGGTATTCGTAAATTATATGGAATGAATGATACCAAGACAGTGAATAAAGCACTGAGAACCATTGGTAAACTTGAACGAAGAGGTGAAATCAATTCACTTGCTGCCGAAGAACTTCGTAAGTGGGTAGAGATACAGAAGTCGTTGAATGACCTTGCTAGAACTAGAATGAAGCAAGGAGAACTAGGTGAAGTCCTTGGATTGTTGAATACTCATATTCTCACTGATATGCAAAGTCCACATTTGATTGATGGGTTGTATCCTCTCAGGACAGCATTCAGAGGAGAACTGGATGAACTAAATGTCTCTGATGCCGCTGTTCGTGGACAACGATTTGCTACACTGTGGGATTCATTGCCTGAAACAGCCGCACCTGTTGGTGATTTGACATCCGCATATAAGACCGCAAAGACTAATAGAATGGCAGCGGCTAGAAGTTTACAAGCAGGTAAGCAAACTGTAAATGAAATTGGTAAAGGTAGTACAATAAGTCGTGCTGAAGAAACAGCAGCAGGTATTGCATTTCAGTTTACAAGAGCAAATGGAACACTATCAAGAGTATTGACAATCGCAAAAGAAGGATTGGAAGATGTCTTTGATGCAACATCTCTTACAGCATTCCGTAATGCTATTGCCGCAGGAAAGACACCAGAAGATGCTGCTAAACTATTGAAGTTCAACGATACGGCATCAATCTCCAAAGGTCTTACCACTAGACTTGGTACAGCAGAAGCCGCACTTACAAGAGCAGGAAAAGAAAGAAATCTTGGATATGCCATTAGAAACGAAGATTATAGTTTCTGGGTAGGAAATAAACTTCTTGGTGCTATGAGAGCAACACCATTTCTTGGTTGGGGAATGCATAAGTTGGCACGCCTTGCTCTTGATTCAACCATTATGGGTGTGAATCTTGGAGGACTAAGAGCAGGTAGATTATGGTTCAATCCAGAATCCATGTCTGGTCATGGTGCTATCCGACAGTTGACAATGCTTGCAAATCTTATTGATAGTCCACATGTTCTAAAAGGAGACATTGGAAGATTGGTTGATAATGGATTGTTCTCCATTCAAGCAATAAGAAACTGGAATGCATCACAAGCAGCCAAAGTAATAAAAGTAATCAGAGATGCGGCTACAAGAGGAGAAGCATTTAGCCCAGAAGATTATAGAGCAATACGAGATGTAGTTGCTGGTAGATTGGAAAGAGGTAAGTTAACACCGAAACAAGAACAACTTTATGCCGTCAATAGAGAAGTCATTAGTGGATACATTGATGATTTGCTTGATATAATTGATTCTGTTGATGCTTCAAAGTTTGGAATAGATGAAGAAAGAAAGAAACTACTTAGAGCAATATTTGAAACAGAAACCAGAGAACAAATCGCAGATGCTATGCAACTGGCAATGCTTGTTCCTAATCAATCAGTTATCATAGCCAAGAGAGGTGAGTTTAGAGATACTATAAGAAATGTCTTGACTCGTTTGGTTGATGACAATATGAAATTGATGAGAGGACGAGATGCTACACTTATTGATAGTGATAGTATATCTACATGGCTTGAAACAAGATTGACTGGTTTGATAGAAGCCAGAAGAGCAAAAGGAGCAACACCAGCACAACTGCTTCAGATGGAACAGAAAATGAAATCAGTTCTTGCGTTGCCAGCAGATAAACAAATAGATGCCGCAATTACACTTGCCAAGACTAAAGACGAACTTGATGCAATATTTGATTCAACATTGAAGACATTTGATGCAGATGAAACAACTGGTTTCGGTGTTCGTATGTTATGGAATAATCTTACAGACACAGAAGTCGCAAACGCTAAGACATTTGATGACATTCTTGATATTATGGAAGGCAAAAGAACCAATCAAGATTTCATAGATCTGATAAGAACAAGAGTGAATGATTATGACGGTGAACTTGCTCCATCGGCTCAATTCATAAGGAAACCCGGACAACAAGTTGGATTCCCGGCAAGTGCTTCTGGAGTTGCTGGTATAAGACAATTTGCTGATGGTGTCTATATGCATCTTCTGCGAGATGCGGAAATGGATGGATTCTTTCATCACGAAATGGGAGAAGCAGCAGTAGCATTTGCCACTGGCAATGGAACTCGTATTCGTACATCGGCTCAACTTGTTCGTACAATGGGTGCTGATGAGAATGGAAATCAAGGAATCTTTGCCCTCATCAACCAGACAAGAAAAGAAATGAATGCTGCTCTTGATGAAATGGAAGAAAGAGGTAGCACCAAAGTTGCAGGTCTTAGAGAAAGATTGAATGAAGATTTCAATAATCTTGAAGACATGACAGCATATGGATTAGGATACGGAACATCAACAGAAACCAGATATGGTATTCTGGAAACCGCATTCAGAATCAATAACGGATATATTCGTGCAAAGCGTGGTGGTAATTGGGGATTCCAAACAGCAATCGCAGAAGTATTCAAGACATTCCTTCTTGGTGCAAATAGAGAAGGATTTCTCACTTCGTTTGGCAATATGCTTCGCAGTGTCTTTACCAAAGATGACCTTTGGGATATTGGTGGAGCCATAGAACAATTCACTCGCAAATATTCTCCGGGTGTAGATACTGAAGCGTATGTTGGTGGAATGTCTTTCGGTCGTATTCCTACTGGTGTAGGTAACATTCCAGTTGCCAATCCTCCAGTCAGATTCCAAGGACATTCTCCGGCATCAGGATTTAAGGATTGGGTTCGTCAACGCATTCCTGTAGTAGGTAGATTAAGAGATACTTTCAGTGGTGCTGCTATTGATCCACAAGGTACAGCAAGACTTGCCGCTGGTCAGCAACCAACAACTGTTGGACAGAGAGCCACACAGACAGGAGCAAGAGTTGCCGATACCGCAACCACTGCGGTTGAAGCAGCAGCAAATACAACAACTAGACTTGGTGGTCAACAATACTTCCAAGCAATGGGAAGAGACATGGCTGTTCGTCAAGGCAAGAGATATCTACAGAATAATATTGGTGCTCTTCTGAATCTGTCTAGAAGATATCGTGAAGCAATGCTTGCATTCAAACCCGGTGCAAATGCATCAGATGTAGAAAAGTTCAAGATTCTATCCAAACTTTCAGAAGAAACAGGAGTAGATCCATATCTTGCAGCAAGACTTCTTCACCATGGATTGCTTGATGAAGGTAATCTTGGAATGTTAAACCGAGCCATAGCAAGAACAACAGAAGCAGAAAGCAAAGCAGGAAGAGTTATTGGATTCCTAAGCGGTGCTACCAAGCCATTCAAAGTTGAAACTCTCAGACGCTATCTTGATGATCTAGCAGAAGAAGAAGTCCGAGTTATGGCTGCATCCCGTGCAGCACAAGACCTATCACCGGAAAGAGCAAACTTAAGAAATGTTGATGAATTGATGATGCGTCTTACTTCTTGGTTGGATGAAGAAGCAAACACAGCAATGAATAGTGCTACTTTGATTTCTTCCGCACCAAATGCCAACTTGGGTCAAAGATGGATTAGCCAGTTCTCAAACTATGTCAGGGCTTTCACTCATCAAACCATGATGCGTGGAGCAAATGATACAAGCATCAATAGAATGATGATGATGGTTGCACCTGTCATTATTGGTGAAATGCTTTACTTTGAGTCTATAAGACTGCTTGAATCCAAGTACCAGAAAGGTGAAGTACAATATCAGAAGGAACTGGATGACCGCATTCGTGCTTGGAGAGAAGCCCCAGAAGAACAGTTTGCAAGGATCATTGCTAGAATACCAATCGGTGGTGTCAGCCAAAGTTTCCTTTTAAATGCCATTATCAATCCAATGGAAGGAACTGTTCTTGGTGCGGATTTGAGTCAGAGTAATGTTCCTATACTTACACAGAAGCCAGATGCTTTGAGTCTCAAGCGTGGAACCCATAAAGCATTTGTCAAATCAGAAGACATTATCAATGAATATTTGACATTTGGAAATCCACGGGAACAGAATCTGATAGACAAATTGGATGAACGACTTGTATCGGAAAGAACTCTTTACAGCAAACCATATCAGTTCCCACTAGTTCAGTTTACTCCTTATACAGATTTGGCAAACCTAGCCAAAGACATGTTATCTGGAAATCCATATATTGATAAGAAATCAAAGTATCTGTATTCTCCAGACAGCCCATTGTATAACTTAGTCCCCGGCTTTAGAGCATGGTGGGTACAAGGAATGGTCAATCATGCCTTTGGTGATTTGAACTATCAAGAGGATAATAGGGCATATAGGTGGAATAAGTTGAGAGAAGAAAGCGTAAAGAGATTCCAGTTCAGGCAATAACACTTGAAGCAATCCATAAGAAAAGGAACCATACATGGCATTATCATCAGTATCTTATGTTGGGACAGGCTCACAAACTGAGTTCTTCTTCACCAACATTTCATTGTTGGATGACGATATAGTAACATACGCATCCCAACTAAAAGTTTATATTGACGGCACTCTAAAGACATTGACTACTGATTATTCAGTCAATGTGAATAACAAGAAAATTGTATTTGGAAGTGCTCCTGCCTTAGGCACTATCGTCAAGATTGCTAGATTTAGTAAGTCAGATGACAGGTATATTACCTATACTAACTCTACAAACATTACCGCTTCCATTCTGAATACTGATGCTGACCACCTTTTCCATCTTGCTCAGGAAGCCTTGGATCTTCGTGATAATGCCATCACCCTGAATGACGATGATAAGTATGAAGGTAATGCCAAAGTCATAACCAATATCGCACCGGGTGTGGATTCCACCGATGCCATAAACTATGGACAGTTAATTGCTGCTATCAGCGGTGATAATCCCGGTGTTCTCGGAACTCAAGGTTATTATACCGCAGTTGGTGATGGTAGTACAGTAAACTATACATTACCGACTTCTGTATCTGGATTGACGGCTAGTGATTTCAATGTCTATGTGAATGGTTCTAAGAAGATTCCTACAACAGATTATACCGTATCTGGTGTTGTTCTTACATTTACATCAGCACCAACCAATACACATGTCATTCAGATTCTTTGGAATATTGGAACTGTTCCTGCAAGATTTGGTGAAGGTAATGTCACTACCACTATGCTTCAAGATGAAGCAGTTACCATTGCAAAGATTGGTTCTGCTGCGGCTACAAGCAATCAAGTTCTCAAAGCAGACGGTTCTGGTGGTGCTTCATTTGGAACTATTCCCGCATCCATAATCAGTGACTTTGATACTCAGGTTCGTACCAGTCGTCTAGATCAGATGGCTGTTCCTACCGCAAGTGTAAACTTCAATAGCCAACGACTTCTCAATGTTGCTGCTCCATCTGCTTCTACGGATGCGATCAACAGAAATTATCTGGATACAAAGTATCAACAGTTTAGACGATATGTTATTGTGCCGGGTACTGTTGCTGGTCAGTCAACTAATAATCAAAGAAACTTTGTGACTTCACAGGCTGGATATCAACAGACTCTTACACTTACTCACGATCTATCCAATGTCTTGTCTGTAAAGTTAGTAGTTCCTATTGTAAATAACAGTACATCTACAACCGCATTCAATAAAGTTGACTTTGAGTTTACTTTTGGAAATGATACATTCAATACTCAGATTTACACCACAGAAGCATATACTGCTCCCAATGTTCTAATTGGTTCTGCTGTTCCTATTGCTTTTACTTGTCAACTTGTAAAGTCATCTGGTCAATTGGCATTTACTGTGACTGCTATTGGTCAGGCAACATCTACAAATTATCTAGTCCATAATGGTTCCGCTACACCTGCTGCCACATCTTATGCAACCAAGGATTGGCATATTCTTTTAACTGGAGTATAATATGGGACCAGTAGAACTAATGCAATTAGGTATAGTATGTACCTCCTTCTTCGCAGCATGGAAACTGGAATCCATATCTCGTTCATTGGGAGAAGTGTCTACCCACATCGCACATCTTAAAGAAGATGTAACTGAACTCAAAGATGAGTTTAGTAAAATCCATGACCGAGTTGCAAAGGCAGAGAACCAACTCAAAGACATTATAAAGTTTGAAAAGGAGCATAGCGATGGATAAGGAAACCAAGATTTCAATCATGTGGGATCTAACCGCTGATGCCATTATAGACGCTCTATCAGATCCCAAGAAGGTAAGTCCCGGTTGGGTTCAATGTGCAGAAAGATTTCTGACAGATAATGGTGCGGAAGCACTCTCTCTTCCTGCGGGAAAGAAGGAGCAAATCCATAAGTTGCTTCCATTCCCGAAACTGGGAGAGAGGAAGATTGGATGAGTATACGACTAGGTGGCATTAAGATACAGACCACATCATTTACAACAGAAGGTGGATTATCACCAACACCAACAGGACAATATCCAGAAACAGGATTCAGTTCAGCAATTGTATTGAATCATGACCAGACATCTAAATGGGTAACGGCTCATGTCAATACAGGAAGTAATGTAAATGTAAGCATACAAGGAAGTTTGAATGGAACGCAATGGGCTTCAATCTATAATCCAGATATTGCACCGAGCGGTTCATACATAACATTACTTCCACTGTGTACTCATTATAGAATATTTGTTGATGCTCAAGACGATAATGCAATAAGAACTACAACCCTCAGAATAGGAAACTAATATGATTTGTCAAAGAAAGACTGCTTCAGTAACCACGGCTTCAGGAACAACCGACTTCCAATTGAACCATAACCCGAACGCAAACAAAGTTTACATCTACATTTCACAGACTGGTGGAACACAAAGCGTAAAGACCATCTCTGGTAGACTTCATCCAGATGCTGGTTTCGTTTCACTAGCAACTCCAACAGTGGGTTCGGATACCTATACCGAAGTAGACATTTGTTCAGAATACCGTATCACACTTCAGAACTCTTCTGGTTCTGGTACTGCAACCATTGTGGTAGTAAACTAAGGAGACATAAATGAGAGTAACCAAGTTCCCAACCGTAAGTACAACTACCAATACAACTTACAATACCGATCCTGTAAATATTGAGATTGGTCCATTCCAAGATCGTATTACTTTTCAGGTAACTCAAACCACTACCGGTACTGTAAATAATACTGTTCAGTTACAGATTCGTCCATACCCTGACTTGAACTGGGTGAGCGTAGGCAGTACAGAGAATCTCAATACAACTGGTGCTGGTACTACATCCATTATATTCTCCCGTCAATTTCCATGCTCCGAATACCGTTTACGGATTGTTCGTTCATCAGCAACTGGTGGAACGGCTACGGTTGACGCATGGGTAGGGAGATGAGTAATGTCTTTCTTGATGGAAGAGCAAGAATACCTAGACGCACTAAAATCTGATTTTCGTAATTTCTTATCAGTTACATGGGAGACATTATCCCTACCAGAACCAAGTCGTGTTCAATACGACATTGCCGATTACCTGCAATCGGATAATCCACGCTTGATGATTCAAGCAATGCGTGGTGCAGGTAAGTCTTACATTACATCATGCTTTGCCGTATGGTGTCTATTCCGTAATCCTGATGCCACTATCATTTGCATTTCGGCTGTCCAGAATAGATCAAGGGAGTTCATCCGCCTTGCTCGTAAGATTATAGACAGCCTTCCATTCCTACACCACCTAACACCAAATCCTGAAGATAGAGACGGTGCAGATCGCTTTGATGTTGGATGTAGGACTACGCCTTCCAAGAACCCATCAGTTGCTGCCTACGGAATCAAATCCATGATTACAGGTAGCCACGCAGACATAATCATCTGTGACGATGTGGAGATTCCACAGAACTCCATGACGGTAGAAGCACGGGAACTTCTTCTCAATCGCTGTAAGGAACTAGAATCGGTTCTGAACCCCGGTGGTCGTATCATCTTCCTCGGGACACCCCAATCGTTTGACAGCGTGTACAGGCATCTAGGACGCTCCTATCCAGTCCGTCGTTGGACAGCCAGATACCCAGATCCAGATACTACTCAAGCAGAGAACCTTGCTCCGATGCTTCTAGACGATTTGGCTAAGGGAACCCATCAACCGGGAGACCCAACCTATCCGTCTTACTATAGCAATGAGACATTACTAGAGCGTGAAGCCATCATGGGAACAAGCAACTTCATGCTTCAGATGATGTTGGATACCACCCTAGCGGATTCACAGAAGTTCCCACTACTATTCTCCAATCTTATTATTCATCCTGTATCTCCATTGGGTGGTTCTCCCAAGGTTCTACACGGCACACTAAATCCGTTTGGTGAAATAGAAACACCATCAATCCATCCAAATGATAAGTTCTATAAGGCAATGTACTATGAACCAGTCATCAAGGATTGGACACAGGTGCTTATGGGTATAGACCCGTCAGGTAAAGGTAGAGACAGTACTGCTGTAGTCATAGTCTGTGAACTAAACGGCATGGTACATCTGGGTGCTGTGAAGACATACTCTGATGGTTTCTCACCAGAGACCATGGAAGACATTGCTTCTCTCATAGCCCATTGGAATGTAAAGACATTGCTGATTGAGTCCAACTACGGTGGAGGTATGTGGACAAGTTTGCTTATGCCCCACCTACCTCATCCTTGCGATGTTCAGGAGGTCCGTAATGCCACCCAGAAGGAGTTGCGTATACTGGACACCATCCAACCCATCGTAGAGTCCCATCGCCTTGTAGTGGCTCCAGAGGTCTTACGCAACAGCGATTTCCTTTATCAATATTCTCACATCTCCAGAGTCAGAGGTTCACTAAAGAATGATGATATTCTTGATGCCCTCACTCTCCCACTCAGCCATCTCACACCACACCTCCGCATCAACCCCCAAGACATCGCCAAGGAGAAGGCAGAACGGGAACAGGCAAAGGAAATAAAAGATTTCCTCGCATCATATCAGAGAACTCTCAATCCCAACGCTGGGGGAAAACCTCAGACCCATGGATGGATGGGGAGGAACCAAGGCGGTAGGCGGATGGATGCCCTTGGAGGGCGTAGAGGGTCGGGGAGAGGACGAGGGTGGGGGCGAGCGTAGCGAGCCCACAGAGGCTATCCGAATTCGTTTCCGAAAATTGCGGAGCAAAGAGAAGAAAGAATATCGGAGGTGGTCTGCGGTTTCAAATTCCTTACTAGAAATTTCCAAGTTTATGGATGAAACCGACTGAGGTGGTCGTATACGAGACGGAAATTTTTCGTATGTCCTATATCCCAATAAACCACAAAGCCCATGGGTTTAGCATGGGCTTTGTAGCGGACATCTAATGGCTTACACAATCTCACCTATATGTATGTCGCATAGTGTTGCTCTGTGCTGAATCTTGAAAAGATTTCTGATTTTCTTCTGACTCCTGACTCACCAGAAACACCAACCAATCTGCCTTGAATGAACGGGGATCTCGCATCCATTTCTTGCGGAATCTGGAAAGAACTTCGCCAGTAGATTCGTCGCTGTCTCGGTAAGACTGTAGAAAATTTGTAAAAGAAATCCACTGGGTGAGATACTTTTCAATATCACTCTCCAACATATCATCCATTATCTCTTCTTGGAATTTCATTTGCCGTTCTTTGTTGGTCATTTTCATAATATAACTTGGTCTTTCTTTATTGTTGCTTACATCTGTTCTCTATCTTTGGGAGAAACTGAAGATTATCTAATGTATGGTTTCCACCCTTGCGAATGGGAACTATATGGTCTACCTCTACAGGTTCTGCTTCTGGATACAATTGATTGACATATCTTGCTATACGATACATCTGTCTCATCAATTCTCTTTCCGCTTTATCTGAAGCCACGATGCCGCCATGCTTCTTTACTCTTTTCTCTGCTCCTTTCATCGCACTATTGCTTTGATTTATTATTATGCCCCTATCGGTCTTTACCCACGCATTCTGATAGGCATTCCATCTCGCTCTATTTCTGTTTCTCCAATTTGTATTAGGCATATGATGTCTCTTATAAGGCGATTAGCGGAACGCTGGGACGAGTTTGAGGTTGGAGGCGACCCACATACCTCCGTCTTGCGGAAGCGTCTGTAGGACGATTGTAGCCCCTTCTGCGTGTGCTCTCTTATACAGGTCTAGGACTGCTGCCCTGTCTGCCTTGGAGAAACTGGATGGGAAATACCCACCACGCTTTGCCTTTGCCCTATCATTATCAAACTTCACGATGTAAGGAGTTTCTTTTCTTTTCTCTGCCTTGTACTCCCTCTGCTTGGGAAGGATGCGGTCTCTGTTGCGTTCATACCACTGGCTGGAGAACACTCTGGAGTTATGGGTTTGGGGTGAGGTTTCAGGACGGATGTCGGAGGACGGAGTGATGTCTGCGAACTCTGGTTGTGAATTACTATCTGTCATTTGTTTCTATCTCTTTCTGTTATGGATGGACGGGATTGTCCATCGGATGTGTATAGTATGTATGATGAATAATGGATTGTGAAGCATAGAGTGGATGGAATTTATAAGATTGTTTGGGGAGTTATGGATGAAATTGGTTTAGGGGTCGGGAATTTACGGGAGAGGTACTATTATATTATCGCTCTGTCAATACCCCCATGCCACCCTATGAGCAGATTGTTGTGAACGCACTAACAATTTCTCTGCGACTGACATCATGGCAGGTGGTGTATGCCATACCTGAAATGATTTGTTAATTTTCAATAACGAATTTGGATATGCTTCTCCGATATTCGCCGATATATTCTCATCCATATTGCTCCGCAACTGCGGGAGAGACCCTCGGTGGACTCGGTGGACACCAAAGAAACTTATAAAATTCTGATAATGTCTCTAGGTTCTGGTATAGAAGTTGCATACATAGAGTGTTGGACATCTCATACACACCTCGCTGTGTCTCACCTGTGAATAACGGGAAGCGAGTAAGACCACGATGCGGTCTAAACGAATGCAAATACAGCGTGTGGAGGATCATCCTTTCTCCACTTTGGTACACCACAAAGGAAATACGGCTGGACATACGCTCCGATAAGTAACTTTATCCGACTCGTATGTTGATGTTAGTGGTGCTCTACTCTACTCCTCGTCTCGGAAACCACCGATTGAGATATAAGTTTATAATATAACTTCTGTCTTGAGTGTAAGAGTATTCCCTGTAAAAGGGGGATACTCTACCCACAGCGTTTCGTTGTCCACGATTGAGTATGATGTCTAGGTTTTCTGATACTGAATTCCAAATGGGTTCCTTATGGTTCTCATGGCTCCCTTCGGTCGCCATGTGGCTCGCTTCGCTCGCCACTACCCAATACCTAAATAACTCTAAACATTCCACTACAGGAGATATGCCGATGTCATCTACAAATTCCCAAATGAATTCCCAAATGGACTTATGGGGTTCCCGATTGCTCATAGGTTTGGACTTCTCTCTACGCTGCCCTGCTGTCGCTGTGTGCCGTGAAGGGGCTATGGAATGGAAAAGAACAAGAAAGATTTGGTGGTCGCAAGGGGACACCAACACGCCCGCAGTTCCATATGTGAGTGCGGATGGGATGTGGCAGGGATGCCTCTGTCCCCCATATGAGAGTCCCGAAGAGCGGTATGATGTGTTGAGCAGTGCGGTGTGTGGTGTGGTGGGGGATGGATAAACTGACCTTATAAGAAGGACAGAATAAGAATAAACTATCCGTTTGAGAAGGACAGAAGAAAATTTGCCGGAATGTGGGCGAATGTCTTGACAAGCGAAATGTCTTCTGGTATAAATAGATGCGTGAGGAATGACCCTCACTCTCACAGAAGGACATCAGATGGAAAACAACAATTGGATTGACCCACGCCCGCTATTCTCCGACCCCGCTCTTATTGACGAGAGCAAACTTACTCCGAAAGTTATGGAGATATTGGAACGCATAAAAGTGAAGAAGAAAACTCATGTCGTTTCCGTATCCATACCCGTCACTACTACAATTGAATATGAAGTCCATCTGGATGAATACTTCGGTGATGACTGGGATGATGAGGACATCCGACTAAAAGCGATAGATGTTATCACCGACAGGGAAGTGGATATGGTGGATAAGCATGGCGGAGATGTATTGGATGGCGACTACGACCATCACTATGCCTCGGTATTTCTCCATACCGCAGATGGTGGTGGTCGTATTCTCGGAGAGGAGGAATGAAAATGAAGAAAAAGTACGCTTACAAATTGATAATGGACTACCACCGCAACACAGATACTTATATCTGGAGCGTGTCTCTGGACTACTTATATGAACGCTCTTCCGATGCGGAGATGATGGACGATAGGTATTGGCAGGCATGTCGTTTCGGTAAGACGAATGTGGATAGTGATGGAACGCACTGGCTCCCTGTTCAACACCGAATGCCCGATGATATAGATGTAATGTTTCATCATGCCACCGACCGAGAAGGTATTGGACCACCGCTTGTGGATAGTACCTACTTCTGGGTGAGGCAGGACGCTACTGCTTGGGAACTTGGAGACGATGAGAAAGAACTCACGGACTCGGAACTCACACGACTGCTGCAAAGAATTCACACAAACTGGCGGAATTGTTGTCAGACCAAGACATAAACTTGTATACATACTAGTGTAGGAAATGGCTCCTACATCTAACAGGGCAACGCCCAAAGGACATCAGATGGAAAACAAGAAGAGTAATATTGATGGATGCGTGCCTATCGTGGTGATGACCACCGATGGACACACGGAAACTGGATGGATGGAGACAGACCTATTGAATGTATGGTATGTCTCACCCGAACAACTCGCAGACCTCAAGGCAGGCAAGAAAGACCTGTGCGATGTTCGTGAGGAGAACTATGAGACAGGCAAGGCGTTCATGTTCTCCACGCTGGAGGACTGCCACCGCTGCGAAGAAGAACTCCAATACGCCGAAGAGTGCGAGGAGGAACTTCTATGACACACGGATACACACAAGAACAAATAGAAGATATGATGAGCCACTTCACGGAGTGGGAACTGGAACTGCTGGAACGCATCGCACTCCGTCGCAAGGAAGAACAACTGGAACTACAAGAATACTACGACACGATGTCATACGACATCCTAACAGGAAAGTAAGGAGACACTAATGGAACGCAAAGCATACACTTTTACCAACACCATCACCATCCGTGTAGACCTCACTATTGAGGCAGAGAATCCACAAGAGGCACACGAAATTGCAGAAACATATTCAGTCCAAGACCTGCTGGACGCAGAGTGCGTGGACGACATCACCTTTGACGACTGGAAACTGGAGGGAGACGAATGAACAACACAACTACCAAATATGAAGTTCGTATTTCGTTTATCGCCGTAGATAGTGCAACTCTGGAAGTCGCTGCCTCATCTATGGAAGAGGCAGAGGCAAAGGTCAGAGAAGCACTGGCTCAAAAGGCAAAAGAAACTGGTATTCCATACATCTACGAAGGAACAGACATCACTATTGATGGAGAGACACACACTCTGGAACTCTTCGGGTATGACCAAGTAGAATACTTCTACGACGCAGATGCAGACCGCTGTGATGTATGGTCAGATGGAGTAGTGGAAGAGGAGGACACAGATGAATGAAGCAATATACTTTCTGTTTGGAATAGCGGTGGTATACCTGCTGCTCCACATCGTATCAGAATAAACTAATATTATTCCATCGGAGATGACCCCCTGAAATATGGGGGTCATCTCTTTTATTTCCACTTGTCTGTTTCATTACCCCAAACATCCCACCCGTTTCTCTGCCTGCGGGCAAACATCTCCAATCGTGTGGCATCAGGATACAGGAGTTCTATACGCTCGCTAATGGTCTCTGGCTTCCGACTATGCTCTTGGACTGGATGGAGCACCACCTGCGGTATGCTCTCGTCGGCAAGGGGCATAGGTCTGCCCTTGGGTATGCGGGAACCTGCCAATACCAACTCTGTAGTTGGCTTCACGATACTGGGACGCACACCCCGAGCACCTATTGGTCTGCCATCCTTGGTGCTTTTCACCCACACGAATGCCACACCACGATAATGGAAACCCCAATCCCGCAATAAATCAATTGCGAAATCCAAACGAGGACAGGTCGCCCACAAGAAAACAATACTCGTCTCCTTGGTAAGAGACAGAATATCCATCGCCCGCAACTCGTCATCAGTCATGAGTGGATAGAACTTTGCCGCTGCTCCCCACTTGTCCTGCTGTCCGTAATAGGATATGGGTGGGTCAATAAGAACTATGTCGTATTGTTTCATCCTTTTCCAACTCCCGCAAGGATACATCCATAGGCATCTATACAATCGCTTAGAGGGCTTCTACCGCCCTTCATACCAACAGGACACTGCCACGCACCCGATGCCCATATCTCCTCCTTGGAGGCATTACCACGCCCACACAACGCCTTTTTCACGGCAGTCGGTGAGACAAGAGTGAAGGGCAATCCCATCCGCCATAACTTATTCTTTATCAATCCCATCGGCTCCGCCAATTGTGTTATTTTACCTGCGGCAGAGAACCCATAATCTTCTATGAATATCTGCACTTCATTAGCACCATCAACCACATCCCCCACCACACCACACACCGCACTGCTCAACACATCATACCGCTCTTCGGGACTCTCATATGGGGGACAGAGGCATCCCTGCCACATCCCATCCGCACTCACATATGGAACCCGAGGAGTGTTGGTGTCCTCTTGGCTCCACCAAATCTTTCTTGTGTTCTTCCATTCCATAGCCCCTTCACGGCAC
>Ga0208424_1000007_pt1 | contig 35245 bp, 58 predicted proteins | sample DEB3_08_DNA_2_FD_184521 | JGI IMG/M metagenome (GOLD analysis project Ga0208424, IMG submission 184521) | Aqueous microbial communities from the Delaware River and Bay under freshwater to marine salinity gradient to study organic matter... | ecosystem: Environmental > Aquatic > Marine > Coastal ... | reverse complement strand
CGCTTCATCTTCCCCGACGATGACGCCCGCTTTCCCGCCCAGGAGACGGCTGACTTGCCCGATGCGTGCTCCAACAGTCCGTGCAGCAAGATGCACCGGCAGCATGCTTGCCGTCGCCACTAGATTCACCATGTCACTCGTCGGGCCAAGCATGCCGTTAATCACGACGTACTGCATGGCTCCGCGCCAGGTTGGATTCTTGGCTTGGTTGATTGCGGCCACGAGAGCTTCTGGTTGCAAGTCAGGATCGGCCAAGAGCGCCTTCAACATCTCTTCCGGCCCAAGGTCTTTATTCCCTGGACGCTGAAAGAACGCTTGCAAGGCTTTCTTTTCAGCCGTGACCAATCGAGTCGGTTGCGTGACCTTATTCGGGTCAACCGTCTTTTCTCTAAAGATCGCCTGGATCTTACTCAGCGCCTTCCCGACATCTTCCGTGCTCCCCAACTCAATCGCCTTACTCGCGCCCTTAATGAGTTTCAGGAATTGCGTGGAGAGTTCAGGGTGCTCAATAGCGGCGGCCATCTCTAACGCCAACTGTTCCGGTTCAGGCTCTTTAGCGATGATGTTCAATAGATCAAGCTGTTTTGGCGCTCGCGTTCTGGCTCCGCCAGTGGGAGGGGTGAGCTTGAACGTCTCTCGCTTCGGAGAAAAGACGGAGGTGCCCGTGGAAGCACGAAGATCCTGCGCCTGATGTTCCCTGATGGTGGCAAGGCGATTCTGCTCGTCCTGCTTGACGAAATCTTCCTGTTTCCCCGCCTTCGCTCCAGGGGCACCAACTCGCGTGAGCTTCAACTTCTCTTCTTGCGCTACCGCCACAAGACGGTTGTATTCACGGATTTGATCGTCCGTGATTTGCTGTCCAGGCTTGATCGGTTCGGCAAAGAGTTTCCCCTGCGTTTGCTTACTTCCTGGCGCAGTAGAGTGCGTCAGGGTGTCTTGCTTTTCTTTAGCAAGCCGTTCATTAAACTCGCGCAGTTGATCGTCCGTCAGTTGGTCGCCAGGCTTAATCGGCTTTTCAAGGAACGTCGTCTGCTTCGGCGTGACAGGTCCAGGCCCAGTCGGCGTCAGCTTAAACTGATCTTCTCCCGCCTTCGCTGCCGCCTGGTTGGCTTCCACGATATGCTGCGCCGTGACGGACTTCTGAACCGCCTGCGCCTTTTTGACTTCCTGTTCGGTAGCGAACAGGCCCAGTTGTGCCTCTTCCTCTACAACCGCCTGAATCTCATGTAGGAGCACTTCTGCGCCTGCCTGATCGCCCGTCGCCACCACTTCTTTCGCCTGCGTCATCACGTTACGGAACGATTGCGTCAGCGATTTCCCTTGTGCGGCAGGATCAGTAGCCGGATCGGCCAGCATTGTTTTGAGCGTATCAAGCGCCGAATCGCCTTTTGCGGTCTTAGAACTCCGCTCCAACAGAAGATTCAGTGCCTTGATGTCGGCGTTCGATGCCACCCGCAAGGTTTGCGCGGTCGTTGTGACTGCTCCGGCATAGCGAGAGGCAGGATCAAGCAACCGTGCGAATTGTGCAACAGCCTGTTCGGCCATCTGTGGATCATTGCGCTCCAGGGCTACTTTCGCGGTATCAATAAAGGCACGGGATTCCTGCGTCAGCACTTCCTGCACGGCTAACGCCTGCGGAGCAGACGCGAGCGCCGTTTCTGGCGCGTACTTTGTCAGCGTCTCGCGTGTTACCCCACCAGACTGCACGAGGGCATCAGCTTTCTGCTTGGCGACGGCATCAGGGAGCACGGCTGTTTTTTCGTTCAAGACCGATGTAACCCGTTCAGCCAACGGAGACGGCTCTAAGGCACGCTGCACAATCTCTTCGACATTGAACCGATCCCGAATCAGTTTGCCAGTTTTGGCCATGCCAAGAATCGCCAGCCCAGGCAACAGCACTTCTGGCTGTCCTGTCGCCGCGCCTCCTGTCGTGACCCCAAGTCCTACCGCTTCCATGCGAGGGTCGCTTAAAATCTTTGCCACTGGTTTGACGACATCCTCGGTAATTGTTGTTTTCGCTTTCTCGGCAGCAGGAGCGATAAACTCCTTGGCTTTCTTGAATGCAGATCCCACCGCTTCCACGCCCTTGTGCGTTGCTTGAATGAGCGGATCATCCAGGTATGCGCCTAACATGCGCTCTTGCCGCTCTAAGTCATTCGCGTGTGACCGAGAAGATGAAAGGATGTCGTCAAGATTCGCCATTATTTCTCGATTCGTTTGTCGGACGGGTTGACTTTCGTGCGCTTCGCGGCTCGCTGCTGGAGATGTTGGTACGATTCGAGTTCAGCTAACGCCCGATTGACTTCTCTCGTTGAAGCAATTTTGCCGCTCTCATACGCTTTTCTGATCTCTTCTTCCGACTTGTATTGCGGCGGCTTCGTTTCCAAAATGCGAATCACGTTATCGTCCAACGCCACTAATTCTTCATCTTTGAACTTCCGTGCTTGCGCCTGGATGTCAATGCCGTCAAACACTTTCGGCCCTTCCGTCGCAGCCCGTTGCACAAGATCGCCGTACCATGTGGTGAAACGATCCATCGCACGACCTTTGGCATCGCCCACGCCAGCCGCATCAATCGTGGCCCCTGGAGGAAGCGCAAATGCTTGACGAATCACATCTTCGCCAAACTGGAATGCTTGCTTGACTGGAGCAGTAACCGTCGTATTGTACTTATGAAACTGCTCAATAGCCTGTGTGGCATGTGAGGCGTCCAAGTGGTCCGCCCCCGCCTTCAGCACATCAAGTTCATCTTTATATTTTCCATTCCAGATATTCGGCAGCAGGGTTCGCAGAAAGAATCGCTCATCAAATTTCACACCATTCTTTGCCGCAGACGCCGCATGATCGGTTCTCGATTGCAGGTAGCGAATCGCCTCTGGGCGGTCATCTGCACTCAATCGTGGATCTCGGCCAGCTTCCTCTAGGAGAGACTGAGGATCATGCCCTGGCACCGTAGAGCGAGCAAAGTAGTCAGCTACAACGGCCTGAGAGGCCATCTTCCGTTCAGCAGATGCCCGCTTCTCTTCTGCATTGGCGGCACTGTTCAATCGTGAAATTTCAGCCGTCGCCACTTGTTCATAATGCGCGAGCTTCCCCCAATCCAGCGATACGGGGCGATACCCTGTTGGGCCACCCGCTCGCATCGCCAGCATCTCATCAGGATGCTGCCGCGCAAACGCTGACCAATACCGATCCTGTAGCCCTTCGCGCATCTTCTGTGCATTGAGCGGCGAGAGATGCCCGTTCTTCTCCAGCCCTGACACAAGAGCCTCGGCCATACTCGATAAATTGCTGATATCCTGCACCTGTGAGTCTGGGCTGAGTTGCGAGTATGCTGCCGCCTGATCCATGCGCTGCTCGGCGGCCTGGCTCGTTTGCACGATCTGCCGTTCCGTTTCGATCTTTCGCCCTTCATGGCGGAGCGCAATTACTGCCCGCTGGTCTAACTGCGTTTTGTGAATCTGGAACGCCGTTCGCACAGGAGTTGACACCGGACGCTTCATGAGATCTTCGTTCAGTGTATCAAGATACTTGCCGAAGACCATCGGCTGCTTGGCAATGTCGGGTTCTTTTAGCGATTCCTGATAGGCCCGATCAAGACCATCCTGATAATCGGCCTCCAGTGAAACAATATCGAGCTTATCTTTTTGGTCCTGCAACGCCGCATCGATTCGTCCCAGCGTATTGCCTAACCCGATCACAGACCGGCCCGCCTGCCCGCCGAGCGATTCGGCATTGGCTGATGGTAGGCGGAGCATGGCCCCTTGGCTTTGCGCGGTGAGAACGGGAATCTTCGGCATTAGTCTTTCCCCCAGACCGGATCATACTGCTGATAGCGACTCTGATATCCGCCGCGAGTCGCAAAGAACGACGAGAGAATGCTGGTGCCCTGCGCGGCTCCAGAGATGCCGGTGAAGAGATTAGATCGGTTCAATAGCTTCGCCTCATAGCGTTTCCCCGACGCCATAAGGCCACCTGTTCTTCGTATGTCCTGCGCTTGTAGTTCTGTCTGCTTGGCAAAATCTAACTCTTGCAACAGCGGGCTTCCCGTATCAGCGCGAATACCACTTGCGGCAGCAATCGCTCGCCCCTTCGCGGCCTCTAGCCCAGCCCCACGCCTAAACTGCCGCTCCTGAAAGGCGCTTACCTGCTCAAAGTTTCGTGCTTCCTCCTCAGAGGCTTGGGCATTGGCCTTACTAGATGCCAACTGTGAGCCAATGCCCATCACCGTACCGAGAATTGCCATTGCGCCTGCTACATAGGCCATGTGTCCATCCCTTCGACTAGCTCAAATCGTTGCACGGCTCGCTTGTCAGGTAAGTAGGCGTGGGCAATCCCACCTTCGGGAGCAAACCCCAATACACGAAGCCATTGCTGGTTTCGCACGCTCTCATCGAGCGCCACCGCTTCAAGGCGATGGAGGCGATGCACGCGGATAATGTCACGAAGAAACGCTCGCGTCAGGCGCGTCAACCACAACCCATGTTCTGCAATGTCGTCACTCACCGACATCCAGGCGGCTCCCACTCCAGGCCATGCTAAGACGACTCCCGCGCACCCCACTGGACGATCACGCACCCATGCTGTGAAAGCCGGTCCTGCATTGGCGTGCTGAATCGTAATATCGCAAGACTGGTTGGGGTCGTCACGGTTCACAAGCCGTGACACATCCTCAATTTGAAATGGTCGGACTTCCGGCCTAATCTTTGTCGCCAAATGACAGACTCCCATAGAGCGCCAAGATTGTCATGGGATACGGCTGATCCTGTGCAATGGTGACACGGCCATCAGTGTCCCACCCCTGCCCAGTAACCTTCACATCGCCAGTAAACAGCGCATTGACGCCTAATGTGCCTGGAGCGTAGAGCATCGGCTTGCCATTGATGGTGCCGCCCTTTGTCCGATGCACTCTGACCGAAAGCTTATCCCACGAACGAGGGATTCCTTCAAGGTTCTCTCCCTTCACCGCAGGGCGCATGGTCGTTGCGATTGACCCATAGTGTAACCCCACTTCAACTTCTGAGGCTGTCTCATCTAACGTCACCACTCCGCCTGCGACTACTTTCTGCCCGATATATTCCCCATCGGCAATGACATCGACTGTCTCACCTTCCAGATGTGCAGCAGGGATGTTAAGTGTTGCCGCCCCGCTATACACAGTCGCGCAATCCGTTTGGAGCGAAGACCATGCGCGAGTCGAGATGTCTTCATGGTCATCCTCCAGCATCTCAACAAACCGCTTGACCACTCCATTAATCGTCCGCTTTACCAATACCCACACTTGATCGTTCCCACCAGACGCATTCGGGACCACCGCAACTGATTCAAACGTCCCATCTGTCACGTATCGCGTAAAGCCAATCACCCGTTCCTTTAGAAAAAAGGTCATCGTGATAAGCTGGCCATCTTCACGGACAACATGCAACCGTGGATCAAGTCGCTGCTGAAACGCCATCGGTCCAAGGCGAATCCCTGACTCTGTGATATGTTCGGCCATCAATGTCAGTTCATCGGAATCAAACCCGTCCTGGTTCAGTTCCCATTGCAAGCTATAGAGCTTGCGCTTACTTCGATCCGCAAAGACCACTTGCTTATTGGAGACGACAGGCTGAACAGACATACTCCCCTGGCTCGACACTCGCCGCACCAGTGGCAGGGTATCTCCGCCAATCAATGAATTATCGTTTCCGCTTCCCGTTGCACGATGCTCTGACCCTGATGTGCCAACCATCAAGGAATCATTGTCAGCCAACCACTCAATGCGGTTGAGCTTACGCGAGGCCATGATGTATTCCACCGCAGCATCAAACACCACACCGTAGGCGTAGTTATCGTAGTCATCAGACGCCGATCCCCATATAGCCGTGGGGAGACTGACCGTTCCAGCCTGGTAAAGACGCCCCTGGTAAAATTCCCCTGTTCTCGGCCATCCCAACTCATCGCTCCATGATGCCTCTTCCAGTGTCCATGCTCCCGCTGGAGCCGCAGCAGGGTTCGCATCAGCCGTCTCTGACATGATGGAGAGAATCGTCCCAACAACGGTTGTGGCACTCGTCCGCGATGTGATCTTAATAAGCCCGCCATAGATGACGATATATTTGCCCACATCTTCGGTTCTAAACGCGTTTGCGCCTGCCACGCATGTTACCGTACTCCCCACAGGGGCGCGTTTTGTCGGGTCCAGCGTGGTCTGCGGAGACAGCCGGACAAACCATTCTCCAGACGGGATTGGACCCACGCTCGAAAATTCATCGAGGATATCGACCGTAACCTGTGTCGCACTGGTGTACGTGGTGATAATGGCTCTCCCTGCCCCGCTAATGATCTGCCTTCCGTCATCAGCAGGGAGAAAAGAAGAGGCTGAAGCAGTCACAATCACACCAGTTCCAGAAATCGCCCCAAGCGTGAGCGTTGCTACCCCGCCACTGATATCCGTATCTTTTTCATATGACGGCGGAGGATTCGCAGCTTGCGGCCTAACCGTCCAGTTCGTATCGGATACTCGTCCAATTTTTCGCTGCTGATAGGAACCGTGGAAGCAAAACAACACATCGGCGGATTGTGTGTAATGCACCGTGCGAACGTCGGCCTCGGCATAGGGAGCCGTAACCGTCAATGGCACACCGCCACTCAAGACTTGGGCTTTGTTTTTGTAGACACGAAAATACCCATCACCCAACTCAAGGATATAGGTGTCGTCCACACTAAACTCAAACGGGACCAGGATAGCGTCTTTATTCGAGTACCGTGCTTCGGCAATCATGCGCGTACCGGCGCGACGAGTAATGCCGCCCTGGCGAAGCAAGCGGAAATTCTCAATAGTCGAGCCGCCTTCAAAGTAGGCCGCAAGATCATTTGCAGCCTCAAGCAGCGGAGATAGCTCACCCTTTGAGAAGTTTGTCCACAGTGGTCGTGTTTTAGCCAAGTGCGCGGCCCCACAGCAGATCGTCCGTTACGAACGGTTCGACTGATCCTTCTTGCCCATCAACCGCCAACGCCATCGGCAGCAGCACCGTCACCGCCTGCTGGAGCAGCGCATTCGACTTACGGGCATCTTTCGTAATCGCCATTGCCAGCTTGGACGCCAGCCACGTTGCCACCACCTGATAAAAGAGCGCATCCCACTCAGAGGGGTTTGTCTTTCTTGCAACGTACTGGATATACACAACGCCTTCATTGGAATAGAGCTTGCGGCCCTCGATCTTAAACGGCAGCGGCTGCGTGCGAACGCCGTCATAGAGCCATGTGGACGCGGTAGAAGTTTGTCCACCGGCATACGCCACTACTTTCAAGCAGTCTGACGGGAGTGTGTAGGCATAGGCATATTCGTAGACTGGCGCGGCGACATCAGCGGAGAGCGAGACTCGCGTCAGCGAGAAGTTCCAGTGATGGCTGCGAAGGATTGAGTCGAGCAGCGGCGGATAGAGCGCGAGGCAGTAGTTCGCGTTGACGGTCCCATCGTTGATACTGCCGATACTGACTTCCCCGATTTGGCTCAACGCATCATTGAGCAGATCCGTTTCACTCGCCATAGGGGCCTCGCAAAATGAACGTGGAGTAGGTACCGTCTGTCTGCTGGGATGCAATCGGCCAATGCGCCTGAATCTGCTTCGCCCACCAATCCATCGGTTGCACAGTCAAATGCAATGTCTCACCGATCATTTTCCCGCAGTTATCAGGGACACAGCACACTTGCAGATAGCCGCCCTTCCCTGTGATTCTGGCCATCTTTCGCAAGGTCTGCTCCACGTATTCCGTAGGGATATGCTCTAACACATCGACACAATAAATCCAATCAAATCGCGGGAGGTCTGATGGTAGATCCCACAAGATGACTTCTCGGCATGGCAGCGATGTTTCATTGGCTTCAGGGCAACAATCTAACAATGTAACGACTAGCCCAGCTTCAGCGAGCTTCTTTCCGGCCCGTCCCGTCCCAGCCCCCACGTCGGCCACCGTCTCCCCTGGAGAGGGACGGCATGACTGAAGAAATGTCTGCACCACACGCTCGCCAGGAGAACTATTGTGGTACTGGTCGAACGCCCACATGCGCCGGTACTTCTGCTGTTCACGCTCGGCGGTCGTCATTTAGTCCGTCGCATCGTCCGTGATGACGGTCCAACCACCGTAGTCAGGATTGGTCGGACTCATCTTGCGCTGCACGCGTACACTAATCGTGCCCGTTTCATTGCGTTGCGAATGGGCGTTAATCCATGTGCCTGCGACAATCTGTTCCTTGCATCGCGTTTCCGCTGCGGTCATAGTGGCAAATGCAGCCATAGTTATATCCCTCCAAAATAATCGCGTGTCCATCCACTCATTGACCGCACGCAGTCTTTGAGATCTGGGACACGCTGGCATTCATGGACAAGTTGCTGTTGGATATTCTGATCGGTTGGCCCTGTCCCGCCACCGTATCCAAACGAGGCAGGCACATTCAATCTGTCTTGTACTTCAAAGAATCGCGGCGTGGGATCTCCAGGGCATCCACACAATACAATCGGGGCATACCCTAAGAGGTACGCAAGCTGCATCGCAAAGTATCCTGATAGAGCCATCAGGGGGTTCAGCCCGTCCCAGTGGTATGCAACCCCTGAAAATGGCGCAATGCTATGGGCGAACCCCACATCATCGCGTTCCCAGTGCTGCCGTCTCCCTGCCTGCCATACTGCCATGTTGGCTCCGTGGAGACTCACCCAATGATCGACTGCCCGAAGATAGATCCCGACATCATTGACGGCGATCACGGCTGGATCGTCAAGCTGCGCGGTTGCCACGGCAACGTCATGAAAGACAGTCTGAGCATTCCCACACACCAGAGCCGGACGGCCCGTACAGGAGCCAAGAAGCCCCTGTACGTTGCCAGATCCACTATACCCACGATGCGTCCAGGCCGCACCGTAACTGCCCATTCCTGGTGTCGTATAAACCACTACACGCCAGGGATAATGTAGATCACACCCTTCACAACCTGCCCCACGGTCGGCGCATTGACACACTTCCCAACCACGATGGTATCGGCGGTTGGGGTGTAGCCTGCTCCGGCAATCGCCAGCGTTCCAGCCGCACCTGTCACATCGAAGTCCGTCGCCACCATGTAGCGATCATCGTCACCGGAATCTCCGATCTGGAATGTACGACCTGCACCAGCCGATGCACCCAACCCGTTCGTGGTGCACTCCAGGCCAATGACGCGGGCATTGGCTGGAATCACGGTCAGGTTGTAGGTATCGTTGGTCGCTGCCGCAGAGACAATCGTTACTTCAAACGGCAACGGCACCACGCGGCCACCAATCTTGCGGGCGTCCGCCACGTATTTGTTGGTATAAATTGCGGCATAGTTCACTGAATCACGAGCGGTAGCCATAGTCTCTCCTTTGTAGGGGAGCCGCCCTCTTCAGACGGCTCCCAGTTGAATCTAACCTAGTTCTCCAACGCCCGCACTTCGACCACGCCACCTTCCCACACGCGCACCGCTGCCATAATCATGCTGGAGCGGACCTGCGTGGGACGGCTCTGCAAATCAGGGCGCGGGTCAATCTGCGTCTTGATTTCCTTGCCGATGGACAAGCCCACCGAACTTGGGTGGAACGCAATACACTGACGGTACGACGGCAACGGCAGCATACGCACCAGGGTTGTGCTGGCATCATCAGCGATGACATCAGCAATTTCGTACCAGTTAAATCCTTCCCAGTTCACGCCATTGATGGTGCCCTTGTCGTGAATCTGGTTGCGGGTGAAGTCGCTGGACGATGCCTGGGTAATCGCCAGAATGTCCCGCAACTGGCCTGGGCTGTAGAGGAAGGCCCGCTTGCCGTCGTTCGGCACGCTCTTCTTGCTCAACAGTTCATTGGCGTTGATGACGCGAGCCAAATCCATCGCAGATGCCGCGCCGATCTGATGGGCCGAGAGCATCGCCTGCGTCCCTGCGGTAATTGCGCCCGTTCCTGCCGTGACCGACGCGGTAGCGGCAGTCCCGATCAAGGCATCAATGACATGCTTATCCGCACGCCGGTTACAGCCCGCCAAGATGGTCTGGGTGTAGCCGTTCTGCGGATTCACCATACTACGAAGGTTGTTTTCTTCTGTCACCAACACCGTGAAGTCCGAGGACTGCAAGGTGCAGGACCGGCGCGAATGATTGAGATTCTGCGCGACGGTCTGCGCGAACGGAGCAATGACATCGTTGGCGATGCCGTTACCCAGCCGCTCATGGTAGTCAATCGCGGCATTCACATCGTAGTGAATCATCGACGGAGACAGCAGCCCCCGCACGATGGATGACATTTGCTGATAGGAGAGAAGCAGCGTATCGTGGAAGCGTTGGACCCACGCCTGATCGGCATAAACTGACATGATGGAACCTCCGTGTAAAAAGACGTTTGTGCGACTCGCGGAGGGCTGCCCGCTCTTGCGGACCTTCCTAGTGGCTTACGCGCCACCAAGTTCGTCACCTTTCGGTGATCCCACCGGACCCCACACGGAGGCTCCCCGGACTAGCTGATTACTTCATGCGTTTTTCTTTGTCGATTTTACTCCGTTCGCGTGACACCAGTTCAGGGGGAGCGCCAGTCACTTTGACGATATGCTCATTCCCCCACCCTTTTCGAATGCCGTTCCGAATATACTCCGCCAGTCGTGGATGATCGGCCCGTAGCCCGTCCTGAATCGTGGGGCTTTCTACTTGTACTTGAAGTGCGTAGGCGTCCATGTCCGTCCTATTTCTTGTGTGTCCCAGTGATCGTCCCTTTATTCTGACTTGCGTAGAAGACGGTCTTGCCCTTTTTCTTGCCGTATTCCTTCATCATCGCAGCCAGAATGGTTTCCCCCTTTTTGGTCAGTGGCATCGGGGCGCGATCTCCTATGCTCCCCCATACGCTTTTTTGTAGAGATTGTCAATGTGTTCGACCACCTTCGGATCTTGCGGTTGCCGCCAGTAGCCTGCGTGCATGGGGTGCGATTTATCATTCATGATCTTCGCCAACTCTTCGCGTGGGGCTTCGCCACCCGTTCCACCGCCCTGCCCTTCATCAGGCTGATAGCTGGAATCCGGCTGGTAACTTGGTGCAATCCGCATCAGAATGCTGAGAAACTTCGGGTGATCGCCTAAACCCAGTTGATTAAATAACTGTAGCTCTGATTCATCCTTGAAGATCTCTCCAATCATGCGAGTGGTGGCTTCCTTGCGCGAATCGAACTGCTCACCAAACTCCTTTTTCAGTGCCGCCAACCCAGACTCCTGATCGGTCTTAAAGACCGTCTGAGCGCCCAAGATGGCCTCCTGGTAGAGCGGAAGCAAGTCAGCGGCCAACCCTTTCGGTGCTCCATGCTTGTGAAGTGTCTGCGCGAACTTCGTGGCCAGTTCATCGTTCCACCCTAACCCCTCTGGGAGTTGTTCTGGCTTGGCAATTCCGTACTCTTTCGGATCTGCGGGAGGAGCCTGAAAGATGCCCGCTTCATACAGTTTGGCTTTAAGTCCTTGCACTTCTTCCGGTTTGGCATCTTTACCTGGAAGCGTAATCGCGCCCCCCATGCGCTTCGACAGATGCGCGTAACTCTTCATGATCGACGGGATATCCTTTTCCGACGCCTTCTCAGCCCATCCTGCCACAATCGGATCGGCTTTCAGTTCATCAGTCAGGAACGGTTTCCAGTCAGCGACAGCGGTGTTGCCATTCATCTCATCCATGTGTGACTCCTTCTGGGATTGTGTAATGGTCGGGGCGGTTCGCCATATCCACGTTGTAGAGGATTTCGTGCACCACACTCCTACGGGCATTGAAGACCAACGCCGCTTGGGCGTCGGTCCCTTCGTAGACTTGGCAATAGATCGTATCCATTAAGTGCTGAAGGACTACCTGCCCATGCAGCCCCCCAAACGTGATCTGATACGCCTGCCGCAATTCATCAGGATTCTGGCGTTGCCATTTAATCCTTAACCAGTGCCGGAACTGCCGCATCATTCCGCCCACCATACCTTGATGCTTCGTTCAGCAGGGTCAATCTCAAACCGCTGTGGGCCTAATTCAATGTTGACCGTTCTTGATAGAAGATAGGCGGAAAGAATCGCTTGGTCCAATTCTTTCGCAAGAAACATGGATCGCTCCTCGACCAACTTTCTTACGCTGTCTTCCATCATGCGGCCCCACCTTGGCCCTGCATGGCCTTCAGGAACGGCGCGACTTTGCCTGCACTTTCCGCTACGCTCCCTGTCTCTGCAATCATCTGTTCCGATTCCAACTGTTGCTGCCGCGCCTCGGCAATCGCCGTCATCTCATCTTCGCTGTTCGTCACGATAGCAGGCACGCCACGGACCGACACCACATGCCGCGCCAACTCTTTTGACTTGAAGATGTCCAACACATCAGGGAACCGATCTGCAAGCGGGGCAAGATCTTGTACCGCCATCGTGATCGACTCGACATCGGCGCTGCGCTGGGCACGCGCAATCGGGTTCTGAAAGACCACATCAATGTTGCCATCGGTATCAAAGATCTCTGGCGGGGGTGGAGCAAAGGCGTTGGCATTCCACATCGTATCGAAGGTGATATCGAAAATCCGCCGCAAAAATTCCTTCTCCGTCCGACCATAGACCGGCCCCATCAGCCGGAACAGCAACTCGATCTTCTTGCTAAATTCAAACGCCGTCATCTCCGATTTGTTCACTTCCATCAAGGCAAGGATCTGATCGACAAAGAAGATTTGTCGGATCGACTTCCGCAACTCCTCTTCCTTAATCTGCGAGATTTCAGGATGCGAGCCGGTTTCGTAGGGGGCGATGCTGTCACGGATGGATTGGCCATGCGTATTGATTGAGGTCGGACCGCCAGGGGTGAGCTTCAATGTCCCAATCACGCTATCATGCCGCACCATGATTGGCGGCTTGATCTTCAACGCCCAATCTTCCAAGCCCATCGTCTTCGCGGTATTCAGCGTCCACGTATCAGGGAAGGCAATGTCACCACGGCCACGCCCAAAGACTTCTCCTGGCGTCTTGTGATAGCGCGGGATGGCTTTCGGGAAGGTCCGGTAGCCGCCTTCATGGATGACATGCTTCGATTCCAAGTCAATCCAGCAGGACGCATAGGGCATCTTCTTGGCCCCTGCGGCAAACTCTTGCTCCGATAAGGTGCGCGGATACACATCATGGATGATCTGGAAACACTCATCCACCTTGAGTTCATCCAGCGCCTTCTTGGCTTTTGGCGGGAGGTTGTCTTTGCCGAATCGTTTCTCCAGTTGGCCTGCGGTCATCTCTTTCTCAACCGTGACTTCATGGATCAACCCATCCGGCCCTTCCCCAATAACGAATCGGCCCGTCTTATGCGCTTCAACGAAGAGGCCGCGAAATCCCTTGACGCGCAGATGCGGCATCTCTGGCATTTCTTCAATGCCGAGACAGCCGGTACCAAATCCGCCGTGGTCAATGAGTGATTCCGGCGCTTCCCCGTAGAACATGGAATTGGAAAACGCCGCCAGCATCCGATCACGGGAATCTTCCAACCACTCCTGAATCGCATCATTTGGGCGGTTGCCCTTCCCCATCGCCAAGCCGCCCCATTGCTGGGAGGGGTTGATGATGTGACCGGCTACAAACATGGCCATCAATTCCGCCGCCATTAAGGTAGTCGAATCCGTGACCCCTGTCGTCTGCTTCACACCTGGGGTGCGTTGCGACACGATCCCGACCCGCGACGGCGCGAGAAAGGGAGCCATCTGCTCCCAGCGCCGGTCGAAGTTCGCGCGGCGGTCTTTACGACTTAGATAGAGTTTGACGCGAGCAGATCCATCAGCGGCCATCGTTAACTCCCAATCGTGGCGCGGAGCGGGGCTGCGCCATTCGTGGTTGGCTCATTGTTCCGGCCAGCAAATTGCGAAAGAATCGTGCTTTGGAATCCTCTGGCGCGGTTCCGTCGCTGTGCCGCCTCGACTGCCGCCTGCTGCACAGACGCATCGCTGGCGGACGGACTCCGTGATGTGCCACCAGGACGCGGGAACGTAAACATCCGTGAGAACATCTTGCCTGGGTTGATATTGCTCATCGTCCAAATCCTCCGATGCCACCAATGGCAAATTCTGTTTCCACGGTAATCTCCCGCCGTGTCGTCTCCATGAGATCGCCACCGAGCAGCCATCCCATGAGGTAGGCAAACGCATCGCCCACATCGGCCCACGGTGAGTTGGGCTTCTTCGGACCAGTGCGATCCACTTGCCCATCGTCTTTTTTCTGGTAGTACCAGCGCCCGTTGAGTGCATGGACGAGCAGTTCCGTGTCGGGGGATTTCGCAATGAGGAGCGGGGCGCGTCCGCCGACTTGGCGAGGCGCAAAGGCTTTTAGCACGGCTTCACGGCGAGGAGGCCAGCGGACTGCCCCGCGCACGATCCGTCCACCGAGCTTGGCGAGAATCATCTTTTCCGCCGATTCGCTAATCGTCGCTTGGCCAGGGGTGGCCATGTTGGGGTCGATAATGTGCACCAGTTGCACGCCGCCATCTTGCACCGCCCACGGGGCATACGTCAAGAGCCACGGCAGCACTTCTTGCTCGATCAACTCCAGCACCCCCACCCCGATCTTATTCTTCACGCAATAGACCTGGGCTTGCCCCTGTTGCAGTTGCCCGATCACCGCCGAGGGGGAATGCCCGCCGTCCCACCCAATCCCCAAGAGCCATCCAGCATGGGGGGCAATCGGCTGCGTTGTGACATGATAGCGTTCATCGAACCCCTCTGCGACCTGGTGACCCTGTTCCACCATCACCCACTCACCGAGGGCCAGCCGTGCTTGTAGCGTAGGCGACCCCGCAAAGGTTGAGAGGGCATCCGTCTTCTCCTGATCGGTCAGCCGGTCATCGGCTGGGACTTGCACCGCCAGCCGTGTCGCGGGGATCTGCGCCCCAAGCACGCCGAAATACTGCGCGGGCCAGCTATCCGGTGCGCCAGGGTTCGTCGCGCAGATCGCCGCCTTCCGGCGCGTCTCAAGACGGGCCGAGCTGCGTGCGAGTCGGTATTGATCTTCGGTAATGCCGGTGCCGTCCGTCAATGACGCCACCAACTCTTCCGCCAGCACCATATGCACTTCCTGCCGCAACCGCTCTGCCGAGGAGTCGTCTTTACAGCCCACAAACTCGCCGCGAATCACATCCTTTCCTGCCACGCTGAACCAGGCCAGCGTCCGGTCGGATTTCATCGTCCATAATCCGCCCCACATCGGCAGTTCCAGCGATTGTCCCGTCTTGCCTGCCGCCGACATCAACGAATCATGCAACCACGCCACCTTGAACGGAGCCGGATAGCCCGCCCGTAGATGGAGTTCCGCATTGATGAGGGCTGCGCCTGCCAGCGTATGCGTCTTGCCGGTCTTGCGTGGCCCATGCACCAACACTTCCTCGACCGGCCCATCAATGGCCGCCGCAATGGCGCGTGACGCCTTGGGCGCAAAGCAGACCGGATGCACTTGGTCGGGACAGCGTCCCTCTGCGATCTGTGCCAGCACGTAGGCACACAACTCGTCTGCCCCGTCGCCCATCTGCGAGCGTCCGACCAGCACCACCGACCGGCCTTCGGCATCCACGCCGTCCGCCACGGCCAGGCGGTCGGGGAGATCGAGAATCACGGCGCACAACAGCGTGCCCGTCATGGCCCCAATCCGCTCAACCAGCACTTTTTCGATTCGTGCGCTCACGCGGTTTTCTCCAGTACTCGCTGCAACGCCTCTATGACCCGCTGCACTTCCGCCCTGTCCAGCAACAGCGAGAGGCACGTCTCCTGCGAGGTCTTGACCAACGCCAGATGAATACGCCAGAGATCCGGCTGGACCAGCACCAACCCTCCCGTCCGTAATTGAATCGTCTCTAGCGGCTCCATTAGGCGCTCTCCTTCCGCTCCGGCTCCGACTTCGGCCCAACCTGCTTCAGCGCCCGCCCTGGCAACGCCTTCGTCGGCGCGTCCCGCAACCGCTGCAACGCCGCCACCGACGCCCCATGCCCATCCAACATCATCAAAATCCGGTTCTGCTCCCGTATCTCCTCCGTCTGCTGCACCGCATTCGCCCCATTCAACGCCCGTATCACCACATCCAATCGCTTCAGATCGACTTGCCGCTGCGATGACGCCGCCTTAATCACTTGCTGAAACCCGTACTGCAAGTCCTTCGAGGTCGAGAGATCGGTAATCTCCAACTTCTCCGGCATCGCCCGCGCCTCTTTCCCCAACGTCGCTCGCGCAATCAACCGCTCCTGCCGCGTCTTGTCTGGATCATGATGCGGACACAGCGTCTCCCCCTCCGCAATGAAATACCGACACGGCGTTCCTTCCTTCGTCGTTCCTGCACACCGCTGCTTAATCATCGGCTACTCTCCTAGTGCTTTTTTGGACTGCGTAAAAACCTGGAGAGAGGGCCATGTGGGGTCACACTCCGACTCGAAAAGCCCCTCCCACCCCATCAGACTGTCCCATCTCGCCTTCTCAGCCTTCCTTCATCTCGGACAGACCGAACAACACTGAATCAGGACAGTGATGATAGGCAGGACTTAACGGAAGAGGACACTGACTGTCAAGGCAGGGAGACAATCGTTCTAGGTAGGACGATATGCGAGAGGAGAAGAGAGAAGAGGAGGGACAGGACCGAAGGACTTTTCTCCCTGGATATTCCCCCCTGGACATTCCTCCTTATCTCCCTGGACATTTCTTCTTGAGGACATTCCAGGGAAGACTGGCAGTCATGACTGTGAGGATGGAGGGAAGGGAAGGGATAACGCCTGTCGGCTAGGCACTTGCGCTGGCCTCTTATTCAGCCTGGCGGCTTGAGGCCATGCTCAGGGAGGAGAACTCCCCCTCTGTCTTACGTCCCCCCTCTTGGGAGTAGCGGGTTTTCGCTCGCCTGTCAAATACTTTATTTGTGTTCTATTGTTCGTCAATAGGTTGTGGCTTGACGTAGCTACCTGTGAATAGTGGGGATAGCTGTAGCAGAATGGGACAGTGCTGTAGCGAAACGCGCCTGCGATTGGCGTGAGGTTGTGGCATTTCGGAACAATCGTGCTTCATGGTGCGTTGCTAACCTCTTGATTTCCTTACTGTCATTATCAGGCATAGGGTGTGCAATGGTACAGGGTATCGAGCGGCACACTCACCAAGGGGGAGACAATGAAAAGAACATGCAGAACATGCCAACAACTGAAAGTAGTCAATTATCTGAATGAGTGCAAACCCTGCCGAGAACTGGCCACGCAAAAATGGTTGGAACAATACCGCGCTGAAAAAGAGGCAATCCAGGGACCTGAATGCGCCTTCCTAGTTCGCACTCCACAAGGGAACAAAACCCACGTGATTGAACATCACAAGACGCTTGTGAGACTGGGGTGCTATTCCTGGTCAAAGCATCTCAACCACGTGCGAATCTCATCACAAGCCCTCAGCATTGCAGACGCACGCAGATTATCCACGTGTGAACATTGTCACCAGGCTTAACAGGGTATCGAGCGGCACTTCAACCAAGGGGGAGAATATGGTCAATTATCTTGGCGACATCAAAGGCGATACGTTCACAATTTTCAGAACGATACATTTCCCTTGCAATCGAAGGCAAGATGGGTATGGAGACAAGATTCCAACGGAGTATATGGTGAAGTTTGGGACCCGCACGTATCGAGTGTATGCCATATGCTGGAGCAATGCGGCATCGTTCTATATCAGGATCAAAGGGGAGCGGTATTTCATCCACGATTATGATCTTGACAATATCCCGGCAATTCATGCGGCAGACCACGCCTAAACGGGCGCACAGGAAAGGGAAAGACCATGACGCAAACCAAGACCACAGACTATCAAATCACCGATTATGGCATCGAGAATGCCGATTGCTTTCAAGGGCATGGCATAGCCTTCACAAAATACGAGCATTGCACGCTAGGATGTGGGGATTGCTACCGTGATGCGCTGGAGGATGCGCTAGAGCAAGCCGCTCAAACTGGTTATGATGTTGAAATTGAAGTGTCCGATTCCCCAACGCAACCAGCGTTGAACAGCGATTCGGCATGGGAATATCATTGCCAGCATTGCGAGGAAGAAGACCATGAGAGATGTGAATCAAACCTCTATTATTACGTTGGATTGCGCTGGAATTAACCCGCACTTAACCCGCGCCAGACCAGGCGCAAGGAGAAGGACTATGCGAAAGAAAACCATTACTCTATACCAATTCGATGAATTATCCGACAAGGCCAAGGACAACACGCGCGATTGGTACCGCCAAGGCGCGCTGGATTATGAATGGTGGGAAGGTACGTATGACGATGCCGCTAACGTGGGCCTGAAAATAACGGGGTTTGACTTGGATCGAAACCGACATGCGTCTGGTCAATTAACCATGAGCCTTATTGACTCCATCACGGCAATTTTGAAGGACCACGGCCCTGATTGCGGCACAGCAAAACTGGCGCAAGGGTACAAACTAACTTATGACGACATGACGCAGGAAAGAGACAAGAACCTGAACGACATGACGGAAGAGGAATACCGCGACAAGGCCGACGATATCATCGAAGCCTATGAAGAGGAACTTGATGAAGTGACGAGGGAATATGAACGTGAATTACTTGAGGAGTATTCCATCATCCTCCAGCATGAATATGAGTACTTGCTCAGTGATGAATCGGTGGACGAGAGCATACGAGCCAACGAGTATGAATTTGACGAGAGCGGTAACAGAGCCTAACCAAGGAGGGAGATTGCCCTATGCGACGAGAAGCCCCATCCACAAGTGACGAGATTATTGACAGCCGCGACATCATCGCCAGGCTGGAAGAATTGACAGAGGAACGTGACGACCTAGAGCGCGACATTGACGACATGCAAGAAGCCGTGGACGAAGCCGGAGAAGATGACAAGGACGCCGCACAAGATGATCTTGACGCCGCACAAGACCGGCTCAAGGAATGGGACGAGGACAACGGCGACGAATTGAAGGCCCTGCAACAGCTTAACGATGATGCTGAAGGCTATGCGGATGACTGGAAACATGGCGCGGCATTGATCCGAGAAGATTACTTTGTGGAGTATGCCCAGCAATTAGCCGACGATATCGGCGCGATTGATCGGGATGCAAAATGGCCATGCACCCATATCGACTGGGAAGCGGCGGCAGAAGAATTGAAGGCCGATTATACGGAAGTGAACTTTGACGGCACCACGTATTTAGTCCGTTAACCCCCTCCCCTGGCACTGGCCAGGGCAGAGAAAGGAGTCGGAGCGATGACATGCCGACAAGAACTAGAAAACCTTCGCAAAGACCTTGCGCCGCATGGCATCAAAGTCACTTTCTCGATTGATGCCGAAGGCTGGATTGACGCCGTATTCATCACCGGCGAGGGCATCCGTAAAGAGTACTGGGACTCAGTGCTATCCGCTGCCGAGTACATGCGCCGGTTATTGTTTGAGAGGCAGACCACGCGCATGTATGGGCATTTGCATCAATATCAGGGCAAACGCTTTATCAATGGACGATGGAAGGAGGCCACACGATGAACACACACACACAACCGGAACGATTGCGCTGTGAAGTCTGCGACATGCCGACACTAGGGGATACGCTGTGCAATTACCACTACGACGAAAGGGAAAAGAATATGAGCACAACATACACGAAGGGACCGTGGAAGATGCTGGACTTAGGGGAGCAGCGAGGAGACGATAGCCCTATCGTGGTACACGCTGAACAACAAGAGGTGGATATTGCGGTTATGGCAAATGATTGCGAATTGAGAAGCGAGATCAAGGCCAACGCTCGCCTGATTGCGGCGAGTCCTGACCTGCTTGAGGCGTTGAAAGCTGTCACTGAAAATGCGTACCCCATTTCCTATGGATTCAAAATTAATGGCCCTACGCTAAAAAAAGTTCAAGCCGCCATTGCCAAGGCCGAAGGAAAGGCATCATGACCACCAAAGACCTACAGCATTATATCGGGCAAGAGGTGCTTTTTTCGATTGGATCGCTAGACGTATTAGTAAAAATAATCGACTGCAAGCAGGCGTTTGGCCATATCCAGTGGCTTATCGCGCCCGTATGCGGCAGTCGCTGTGCCTGGGTAAGAAGTGGGCTACAATTTCCAACGGAAGGGAGATAGAACATGGATGACATTACTGGCAAAATAGGGCCGTTCCCTGGACGGTATGAAGGAACTCGCGCCCCAGAATGGCCGATGTATTCCTTCGCCGGTCCATCGTGTAGTGTTTGGCAAGGCATTGCTGACGGACTCGCACAGCAAGGGAAAACAGAGGAGCAAATCAAGGACATTTTGCAATCAAAATTCATGCGATGGGAACTAGACGGAACACTGACAGAGCAGTTGCGTCAATTCGGTGTTGTTTATGCGTGGGTGCATGGGAAAAATTGGAATGTTCCACCGGAAGGAGTCTAGAGCATGACAAACGGAGAGTGGACGGAATCAGCCTTGGAAGCCATGGCCGACTTTGACGATCCAGAGCAAGCCATCGCCGCCTATCGCCGCCTTGTAACGGCATGCACAATCTTCTTAAAAGATTATGAACACTATAACCAATCATCACTCCGGACATGGGTATTCAATGGGGTGGCTGACATACGAGCGGAAGTATCCGCAATCCAATCCATGAATGAGAATTAGGCCACTAAAGGAGAGGGCAATTATGAACGTTCCATACGGTCTATGCCAATGCGGGTGTGGGGAAAAGACCAAGGTTCATCCGAAGTCATGGGCACGCATGGGATGGGTACGAGGGGAACCTCGTCTCTATAAAAAAGGTCATGCGTCTCGCCGCCAGAAAATGCGAGAAATGTTTAAGAAGATGATACCTGTCGCGCAAGACATTCGACACCGGCAAATGGAAGCATCACGAAAAAAGCGGCATGTCAAAGCAGGAACGGCCATGAAAGCAAAGTCATTTGCTGATCGAGCGTTCTCAAAATCCCACATGCTTGACACGCCCCCGACTGAGGGGGTAGAGTAGTCGCACAATTTGCAACGGTAAGGCTAAGTTACCGTGTCGAGTGTCTCCGGTTCCCCCGCAAGGGCGAACCAGAACACGGAAGGGGTTTTCAGGTTCTTAGCCGACCTGGAAGCCCCTTCTTATTTTTGAGGCTATCCATGCGAGTCAAAAACTGGGAGCAATTCCAGCATTTCAAAGATCGAAGCCCCATCTGGATCAAGCTCTATCGCAAGCTCCTCGATGACCGGCAATGGTACGACCTCGACCCCGCCTCGTCCAAGCTCCTTATTAACTTGTGGCTATTAGCCTCAGAGCATCATGGCGAACTGCCACCCATCCCAGACATTGCCTTCCGGTTACGATTGCCAGAAAAACAAGTTTATTCAAGTATTACAAGGCTTTCGCACTGGCTGATACAAGATGATATCAACGCGATATCAGACTGTCATCAAGTTGTCATCTCAGAGACAGAGACAGAGACAGAGACAGAGACAGAGACAGAGACAGAGACAGAGACAGAGACAGAGAAGAAACTTGTGTGTGCATCGAGCGACTTTGACACCTTTTGGAATGCCTACCCACGCAAGGTCGGCAAGAAGGCGGCTCAAAAAGCCTTCCAGAACGCACAGAATCGCCCCAGGATCGACGATCTCCTCGCAGCCATACATCGGGCTAGGGGTAGCCCTCAATGGGCCAAGGACGGCGGGCAATTCATTCCGCACCCTGCCACCTGGCTGAACCGAGGACAGTGGGATGATGTGCCGGTGGAAAGTAGGCCGAATGTCTTTGAGGAATTTCTAGCGAGAGGAGCCGAACATGAATCGACCGGAGTTTTTGAGGGGCTGGATGCTCTTGACGGCGCAACCGTGGGGCAGAAGCTACCGAAGCGATCTGAATTCGATATCTTCTGAGCCATCACCGGCTAAGATCCAAGCCGAGTTGTATTACAAAGCCTTGAGCTTTGCCTACCCTCCCGCCTGGGTGGAAGTGTGTGAAACGATGGCATCGGGCGAGAAGTGGCCCTCCATCAGCGAGTGCAAAGAAGCCTTGCGTCATACCAAGGCCAAGCAGCCGAGCATTGGGACGGTGGCCTATGGACCGGACTATATCGACAAAGAAGAGTTCGGAGCCGAGCTATGGGAAACCGTCAAGACGATCAGCGGGTTACGCTGTGCGCCAGAGCAGGAGAAGGACGAGCGGCGGGTACACTTGGCGAATCAGCTTCATGCGCTGCGACCGGATGAGCAACGGGCGATCATCGAACGGTATCCCGATGTGGCGAATTTATGATCTGGATACCATTCATCAGGGAGGGTTATATGGGGATGCCGCAAGAGACAATCCGCAAAAAGCGATGTGAACGATGTGGAAACGTGGTTGATATGAAAATAATTTTTACCGTTAGAGATCGTGACATGTGCCTGGCTTGCTGCAACCGTGAATTGCATGAGTGGAATATGTTTGTTGCTGAAGCGGATAAAGAACTTTCTGGGAATGACGGCAAGATTCATGCCAGCGAGTGAGGCGCTACTTCGTGAGAAGTGATAAAACGAAGTCGAGCGGCATTTTGGCGCATTTGGATAAATTACATTTAGGACATGCGAACCGCAGATTATCAGGCTCGTCTGAACCGCCACGGACGCGAGGGAATACATGGTCGATATGATAGCCGGTTATCTTAAGGTCTGTGCAGCACCAATGACAGCGACCATTCTGGGCCGTCCATTGTGGAACGCGGTGCCGATGCAAGGGCCATTCATGGAATCGAGGACCTTTATGGTATCGAGACTTTCTGTATGGCAGCCCATTTTTTCTGAACCGTTCACATTTCGCTTCGTTTTCTGCTCTCAATTTTTTCAGTCGTTCAGCAATATCTCGCTCTATTCCACGTTCGTATCGCTCCATGCGGGCAACAAAAGCTCGCTCTTTTTCTTCTTGCGTTTTCATGGTTGCGGTAATGCAGAATATAAGAAAGCTGTGGCGATAATGCAAGGGCAACTGTGCACATTAGAAAAAATGTGGCGGTTTGGCAGAGTGGTCAGATTCGTAAGTAGGCGAAATTGTTAAGTATCGGTATGGCATCGGGATTGCTAGGTATGGGATAGGAGGCGAACATGGGAAGGAAGATAGCGAATACATTTCATCCTAGCTTTTCGATTGTTGAGGGTCTATCAGAGCGGGGATGGTCGCAAGTTCAATTCTCTCGGTGTATGGGTATTTCGCTGCAATACGCACACGATTTACTCAAAGGGCGGCGCGGCATTTCTCCACGGGTGGCCATCGCCTTAGAATTTAACGGCTTTGGAAGTGCTGCGTATTGGATGCGGATGCAAGCTGCATATGAAGTTGATCTATACCGCCAACTCCTTGCGGAAAAGAAAAAGGCTGAGAAAAAGAGGCGAACATGAAAGATTGGCTAATCGAAGTGGGCGCGTGGGTCTTGGTGGGGTTGTTGGCGTTGCTGGTGGTTGCGATGCTGCCCTGTGTGCTGAATCTGTCCGGCAATGCGGTGTGCCTGGACCTGTTGGGGGAATGATGACGAAGCCCATGCAGATGAACTCGATCAGGAAACGGCGGCTGAAGCTGAAGCTCTACCAACGGCAGCGGGGCGCGTGCGAGTACTGCGGCAATAAGTTCCCCATTACCGTCATGACCTTCGATCACATCATCAGACGGCGGGATGGGGGAGGGAGCGGGCAAGGGAATCTCGTGCTGGCCTGTGGCCCATGCAATAACTACCGCGAGCATTCACAGGGCATGAACCTGAAGAAGCTGGCGGTACAACACCGACGATTAGTGGATGGGATCTAATATGCAACTAGCGGAAAGCATCAAGTTACTGACAGAGATTCTTGGGCGGCAGAGTACACCGGAGACACGACGGCGGTATGAGATCGAGCTAACCGCCTTGCTCGATGTGTTTCGGGGGAATCCCTACAATGAATCGCGGTGGAACATCGGCGAGCAGTATATCTACCGCGAGGCATGGGTACGGGGCAGCGATCAAGCGGCGATTGAGGGCAAAGGCGACTTGATTCACTACATGAAAGGAGCATCATGCGACAAACCCATGTGCGACAGGTGACGAATGCGTTTCTCGCGGATCTGGCAAGCCGAGCAGATCGTGGCGGTGCGTTGCACCCTCGACCGAACGTGCGGGTGGTGCCGTGGTACGAGCAGGTATGGCGAGCGTTTGCAATGTTGTTTGTGTTGGGCTTGAGCTTGGCGACGGGAGCGGCAGCGGTGGCACTCTTGCTGCGAGGGCTATCATGATTCTGGATCTGATCGGCGCGGCGTTGATCGTGGCGGTCTGGGTTGGCTGTGACTTGATGTGGGGGGAATGATGAACACAGAAACCGGCAAGTTTCCACAACTGCGAATCACATCTGAGTGGCTGGGCAAAAAAGAAATCATGCTGTCAGCGTGGCGAGCCGCCGCCGACCCTGACGGGACCGGCAAGCGAAGCCGAGCGAAGGCCGCAGGGACACTGAAAGCCAAGGCGTTGCTAAGACGGATGGATGCGGAGAAGAAAAAATGAACCAAGCACGCATCAGACTGAAGACCATCACGATCTATCCCGCTGACGAAGCGGTGCTGCTCAAGGTGGTAGCTGACCGACGCATGAATAGCGTGGAAGAGTTGTGCAAGGACATTATAGCGAACTACTGCGTGGAACTGAGGACGGCGAAGCGGTTACAGGCCCAGCCGCATCACTACACGGCACGCCACGCCGAAGATTATGAGGATGCAGAATGATGGAGGAGATCATGGAGATCATGCAGTTCATCTTTTCATCGTTTTGGGTATGGGCAGGGTCGTGGCTAATCATCGTCGGCATTACGGGATCTATCGTAAGTGCGATCAAGTTGGTACGGGGATAATGATGACCGAAACGCAGATCACCATAGGCCGCATCGCGCAAAAACTGGACGATGTGATGCAGTACAGCAAAGGCACAAAGATGGTCAGCGATGCTCAGTGGGTGGATATCGTGGAGATGCTGTTAGATGAATGCCCCAAGGCGTATGAGGCGTTGGAGGAGCGGTTTGAGAGGGAGTTTAGCGATACGCTCCCCTGCCTGTACTGCGGTGGCGATGACCATGTTGTATCAGGGTGCTTGCGGTGTAAGGTGGATGCAAAGCTGCGAGCCTATGAGGAAGCAGCAGATCGGGCCTACGATGAACAACAGGACCGATGGCGAGAGGAACGGAGGGCTGGGAAATGAGCTATCCCTGCGCGACGGGAGCGAGCGTCTGTCGAGGCTGTCAAGTGGACATGCCGTGGCATTGGAGCGGCCTCTGTGAATGCTGCCAGCGGGATGAGGCGTTCTGTACGAAGTGCGGAGCCGATTTAGAGGAATACATGGCGGTCAGGCTGTGCATCCCTTGCTATCGAGAAACGCGGTTTAATTACAAATTGGTGCCGAAGAAAAGGAGCGTCACATGTCAACCGAAGTCGCCGTTGCAACAGACTTAGGGCAAGAGAAAGTCGAACTGATTAAGCAGACCGTCGCAAAGGGGGCCACAGATCTTGAGCTTGAGTTGTTCCTTCATGCGTGCAAGCGCACTGGCCTTGACCCACTGATGAAGCAGATTTATGCCATTAAGCGCACAGATCGGGCATCCGGCAAACAAGTCATGGCGATACAGACCGGCATTGATGGGTACCGACTCATTGCAGATAGGACAGGGCAGTATGCGGGGAGCGATGAGCCGACCTATGTGATTGCCGAAGACGGCTGGCCGGATATGGCGAGTGTCACGATCTATAAAATGGTGGGTGGCGTGCGGTGTCCGTTCAGCGCCTCGGCGCGGTGGAAAGAGTACTGCCAAGAGTCGAGTCCGATGTGGAAGAAGATGCCTTTCCTGATGTTGGGCAAGTGTGCCGAAGCCTTGGCCCTGCGGAAGGCGTTCCCAGCGGAACTGAGTGGTGTCTACACGCATGAAGAGATGATGCAGGCCGACCAAGAGTTGCCAGCGCAGCCGCATCCGGTGCTGGCGAACAAGCAGACGGCGCAGGCGAAGATTGCGGAGTTAGCGAAGGAGATGCAGGAACCAGCGCGGCAGGAGGCTCGTAAGCCTGCCTCAGGTACGTCAGCCACCGGAACTGACGAATCCATGCCTGAGCAGCAGCAGGATTCTGCCGCGCCCTACACCTTCAAGTTTGGACAGTGCAAAGGCAAGTCGATTTGTACGGCGGCTGACTCCCAACTGAGTTGGTATATGCAGTATTACACCAACAAGATCCACACCGACCCCAATTCGCAGTACATGTCCGAATGGGAAGAGGCGTGCCTAGCGATTGAGCAGGAGAATCAACGACGGGCTGACGATCCGACGAGATAAGCGCCCTCATGTTCACTGAAAGAGGCCGTGGGGGTGCTTCGGGGTGGCTGGCTGAGTGATGACGGTCGGCCACCCCACCAAAAGGAGGACGCATGACTTGCAAGAAATGCAATGGACTTGTGTTGGAGCGATTCGGCCAATGGAGTTGCGTGCAATGTGGATTCGACCCGTTCCTCAAGCTGATTACCGTCAAATGCGCCTGGACGGATTGCTTTGCGCTGCCGGTGATCGAGGGCTACTGCGAATCGTGCTGGGGCAAGCGGGAACGGTCTGAACTGACCAGAGCCGAACGGGCGCAACGGATGCGCGACCAGAGCCGTGAGTCAAAGCGACGGGCAAGAGCCAGAAAGCAAGAGGCGATATGATTTATCTTGGCATTGATCCAGGGGTAACAGGTGCGGTCGCGGCGATCTACTCGAACGGAACGGTCACATCGGTTCCGCTCCCAGTTCTTAAGCGAGCCAGCCTGTCTAAGAAAGCGAAGGACCGGCACTATGTTGATCCGCTTGAACTGCACAGGCTGCTGGACAAGTACCGGCCAATAGAAAGCGTGGTATTTTTAGAGCGTACTCAGGCAGGTATGAAGGGAGCGATTGCGAACTACTCACTGGGTCATTCTAGCGGTGTCATTATGGGCGTCTTGGCCGCGCTACGCCTGAACTACACTGAAGTCAGGCCGCAGGAGTGGAAGAAGATGTTTGGGCTGCTAACGGCCAAGGCCGACAGGGGTATGGAGAAGAATGCAAAGGCCAAGAAGAATAAGAACGCCAGCCGAGAAGTCGCACAGGCATTATTCCCGTCCGTCTCACTGAAGCGTGTGAAGGACGATGGCCGCGCCGAGGCGTTACTGATCGCAGAATACGGTCGGCGCATCATGACGGCGGTGATTGATTGAGGAGACGATGATGACCGACACGCGAGCGCTGGCAGAAGAGATAGCTGGTGGACACTATGAATGCGACGATTCTTGGTACTCATGCCCCTTATCGCCTGATGGGTGTGCAGACAGTAGGCAAGAGGGATGCACATGTGGGCGTGACAGTCTTGTGCAAAAGATCGACGCAGCCCTGGCCGACGAGCGGCGGAAGGTGTGGGAAGAGGCGTATGAATACGTCAAGCAACACCACTTCAATGTTGTAACAAGTAAGCACGCGACTAAAACTTGCGTGGTGCTTGAAGACTATTTTCGCGCCCAGGCCCAGGCGGGGCCGGAGGAGAAGGGGGGGGCATGAAGCCAACGAGTGACGAGCAGCTATCTAAGTTGCCGAAATATGCCAGCGATGAAATTGTGGGACTGAGGCGACAAGTTGACAGACTGAAATCTGAATTGGTCGCGCAGCAAGGCGCAACGCCCACGAAAGTCAAATGGGGATGGGAACTGAAGGGTGAGGCGTTCGGCTATTTGAAGGATGACGAGACGGTGTTCTTTTCGGTGCCTCGTGGGCGGTATATGAGCAAAATTAGAGTGACGATGAAGCGTGACCAGAACGGCATCAACATCAATGCAGATGGGACGCTGGTGATTGAGTGCGGATCGTCCAATGATTGCACGATACGATTAAAGCAGGATTAGGGAGGCCTCATGAGCACGGCGCGGTGGAGTAATCAAACCAAGGAGGACGACGATGATAAACAGAGAAGAAATCGCAAGAGTGTGCCACGAGGTCAACCGTGCCTACTGCCAAGCACTAGGCGATATGAGTCAGCCTTCATGGGAAGATGCGCCGCAATGGCAGAGGGTGAGTGCTGCGCTTGGTGTGGATCTACATATCGAAAACCCTGATGCAGGACCGCAAGCCTCGCACGAAAGTTGGATGAGACAAAAAATTCAGGATGGGTGGGTCTATGGGGATGTAAAGAATCCTGACCTGAAAGAGCACCCATGCTTGGTGCCGTTTCACGAATTGCCAAAAGAACAACAAGCGAAAGATTTTATTTTCAGGGCTGTTGTTCATGCGTTGAGCGAATTAGCGTAGCAGGAGGTAGAGCATGTGGAGCAAAGAGAGGCCGAACACGGTGGGTTATTGGTGGTGGAGAAGGGACCATAAATCCGAACCTATTATCGTTCATTTGCCGGTTAGTGACGCCAATGGGGTGCCGTGTTATTGGTCCCACGGGGTTATGGAACATCCTATGCCATACGGTGAATGGCAACCGGTCCACGGTCCGGTGGAGTAACAAGGATGACGTATGTGGATCTTAGTCGTGCTAACATTGTTCGTTGAAACAGGAAATGTACAGGCCGAATGGGTGAGGCATTATCGCAGATGTAGAAGACATCTCAGAAACCTGTGACCGAAGGAGGCGTGAATGGAACGGTATATCGTGGTCGAGGGTGAGCCGGTGGGACCGGCCCATTATGTACAACAGTTGGCGGAGGCGGTGGCGGTGGCAAAACATCACGGAACGCGGGTCGTGATGGATGTGTACGATGCGGAACAGTTGTTGGCGCTGTTGCAGCAACCAAAGGAGGCATGATGCGTGAGGATGTGGCGATAGCTGTGGGGGATTGGATTCGGTTCTATAACAACGGGCGGCTAGTCATTGCACAAGTCGAATATATCCGGTTGGTGGTTGGCGGCTATACGGAATACTGCACAGACCAAGGCGTGACTCGTGAAGTGTTGGAGGTACGGAAAACGTGAAGCACCAGGCAGATTGCAAAGCCATTGTTGATCCTGAGTGTGGCCCTTGTACGTGCCCCGCCCCCAGCGCGTTGAGCAGGGAGCAGGTAGAGTCGCGCATACACTGGTACGGTGGGGAGAACTACCACCTTTATCGAGATAGGTGGGCCGATGAATTACTGGGCCACGACACTGCCCAACGCCAGGCCCTCGCCCAGCAGGCGCAGGAGATCGAGCGGCTGACCAAAACGCTAGCATTGAGCAGCCAGCAGGCTGTTGAGCATTTTGCACGCACACAGGAGCTTGACCAGCAACGTGTGGCCGCGATGGAAAAAGCCGAGGCCGCGCACGCCTGGGTGGCATATACGCGGAAGGAGATCGAGCGGGTGAAGCGGGAACTTGGCAAGGCGCAGATGGAACGCTACCACTGGGAAGGGATCGCGCTTGGCACACAGCCTGACGCAGTTCGCCTAGTCGCGCAACTCGCGGCCATGACCAGGGAGCGGGATATCTGCAAGAGGCAGCACGACATCGTGCAGGCAGAGAATGAGCGATTCAGGGGGATCAATGCCAAGCTTCAGGCGCGGGTGCAGGAGTTGGAGCTTGACGTAACGCACAGAGATAGAACCGTGCAGGAGCATATAGCCAAGCAGCAAGAGCTTCAGGCCACCCTCACGGAGCGGGAGGCGAGGATAGCCGAACTGGAAGCGCTTCTATTGAAGTCGGAGCAGAGAATGAATGATATCATGTCGAATACTCGTCTGCTCCGCAGGGAGTTTGACATGTGGGAGGCACGACTAGCCGAGTTGCGCTCCGATGACTAACAGTATAGTCGTTATTTGACAGGGGCCGTGGTCGGTTCGCCGGTCACGGCATCTTTCACCGCCTTTGCTCCATCCTTACCGTCCTGCGCCACTGTCTCCGGCACCGTCAGGACATCTTGCACCACTTGTTTGATCTGCTTCCAGGTGCTACAGCCGGTCATCGAAAGTGTCAACACAAGAATCAATAAGCCGGTCATGATACAGTCTCCTTTGGTTTGTTGTTGTCCTTGTTCGCGGAACCTGCGGAACTGCCGAAAAAGTATTGAATCACAGAACCGAGTGCAGCGACCAACGCCCCTAGCAGCATGAGCATGGCGTCATGCGAAGCCGTGGGCATCTCAATAAACATGAGGGCCAGTAGGACGAGAAAGAATCCTCCGGTGACAGACACCGAGAGCATCTTCATCGTCCAGACTTGCATGGCCCTTGTCTGTGTGTGTGTGTCGTCGCCTTCCATCATGCCCTCCTAGTTACTTCCATCCGTTGCGCCACTGTCGCCGCTCCAGTTCACGGAGTCTGATTTCTTGGTCCTCGGTTCGCTTTTCCAGCTCGGCAGTTCTGGGTACGAGGCTGGATCGTTCACCGAGGATACGCCATTGAGCTTGCTGGGTATTCCTGATGTCCGCCAATCTCTGATCGAGGGACTCGCTCCATAACCCAATAGCCAGCCCCCCAACAGACACGACAAGAGCGCAAGCCCCCAGAGCAATCCATCGCCAGGTGGGACCAGTTTCACGGCTTTCATCGACCGGCTCGTGCGACATAGCGTAGCCCCCATAATTCCCCTCTCACTATTTCTGCCTCTTGGGGCAGAAGTGCAACACATGATTGTTCATGTCATCATGCCGGATCATCTTCTTGCAGAGCTTGCATTGAAAGAGTTTCACACCGCCTCGCTCCCGCGCATCTGCTGCGCCAACTCTCGCGCCCGTATCTTCACCTGCTTGGCCCACAGTGAGTCCAGCATCTCATTCGCGGCTGTCTCATAGTCGCCCAGTTCCACCGCTTTCAAGAACCGTGTGAACCGCTGCAACCCAGCAAGACCCAAATTAAAGCACATGTTGATGAGTACCCATTGCCGCGCCTCGGTCAGTTCTGAAAAGAATGGGAAGGCGTGGAGACAATCATTCTTCGCGTCAGCCAGGTCATCATGGAAAATCTGCAAAATCGCCCGATCAGATAGTGGCTTATGCAGGTTGTGCCCGATGCCGATGGTCTGGATACCATTCGTGTCAATATAGGGCAGATTGCGAGAGCCTTCATGCAGAATAAGCTGCGCTTCGTAATCCACTACTCCCCCTTCTTCTCGTCTTTCGGCTTCGATTCGGCTACCTTCTTCTCCAACTCCGTAATGCGCTTATACGCATCCTGCAACTGCGCCCCTAGCGCAGCAATCTTCCGCTCGTCGGCTTTACGGTCACGCTCCACCATCTGCAAATTGATCTCTTCAACCGTGCAATTTGCCGACTGCTGCTGGGCCTGCTCTGCATGCGCCACTCCCGCCACCAGCACCGCCAGGACCATGCCCAATGCTACTCGTGTCATAGAGGCTCCTTATTGCTTTGGGAATAATGTGCCAATACGCCCATAATAGGTCGGGGTGAACGGAGTCAGCAATCCATACGTATCTCCGATGATGCCGGTCGAACTCATCGCAAGCCCATCAGCAAAATACGCGCCGGTCGCCGTGGCATTCGTGGACCAATTCTCGTTCATGACGATGTAGGACCACTTCACAGAGTTATCGACTGCCTGGCCCCCACTCACGTAGGCATTCGTGAACGTGGACCCCTGCAAATCGTGTGTGGTGTTGTCGATTTTCGTGACCGTCCAGGTACCGTTTGCCTCTGTGGTTCCCGTTACGCCTGAAACCGTCACGGAATTTCCCGTCCCAGAGCCGAGTCCATACCCACCCGCCCCACTGGTCGTAATGCGGATCAAGCCACTTCCATTGTTCACCGCGTTCGTGACCGTCGCAGGGGCCGCGAAAATATCGGCATCTGTTTTGGTGTAATCTGCTGGGTCCGTACTAGGGTTTTTATCAACCCACACTTCAATCGTGTCATTGCCTGCAAAATTAACCTCGGCATGGACTTCTAGATAATGCCACGCATCCCGCGAGATGCCTGCCGATGGGTACAACGTGCCATAGGTAACTCCGGCAGCATTCGTTTTGAACTTGAGTGCACCGCTTGAGGTAGCCAGCATCAGGACCATATCTCCGCCGCTATTGATCCCGTTGCTGCTATTGCCAAGGTTGGACATGATACGGAGGAACTTGAACCCGTTGCCGGTCCCCCAATCAGGCGTGGCAAACCCTGACGGCATGTAGAAATACATCCTCACCCAGACCTCTGACGGGGCAGAGCTGGGGGAGAAGTACCATTGAGCACTGGCTGAATAGTTGGCTGGAGATGGGGGATAGACCGTTTCGAGCGAGGTCGCGTAGCTCCCACCACCCGTCAGGGCGGGCAGCGTAATGCTCCACGCCGCACCGAGATTTGCCCAGGTGTCTACATCGTTTTCAGCCGCATATCCGTAGAACTCGCAGTTCCCCGCCCCTTGGCAATCGGTGTGTTGTGCGCTGGTTTCGCCCTCCCAGAGAAAGCTGGTGATCGCGTGCGCTGGCGTGCCAGTGCTAACCCACATGATTGCCGCAAGGAACCCCGCTAGAACGTGCCGCATACTACCCTCCAATGATGCCCACCGATCCGCTCGTGGTCGCAGGGAACGGCGTCGTCGGGTCAAGTTCAAGCTGGAAGGGGATCACAATAGTTGTGGTTGCAGATCCCCATGCACCGCTCTGGTAGAGGATTCTCGATGCCCCATAGGGTTTCAGGGCTTGTGAGTTGCTGTCGCTATCCCACTGGTATTCGTAGGTTCGATAGCAGTTCGCATTCGTGGCGTTCGTGGCCCCCACCATCACCAGCCGCAACGACGTGCTGGCATTGATTTCATGTGCGCCATCGTCCCAGTACAAGGTGATCGCCTGGTACCCATTGCCGGTCGTCGGGACAGCGGGTTCTTCGATTTTGTAGGACGTGGCGAGCAGCGTGGAGCCGCTATATAACTCATAGTAAAAACCATTCGCCGTTGGTGTGGGCGTCCCTGTTTTGGCAACGTACATCGTCGCGCCAAGGGTTTTGATCTTGACCGCAGGAGTTGTGAACTCGACCCCGTATTTACTGCTGTTGAACACCGAATCATTCTGTGCACTGGCTGTCAGATTCTCAATCGGCCAGCCCTCATAGGAGCCGTCAGTGTAGCCGATGCGATAGCCGCCCATGCGGATCACTTCGCCGGTCGCCCAGTTAGTCCCGCTATCCGTTGTGCCGGTCTTATGCCCGTTACCGTAAGAGGCACTGGTGCTGCCCCCGTTTTTCGGGACTGAATCAGTCGCCGTATAGCGGATGGTGGGGTAATTCGAGGCTTGCGTGGCGTTAGTGTTTTTAATGACGGCCCAATATTGCACGCCGCTGGTCATCGCGTAGGACGGTGCCCACGACAACCACCGCAGCGTGGTAATGTTGCCGCTACTATCCGATTCACCATACGGCCCCGCAACTGAGGCGTTGGGATTAATGCCTGTCGTGGAATAAATATCCAAGGTCACTTCCGACTCAGCCAGCGTACCTGTAGGGGCCGCATGGAGATACGCCCGAAACTCATTGATCGTTTTGGTTTTCGCTGGCCCAATGGCAAACGCAGGCCAAGCGCCAGCGGCATTCATGATCTGCGTGCCAGTGCCGATAGAAGGGTTCGCCGGAAGCCAGCCAATCGACTCCACGACGTTTTGCGCGTAGGCTGGGCCGCCGACCGCGAGAGATAGTACGAGTACAGCGAGTGCGCGTAATTGCTTCATATACCGCTCCTTACGATTCAATGGTGTAGTACGAAATAACGATGTAGAGGTGTCCACCAGTGGCCGCACTGGAGGTATAGCGCACTTCTTCGCCATCACCGCACACCATCACAATGCCTGCGCCATCGCCAAATCTCTCTCCTCCGTAAGATGAAGCGGGATAAGTTGCATCGGTGATCAGGTTGGCTCCTGTCAATGATGCCGCTGGGGTATTCGTGGCTCCACATCCAGCCCTGAATGTCACGGCAGCAGAATTGTTTGGGCTAACCTTAGTCGAAAACTCAGTTACAACCACCTTTGTACCAGCCCCGATAGTCCCAGTTAAGCTAATATCTGTCCTAGTCCCATCGGCTGCGGCTACTGTGAATGTATTGCGAACGATGTTCGGATGTCCCCCAATCACGAAGGGGATACCGGCGCGGTTACACTTATTCCCTGCCCGTCCAGCCGCCGCCACAGCGGTTGGGTTGCTCCCATGCGCCACAGTCGCACAATACTCCACGCTGGCAGTCTGTGCGATACTCGCGGTTGATGCGGGGATATCGCCGTCTTCCGTTACGGTCCCTGAGCCATTGGTCACGGAGACGCGCAACGAGCCATCCGTTTGCAGCGAGAGCGGATTTGTGTTGCCGGTCGTATACGTTGGGGCCGAAGTCGTCACCGCGCCCTGGACTAACGCGCCATATTGTCCAGAGGTCGCCGCGCCCTGTGCAAGGGATAGATTGTCAATGAGTTGCAGCGCGGTCAGGGCTGCACCGTTTTCTTGCACGACGAATGTTCCGGCGTTGGTCACAGCATGGGAACCCACCGTCACGGTGTTTGTCACGGCGACTCTCGCAGACCCGTCCGTTTGCAGCGAGCATGGATGACTTTGTGCCGTTGTGTAGGTCGGCGCGGAGGTCGTCACGGCACACAGGCCCAGCACACCGGACTGACCACTCGTGGTCGAACCAATAGTGTTGACGATATTGTCGATCAGTTGCAGCGCGGTCAGGGCTGCGCCATCTACCTGCACGGCAAAGGTGCCCGCATTGGTGACTTCACCGCCGCCGCCGCCGCCACCACCGGCACCGCCAAGGCTCGCAAGAGATGTATTCACAATAACCGTGACTGTGCAGCCGGAACACCCACTGACAGGAGCCTGAAAGTGCGTTAGCCCTCCAACTGAACATTGGTACTGCCCCGTCGCTGTCATTGACGTAACCAGTGTGGTTGAACCAAAAGCGGTGCAACCAATCGCATTCCATGTTACCCCACCATCGGCAGATCCTTTGGGCGTCACTGTTGCTGTACCGCTAACAGTAATAGAAAGCCCAACGGCCCCACGGTCTGCAACTGAAACATTCCCGCCAGTAGCGTTATCGGTAATTGCGTTATGGAGCGTCAGCGTCGCCGCTAGTAGCGGCGACGGGATCATCCACCCAATTAACAACGTCATCATTAGCAACGCGACATTCATAGCTCGACCCTCCATTTAGTTCGTGATTATACGCAAACATCGACTCCGGCGCTAGTTACAACTCATCATCAGCAGTCCAGTGGAGATAGTGAAAATCGCCAGCCGTATTCGCAGCATTGGGACCAAAATTTAAGATTAACTGTCTCGCATTTGACACAAGTGTAGAGA
>Ga0208424_1000001_pt1 | contig 59643 bp, 90 predicted proteins | sample DEB3_08_DNA_2_FD_184521 | JGI IMG/M metagenome (GOLD analysis project Ga0208424, IMG submission 184521) | Aqueous microbial communities from the Delaware River and Bay under freshwater to marine salinity gradient to study organic matter... | ecosystem: Environmental > Aquatic > Marine > Coastal ... | reverse complement strand
GATGGCTGGGAGTTCATCAGCACCCGCAGCTTGGAGAATACCTATGGCTAAGTCCCCGGCATGGCAGCGCAAGGAAGGGAAGAATCCCGCAGGTGGCCTAAATGCCAAGGGCCGCGCCTCCTACAATAGGGCCAACCCGGGCAAGCCCGGACTCAAGGCGCCGCAGCCGGAGGGTGGTCCCCGTAGGGATAGCTTCTGTGCCCGCATGAAGGGCATGAAGAAGAAGCTCACCAGCGCCAAGACTGCCAACGATCCCAACTCCCGCATCAACAAGTCCCTGCGGGCGTGGAACTGCTGACATGGCGAAGTCCACCCCCAAGAACCCCAAGCTGTGGGCTGCTGCCAAGGCGGCGGCCAAGCAGAAGTTCGACGTGTACCCCAGCGCGTATGCAAATGCATGGGCCGCCAAGGAGTACAAGAAGAAGGGTGGGAGCTGGGGAGGCGCGGACAACCGCGTGAAGAAGAAGTGAAGGGCGGACTGGGCAAGTGGTTCGGCGAGAAGTGGGTTGACGTAAAGACGGGCAAGGCCTGTGGCCGGAGTGGCGCAGAGAAGTCCAAGAGGGGCTACCCCGCCTGCCGTCCTGCCGCCGCTGCCGCCAAGATGTCCCCCGCGCAGAAGGCCACCATGGCCCGCAAGAAGACTGGTCCTGCCAGGAAGAGCTGGCCGGTTAGCCCCTCCGGGGTAAGGAAGTAAGGAGACTACCATGGCGAAGAACTGGATTGCTGGTGCCATCAAAAAGCCGGGTGCGCTGCGCTCTGCCCTGGGTGCCAAGAAGGGTGAGCCCATCCCCGCTGCCAAGCTGGCAAAGGCAGCGAAGGCCCCGGGCAAGATGGGCCAGAGGGCGCGCCTCGCCCAGACCCTCAAGGGGTTCAAGAAGTAATGTTGCCCCTCGTCACCGCCCTGCTGCCCGTCCTCGGTGGTCTCCTCGACAAGGTCATCCCCGACAAGGCGCAGGCGGAGAAGGCCAAGGCCGACATGCAGGTGCGCCTCCTTGAGATGGCGCAGCAGGGTGACCTCGCCCAGATCGAACTCAACAAGGTGGAGGCTGCCAGCGACGGCATCTTCAAGGGCGGGTGGCGCCCCTTCATCGGCTGGGTCTGCGGCGCTGCCCTCGCCTACCAGTTCATCGCGAGGCCCATCATGCCTTGGCTCCTTGGGGTGGCGGGCATGCAGGTGCCTCCGATGCCGGGCCTTGACGGGATGCTGTGGGAGCTGGTCTTCGCCATGCTGGGCATGGGCGGACTGCGCAGCCTGGACAAGCGTCTAGCCTCTTAACACGTCCCCCGGATACGTACAGAAACCGAGGATATCTTAACATGAAGGACAACTTCGAGGCCTGCCTCGTCGAGGTGCTGAAGCACGAAGGCGGGTGGGCAGACCACCCCAAGGATCCGGGCGGGGCCACCATGAAGGGTGTCACCATCGGCACCTACTCCACGTGGCTGGGCCGCCAGGCTACCAAGGATGAGTTGCGCAACATTCCCAATGAGCATCTGCACCAGATCTACAAGGCGTGGTACTGGGACAAGGTGCGAGGGGATGATCTGCCTCGGGGGGTGGACCTCTGCCTCTTCGACTACGCCGTGAACTCTGGGCCCAAGAGGGCGGTGGTTGCGGTGCAGGATACCCTGCGGGTCAACCCGGATGGGGCGCTGGGTCCCAAGACCCTTGAGGCAATCAAGATGGCTGACCCCGCCACCCTACTCGGTGAGGTGTGCCAGCGTAGGCTGAACTTCCTGCAGTCCCTCCCCATCTGGGGTACCTTTGGCGGGGGCTGGGAGAGGCGCGTCAAGGAGGTGGAGACGGTAGGGAGGAAGATGTGCGCTACGTCCTAGCCCTCCTTGGGGTGCTGCTTCCCGGCATCGCGTGGGCCAACTGCGGACCCGCCGCCAACGTGGCTGGCTTTCTCCTTGACAACTTCGGGGAGAAGCCGCAGTTTACCTTCGCCTCCGACGAGATTGTGTACACATTCTACGCGGGGTCCAAGAGCTGGTCGCTGGTAGGTGTGAAGGGCAATGTCGGTTGCATCGTCACAGAAGGAAAGGCTTGGAAGTTCCATGGCACACTTTAACGAGAGCTGGGACCTGCCCCCGCTGATGGGTAGCTGCTACATGTACGGGCCGCAGCAGCCAAACCCCGAGGCGTGGAACACGCTCATGGCCAATCGCACCTTCACGCAGTTGCTGACGCTGGCCAACGATGCCCTCTTTGCCGCCCAGATGCGGCAGCAGTGCATCCCGGATAACAACTACCCGCAGTACAGCAGGAAGCTCAACAAGTGCATCCTCCTCCTGGAGGAGGTTATCAAGGAGGGCAAGTGAAGGAGGGCGACCTCTACTACCTGGAGTGGGTGGACGCCGCGACCTTGGGGGGTCACGAGTGGCGGGAGAAGCGCGAGATCGATTCGCTGCAGGCTCCCCACATCAAGACGGTGGGCTGGGTGCATAGGGTTACGGACACCAGTGTCCTCATCGTGAGTACCATGGACCTGCATGACACCAACGATCCCAGCTACTGGGGGGAGATGATGATCCCCTTGGGGTGCATCCAGAAGAAGAGGAAGTTGCGATGACCATCACGCGCGCGCAGATCCCGCAGCAGGTATCGAAGCCACCCATGAAGAAGAAGATGGCGCAGGGGAAGCCCAAGAACCTCAGTGCCCAAGCGAAGAAGATGCTGAAGGAGATCAAGCGTGGGTAACGTCTTCGACTTCCCCGGTACCAAGGCCAAGGTGTCCGACGAGGAGATCACCAAGGAACTCCTCATGGTGCTGGACGAGATGCGCAAGATCGTGGAAGACGATGCCGAGTCCATCCTCGTGGTGGGCTTCACCCGCAACGACACGGTCTATGGTGCCTTTGGTGGCCTGATGAACCCCATCGCAATGGCGGGCCTGCTTGAGAGAGTCAAGCTCCAGCTACTCACGTCCTAAGCTCAAGGGCTACTACCAGGTCACCTACCGGGGTATCGATAGCGTACCTCCTGGGTACACTGCCCATGAGTACATGCGCATATGCAACTGCCTTCACAAGGTGCAGGTGCTGAGGCGCAACTGGCTCAGCACGATGCTGCGACGGCACGTGGACGTGCGGGAGTTCGACCTCCTGGTCAAGCACCTGCAGCGCGACGGGCGCCTCCACGGCTACGAGCCCTTGCCTTCTTCGCGGGTGACGCGGCGGCGGAGGCGGATCGCACCTTGAGGATGTAGGAGTCCACCAGCTTCCGTAGCTGGAGGAGGTCGCTGAGGGCCTCCGGGGCATACCCTCCGCCCACGAAGAACTCATGCATGTGCAGGTGTTCCTGCAGGAGGGAATCGAAGGAGACAAGGGTTCGCGTCCCCTCGCCATCCCCCATGTCCACCATCACTTCGATGGCATCCCCCATGAGGTACACGCTGGTGTGCAGGGGGATCGTGAAGTTCCTGGAGTAGATATTCATGGCATCAATCCTCCGGGAAAGTCCTGTAGTTATCCTGCATGATTTCCAACTGCTGGTAGGCGAAACTGATCAGGTCCTTCATGGACTCTTCCAGCTTGGGTTCGTACCAGACTTGACCATACTCATCCTCCCATGAAGCCCCCTCCATGGCTCGCGAAATGAGTACACCTAGATCGACCTCTGCCTCATATTGCCCATTCGGCTTTATGAGTTCCTTGGCATTGGCCTTTGGCATGATCTTGAGGGCAATCTCATTGTCGATGTACTCAAGAGTGACCTTGAAAGGAGTCGTGTTAAACTCTACCGCCATAGGATTTCTCCATACTCTCCGGGTTTGAGGGTGAGAAGCTCCCAAGGGTCATAGGCGAAGGGCTCGCCGCCGTCAAGGTTCTTGTAGATCTGGCAGAAGGCGAGGGGGCGCCCGGCGAATATGCGCTGCAATGCTTCGCCGTAGACCTCGCGCAGCTTCTTCTCCACGTTGCGCTTGCGGGTGAGCTTCACCTCCACCACCACGATGGGACCCTGCAGGGGGATGACGATGATGTCGGGCTGGCACACGGCCTTGTCCCAGTAGATCCACTGCCCGTGCAGGAGGAAGGTGCTGAGGTCCCCGGTCTCAGCGAGGTGACGTACAACCTTCTTCTCGTAGAGGATACCCTTGCGCTGGATGCGCGTGGGCTTGTCCTTCGAGAGGTAGGTGGGCCTATGCCCCAGCGTTGGCGAGGACATCGAGGACGGCCCCCACGATTTCCACCGGGTTCCCTTCCTTGTCACGGAGGGCGGCATCACGCATCACTTCGAGGGGCACACCGTGCTGCAGGGCGAGGGACACCAGGGTGGCAGCGGTGCAGCAGATGGCGTAGAGGTCGGTGCCCGCACGGGGGCCGGAGATGAAGACCTCCCACACCTTCCCACCGAGGGTGGAGTAGCTGAGGTGGTAGCGTTCCCCGTTGAAGTAGAGGTCCTCGATGGTGCTTTCACGGCGCCCGGGGAGGCGGAAACGAGAAGCTGAGATTGCTGCGGACGACATAGACGGTTCCTTCCTTTTCGACGCGCACATCTACCTCGATGTCCTTCTTGCGGTAGTAGGCGCGGATGCGATTGGCCAACAGTGTAGTGTAGTGGCGGGAGCCTAGGTAGTCAGGATATTCCATCGGGGTTGTCCTTCTTCTTCTTGCCCCAGTTCATCCCGACCTGGTACTCCCAGGGTATGAGCATCGGGCGGGTCTTCCCCCAAATATCCGTCACATCCAAGGTACGTGTCAAGCATTTAAGTATCTCCGGTACAAGATTATCCTTGAGGTGCATGGGAACCTGGCAGAAGGCAGCATCATGGATGTTGTTTAGGATCTGCACTTCGGGAAGGTTCTGGTAGATGGAGAGCAATCCGTGGGATGTCATGTCCCCCACGGTGCTCTGGGGTACGTAGGCGATGGCGGCGCGCACGGTGGCGTCATCCCGGGGATTACCCCAGAAGGTACGGCGGCGACCGAAGGGAGTGACGAGGTAGCGCACGGTCTGCAGTTGCTGGGCTACCCAGATCTGCCACTTGCGCAGGAAGGGGAAGGCCTTGAAGTACTTGGCCTGGAACTCCTCGATGACGGGCAGGTCTACCTTGAGGACCCGAGATATCGTGTGAGCTGTTCCACCATAGTTAGAACCATGGGCAGCTCTCTTTGCGATATCGCGAAAGGACATCTCTCGATAGTACTTGCGATCCGCCAGCTCGCGCTTAGGTTCAAAGCCGAAGACCATAGCGGCCACCATGGTATGGACATCTCCGGATTCGATGGCTCTGATGTAATTCTCATCTCCGGCCAGGTATGCGACAACCCGGGCCTCAGCACCCTGTTGATCACAGTTGACGAAGACGTAGCCAGGATCCGGTACGAATATGCGACGGATGTAGTCATCGATGTTCTGAAGATTAGATCCCCAACCAAATGGATGGCTACTACTGCTCCAGCGCCCGGTATCCGTGCCGCCAATATTGAAGCTAGCATGCCATCGTGAGTGAGGGGAAAGGTCCTTGGTAAGGGTGTCAATGGTCTTCTCCAGGTCACGTAGCGTGAGGAGGCACAGGCAGATGGGGATGGCGCGTATGTGCTCGCGACTCAGGCGCTCCAAGGTATCGCGGTCGGTGCTGAGTTTCTTCTCGCCCTTCTTGGATACGTAGACCTCGGGGATGTAGAGGTCCTTGTAGAGGAGCTTCTTGAGTTGCACGGAACTGCGCGGGTTGATGGTGCGTCCCCACACTCCCTTGCAGATGCGATCAAAGATCTGCAACGCACGGTCGTGTTGCTCGCGTAGCTCGGCCACCATGGCGTCGCGCTTCGCGATGTCCACGAGGATGCCCCGCTCCATCATGTCGAGGACCATGGGCAGGAGGCTGCGCTCGAACTCGTAGGTGGGGCACTTGGGTATTGCCGCTGCCACCTCCTGGGTGAGCATGCCATCGAGCCCATTGTACACGAGGTACTGCAGGGGGAAGTCCATCTCAGGAAGGCTGTTCGAGTAGAGGGTCTTCACTGGTCCTGCTCCAATGCGAGCATGAGGGTGAGCATGAGGTGGTAGGCTTGGCGCCGGGGGAGGGGGATGCGATGCAGGGTTCCCTGCAGCACGACGTTGAGTGTGATGTCGCTGGTGCGCGTGGCGTAGGCCAGGGTGGGGGGCTCGTAGTTCATCGCCTCAGGGTATCGCCCTTGTCGATCATGCGCTGGACACGGCTGCGGAACAGCGAGTAGTCCAGGTCGAGGAGGTTGCACATGCCCTTGAGTTCCGTGGCCGAGGAGGAGAAGATCACGCTACGTGCAGCACGACGATGGTGCTCTGGAGTGTTGGGGTTGGTGGCATCGTCCACGGCTTGGATGATGATGGCTAGGAGGAGTTTCTCTTCTGGCACAAGGCTGCGGCCTTCAAGTGCGTCGGCCATGTAGTAGGTGATGTCGTCCCAGCCTTGGGCCACGAAGAGATCATTCATCCTTCTTGTTCCTATCCTTCACCTTGCCCTGGCGCAAGAGCTTCCATGACTTCTCGTTGCAGTAGATGCTGCCGAGGAAGCCAAGGGACTTGGGCCATTCGATCTCGTTACTATGGCTCATGAGCATGGTGTCGTCAACAACACCGGGTACCTGGATACCGTGGGCGCGGAGGTAGGTGAGATCGTAGGTGGCGTTCTGTGCCATGCGCCTAAGAGGCAGGAGGAAGAGGATCTGGATGAGGGCCCAGAGGTGCAGCTCATCCTTGAAGGAGAAGATGGTGTGGGGATTCCAGAAGGGTACGACGTAGACTTCCTTGGGGGAGGGGGCGAAGCAGATGACGGTGATCTGCTTGTCCTTGGTCTCCACGTCGAAGGCAAAGGAGCCTGACTTGAGGCAGGCATCGATGCAGAGGTGCATGTCCCGGGGGCTCTCCACTATGTGGATGCTGCGGCGCGGGAAGACACTGCGGGTCTTGAGGGATTCCTGCCATGCCTTCTTGAGGTCCATGGCAAGGACGGGCATGAGGGAGTGGTCCCTTACAATAGCCCGGGGATTGTGGGTTGGGAGGACACGACGGTCTTCCCAGTAGAGGATTGTTCCCCGGTGATCCAGCATCTTGTCGCCCGTAAGGCACCAAAGGGCAAGATCACCCAGAGGGACAATGAACTTGTGTTGCCTGCACTCGTCTCGTACTCGATTGTAATCTGGCAGGAACTCCGACCTAAGGTATCCATGCTGGTAGTGGTAGGGATTGTTTCTGGCTTCACCAGGGTATTCCTTCTTGGGGTGGAAGTAGCTGGAAGGACTGGAGAACTTGGGCATGCTGCGGAAGAGCATGGCCATGGGAGGCTTGGGCATCCCGGCGTAGCGCATGGCTATGTCCAGCATGGTCGCAGGGTAGCCCACCAGGGCGGAGCCACTGCGCACTTCATGGATGCTGGGATAGTCTAGGAGGAAGATCATGGCCCCTCAGGTATAAGTGCGGCAGGAGGCTGGAGACTGGTGAAGGAGACCGCAGTGCAAGTCTCCAGCCTTGAGGATGCTGCCGCTCACCCCTCCACGTACACTGCGGCTAGGGGAAATAGGGTGGGGGATGCCGCCCCCTCGCTCACCACTGGGCAGGTGACGCCACGTGTCAGGCGGCAGTGATGTTGACGCACTCCCAGTAGGTGCGGGTGCCGTCCTGCGACTTCGACTCGGTGAAGTCGAACTTGACCTGCTCCCCAACGATGGCGCTGGCGATTTCCACCGCCGTGCCAGCCTTGATGGCAGACGGGTTCACGCGACGCACCACGTCAGCGAGGATGCTGATGGCGGCCTTGGTATCGAAGAAGGTGGAGGACTTGAGTTCCACGTTCATCTCGACACCCTCGATGTCCTGGCCCGAGAGCGGCTCCTCCGGACGGATGAGGAAGCGCACCGTGCGGGTGCCCTTCGCAGTGGTGCCGGAGAGGGTGCCGCTGATGATGCCAGCGTACTTGCCCTTGGGGAGGAACTTGCGGCCTTCGAGGTCTTCGAGGGTGTAGATGTTCTCGGACATTTTCTTTCCTTTCACAGTTCGATCTGCTTGAAGATTGCGCCCAGATCGAATGGCGCTTCTGCATTCACCCGATGGGGTGCGCTGCATTTGAGGTAGCTCATATCACGAGTGGTCTGCGTGTGCAACACCGGCTTGCCATCCTTGCGCGAAGCGAGCCAGACGTTGTTCATGTAGCGGGCCACCACGTTGGGGAGCTGTTGACCGAGGAAGGAAGGGAAGGCGCGCATGATGCCGCCGGTCTTCTTGTTCTCGATCATGCGAATGTGGGCGATGAGGATCAGGTGGAACTTGTAGCGATCCGAGGTGAGGCGCGCAACCTGCGTCTCGAAGCGTTTGTTCATGACGCCCCAGAGGGACTGGTCGAAGCCCGCCTTGTCGTCAGCGATGCCGTTCTCCTTGAGGACTTGGGACATGCAGGTGTCGTTCCAGAAAGAGGCGCTGTCGATGACGAGCACGGTGTTGCTGTCCCAGGTGGTGAGTTCACCGAGGTCCTCGTCGGGCAGCGTCCACTTGGTGGAGATGCTTACGGACTTCTTCCACGACTCCGGGTCCTTGGCCGGGATGGAGAAGTAGGAAATGTTCTCCGCCTTCCCCGGCTTGAGGTAGGCGTTGAGGATGGCGAGGTTGTTGTCAAGGTCCACGATGCGAACCTTGTAGTCGTTGTTGGCAAGGGTGGCCAAGAGGCCGGTCTTGCCTGCACCCGGATCCCCCAGCAGGAGGAGTTTCATCCTGCGCTGGTTGGGGTGCTGAGAGAAACTTGGCATGGTTCACTCCACATGATTTCATCAAGATAAGCCCACGACATCGTCCCGTCAGGGAGGATGATGTCGTAGCTGGTACCTAGCTCCACCGTGTGCCGCTCGTCAAGCATGATCTTCACGGGGGTGCCGGGCGGGTAGCCGTTGATGGTGGCGGCCAGCGTCAGAAGACGATGCGCCATAGGGCCAGTACTCCGAAGAAGGGCAGGAGGTAGAAGGCCAGGACCCACGCCATCATGACGAGGAAGCCAACGCCAAGGAGGAGGGCGAGGACGAGGTCAGAAATTACAAGCAACTTCGCACTCAGCCAGGATGCTGCGCGAGACAAAGACCTCGCTACCCCAGCGGGCATGGAAGCCCGAATCCATTGGAAGAGATACCACACGGGAGACTCCTTTCGAGACGATGCTGAGGGCGCAGGCGCAGCACGGGGGATGGGTCGTGTAGAGGGTGGACCCTGCCGTGGGGAAGGTGGCGTTGTCAAGGACGTTGCGCTCTGCGTGTAGGGTGTAGCGCAGCCGAGACTCCCGGGTGTTGAGGCGGGAGTCATCGGCCATGCCTGAGGGGAAACCGTTGTAGCCCAACGCTACCTGTCGCTTGTCCGTACCCACGAGGACGGCACCCACCTTGGTGGAGGGGTCCTTGCTCCATGAGGATACGTGGATGGCAAGGTCAAGGAAGCGTTGGTCCCAGCTCATGCAATCCTCCAGACACGGATGCCGGGGACGGAGTCCTCCTGCACGATGCGGGAGATGAACTTCTTGCCGGAGGACTTGCCGTAGACGGAGGCGCTACCGGCAACGCGACTGCGAAGGAGTTCGGGATTGTCACCCTGCTGGAAGAAGGAGTCTCCGACTTCCATTTCCTGGAAGGGGTAGATGCGCTTGCGGCCAACGGCTGCAGGGGGGACGGGGATGTTCTTCTGGATGGGGATCATTTGGATTTCCTTTCAATGGCAAGTTTGTAGCCCATGGTGTTTAGGACGGCAGTGAGTGAAGCGATGGTTGGTGAACCTCTGCGGAACCAGCGGCGCGGTGTCTTGGTATCGACACCAGCCCGCCGGTAGATCTGGGTAACATAGCCTGGCCGTTGCTTCAAGAGGGAATGTAGTTCCTTCAGCACGGGCTCGATGCCGGAGGCATGACCTCTGAAGCGGCGCTGCGCCAAGGCTATCTGGTGTGGGTGCTTCATTTCTTCTTTCTCCATCGGCGGGTCATGGCTTGCCCTCCAGTGCATTGCGCGCAATCGTCCACGGGTCGTCAGCAAATGGCCCCTGTAGTGCGATCCGATACAGAGCCGTGTGCATCTTCTCGTTCTCCGCGCGCAGCTTCACGATCACGTCTCGCTGAGCGATCAGGGCTGCCGCGACGAAAAGGGTGGCTGCTGCCGCAAAGAGGCGGGTCATGGCTTGCCCTCCAGCGCCTCGCGCGCTCGGTGTCCGCCATCGCTCATGATCGGAGGCTCCCAGATGAAGATCGCAGCGGGGTCAGGATCGCCGGGGTTGCGACGCTCGACAGGGAAATGGTTGCGCGGATCGGCGTACCAGCGCAGCGCCTCGCGCAGCCGTCTCACGGTCTGTCGCTCAGCGTCTAGCGCCCCCTCCAACTGTCGGACACGCATCGCAACGTAACGGTCCTCTAGCTGCGCGCGTAGCCCCTCGATCTCGTCGGCCAGCTTGTTGACGAGGCAGCCGATGTGGTCGGCCTCGCATCCTTCGTAGTGCGTTGGTGCGACGTGCGTATGGCGTCGCGCTAGTGCGATTAGGTCACTCATGGGTTGCCCTCCAGCGCCTTGCGGCGCAACTCATCAAATAGCAACGCGGCTGTTCCAGCCATAAGTCTTTCGCTGCCGAGATAGACAACTGCAATGAACCCGGGATAGGCTGACGGTGACAACGTCAACCAGACGGAGCCATCGGCATTTGTGTCGATCTGAATTGCGCTCAGCAACTCGCGCATCCGCTTGTTGTTTTCGCGCAGCTTCTCGACCTCGGCCTTATGCTCCTCGCGCTCTTGCCTGACGTGAGCATCCTGCGCTGCGGCACCATCGCAACATCCCTGTTGGGTGGCGAGATCCGCGCGCAGCCGCTCGTTCTCCGCGCGCAGCAGATCCCCGCCCTCACATGCGGTTTGATGCGCCCGATGTAGACGTTCGATCTCCGCGCGTTGCCGCTCGATCTCGATCACCGCATCAACAGCGATAGACAGATCGTCGTGGCGCGCGGCAGCTAGTGCGCGCAGAGATGTGATTAGGTCGCTCATGGCAGGGACTCCCAAAGGGCGCAGGCCCACATGATTAGGTAGGCGGCGAGGGTGATGGTGATGAGATGGGGGCGGGTCATATGCCACCCCTCTCTCGCAGGGCATGGACCTGATCGTAGCCCAGCTCGTGGACCATGTCGTGGGCCATGTCGAGGATACCCTTGAAGTCCTCGTCGGTGATGATGGTGCCGTTGCCACCGTCGCAGCTCTCGGCATCGATGACGTTGCGGAGGTCACGGAGGAAGACGGTGATGGCCTTGAGGATGGCGGCTTGGTATTTCTCCACGTTGCGGAGGGATTCCTGGGCGCGCTGCTGCTCCTCGGTGGCGTCTTCCTGGGCGAAGTAGGCTTGCTCGGGGCTGAGGATACGCATGTCACTGTTCCTTTCGCGTAAGGGTGTAGCCCGCATGGTGCAGGGCATCCAGGATTTCTTTGGCGTCCTTGATGTAGAAGCCCTTCACCTCGTCGTTGTAGAGGTTCCAGTCCTTATGTGGGAACTGGACCAGAGCGAGAGCGGATGCGATGCGAAGCACGATTTCCGGGGGGCTTTCTGTCACTGGGTTTCTCCTTGTTGAGAATGGCGATGAGGGTATCGCAGATGCGATTGCGGAGGGCAGGGGTGCATTCCACGGACACGACAACGAGGAGTTGCTTGTCTCCACGGAAGATGCTGCCGTCGATGTTCTTGTACTTCATCCCCATTGGGCAGCCATCGCATCAGCGATGCCCTGATAGGTGAGGCTGCGCAGCTTGGCACGTTGGGGCGAAGGACCCAAGTTGTTCTGTCCTGTCGGTGTCTGGTTGGCGTATCGTTGGCGCGTCAGGATGTTGGTAGGCTGCAAGGCGGGAAGACCCTTGAGCCACAGGCAGGTGCGCTTGGATGCATCCTCGCCAAACATCCACGGCTGTATGATCTGGTCAGGCTTGCGCCACCTGGAGGACATGACACCCACGGGGTTCTCGATTGCGATGCGGGGGCACTGAGAGTTGGCGAAGAGCATGAAGAACTCGCTGGCTTCCTGCGTGAGACTGTCCCTCCCGGGGATGCGAGAGTTCCAGTGGATACCGGAGGAGCTGAGGTAGGTGCAAGGAGGAAAGGCTACGATCATGTCCCAAGGTTGGGAGAGGAGGGGAACCACGTCACCCTGCACGTGGGGGCCGGGAGTTTCGGAAGGGAGGAGATCACAGGAGATTGCGTCGTGACCCCGTGCGATGAAGGCATCACGGACACGACCGCTGTACTCACAGGCTACGAGGATTCGCATTCTGCATTCTCCTTGGGATGAAGTCCTGGTACCGGAGGTTGCCCATCAGCATGGAGAGATGGCGCTCCCTGTCGCTGGGCGGTTCGGGCTGCAACGCGAGACGGAAACGTCCCTCTTCGCGCAGCACTATGCGCTGGCGAAGCATGAGGTTCAAGCGAGAATTGGCGGCGTGGATGGGGACCCCGGCAAGAGCTGAGATATCTTCCGGGGTGAACCATCCTAGCTGCTCAGAGATCTGTTGGTAGATCTTCTTCGACCACTGCATTTCCCGCTGGCGCTTGGCGTGCTGCCTTCTGAGGGCAGAAAGGCGCTGCGCTGCAGTATTCGTCGCATCGGAGGTAGAGGGCGGGACGTTCTTCGACATAGAGTTTCCCCTTGTCAGACTGGGTGGAGATGAAGGACTCGGCCTCACTGAGGGAGGAGCAGAGCTTGATTGCAGTCTTGCGTCCATCCTTGCGCACTGCCCACTTTCCGGGACGCATCCACATCTCGTCGGGAGTGCAGGGTTCCGTGTTGCTGCGATGCAGGAGGACACGCTGGGTGATGCGCTGCGTTGCGGTGGCATGGTCCCAGAGGGTGAGGGGTACCATGTGGATCTGCTGCTGCGGGTAGGTGAGGTTGCGCTTGGCCTCCAACCTGGAGAAGTCCTTGATGAAGACGATGGCCATGAGCGCCTTGGGTTCCTCGCCGTGCTGCCGCATCAGCCAGGCGTAGGTGTTGAGCTGGTTCTCCCAGTCCTCACGATGGGTGGCATTCATGAATGCCTTGGCCGAGGTGACCTTGTAGTCGAGGATGGTGGAGGCTTCCATGGTGTAGCGGTCGAACTCACCGGAGAGGGTGAGGCCCTCGATGTTGGCGAAGAGGCGCATCTCCTTGAGGTTGGAGGGATCGTGCCGCTTGATCTTCTCGTGCACTGCGGTGCCGATGAAGGATGCCACGTTGTCGTCGATGTCCATGTAGATCTCGTCGTCGTGCTTCTTCACGAGGGAGACCATCTGCGGTGGCTTCCACAAGGAGGTGACGGAGATGTCCGCACCCCCGTTGTCGTAGCTGGGGATGAGGGCGGAGGCCACTGGTTCGGGGATGTTGTTCCTGTTGGTGTAGTGCATGGTGTTCTCCTCAGAACGGGGGATCGAAGAGGTCGCCACTCATGTGGCGGGTGAGGTAGTCGCTGGCTATGCGGCGGAAGAGGTTGGCGGTATGGAAGTCGCCAGCCCAGTCGGCATCGTTGGCGAGTTCGTGGAACTCACGATGCTTTTCCAGCGTCGTCGGTATCTTGTACGGGGTTGGGTTCATCGCCTCTTGCCTTTCTGATCTTGGACACGAGGTCCCTGAGGTTGGTGATGATGGCTTCGACATCCTCGTCGGTGACGGTGTCGATGTTGTCGAGCTTGCGGAAGATTTCGGAGGGTCTCAATGCTTGGTGTCCTTGTCCTGGAGGGCGAGGTAGATCTCGGTGATGCGGTGCTGGAGAAGGTCGAGTGCATCCTCGATCTTGTCCGTCTTCACGCATAGCACGAGGTCGGATGCGATGAGCTTGGTGTAGAACTCCATGCGGAAATTGAATGCATCGACACCGGACATGGTGCGGGACAGTTCGTGGAGGTTGCGGATGACGTGTACGCCGAGGGCTTCGATATCTTCCATCATGTTCTCCTTGAAAGGGAGGTCCCCCCACCCGGGGCAGGGGGACCAGGTTGTCAGAAGGGGCACTCGTCGTAGACGCCAGTGTCGAGGGGCTCGGGGTTCTCCACCTCGCGGAGGACACGGAGGGAAGAGACCCGCACCTTGGTGTTGTGGTAGTCGATGGGCACGGAGACCACGTCGGCAGGGCTCACCTCGCACATGAGGGTACGTGCACCACCGAAGTTGCGGAGGTACTCGTAGCTGCAGACATGGAGGCCTTGGCTGCAGGTGCGCTCGGGGTCATCGTCCACCATGTCACGAGGCATCGTGTGGGTGGAGCCCACCGTGTACTGGTTGGACCTGCCGGTGTGCACGTCGTAGTAGTTGTCCTTCACCTTCTTGAAGAAGAGGAGGTTGCCATCGGGGGTGATGGCGATGTTGTTGGTGCTGACGAAACGCCAGAGCTGGTTGCGGCTGCGCATCGAGGGGTTCTGCAGCACCTTGTCGAGGAAGTGCATGAGGGGCTGGATGTCGAAGCCCTTGTCCCTCATGGTGAGGATATGGGGGACGAGGGAGTGGTCCACCGCCACGCCGTTGCGCAGGATGACGTTGCCCTGCAGCACGAGAGAGGTGCCAGCGTAGGTGGAGATGGCGACGGCGGGGGACATGGCATCGATGGCCTCGTCCCACAGACCCTGCCGCACCAGGTCGAGGACCTTGGTGAAGGAGGGAGAGGAGGAGTCGAGGGTGTGGGTGTCACCGTCGCGGATGATGGTGACGGTGTTGGTGGTGATGAGATGAGGGTACATGGTAGCTCCTTTCACTTGGTGATGAGGTTGATGATTGCGGTGCAGTCATGCCTGGAGTGCAGGATGCACTTCAGCATGGGGTACTTGCGGAAGAGGTCGTCCATGGTCTTGTTCCAGTTCACGGGAGAGGCGGACCACAACTTGGGGAAAGCGGCGACAACGTCGGGGACAGTCATGCCAGAGGGGGCGGGCGGGAGCAATTGCAACTTGTGCAGGGCTGCCCTGCACTGGTCGCCTACCTCGTACCGGACATAGCGTTGGTAGGATTCGTACCCCACGACACGGGTCTCGTTGCGGGCGATCCACCTGCGGACATAGAACTCAATATCGGGGAGGAGATTGGTGGCACCCTTGCTCTCGGCAAAGGCTACGGCGGTGGGGGAGATCACAAAGAAGCCGCAATCGAACAGGTCCTTGATCTGATTGTAGAGGTCGGCGCACATGTCGAAAGTCTTGTCCCCGATGGTGATCTTGCCGTCCTCCACCACGAGGTAGTGCGAGAACCGATCGGTGGTGGGTACACGACGGTTCCCCACGTAGGTGTAGAGGATGCGCTGCCTGCGCTTCTTGGGGATGTCGATGCTGGAGGTGCGAATGTAGGGAATGCCGAGGAGGTCCAAAGGCTTGTGCTCCGTGGCACAGATGACCTTGTGGGTGCCTGCCTTGGAGTGGTGGTGCTGGACACGACGCAGCCAGTCGTCGCTGTCGATGAGGTAGACCTCGTCGTTGGGCTTCCAGTAGGCGTAGTACTCGTGGCCATGATCACGCCTCCACTTGACGCGGCGACGTTCGCGGGAGTCGAAGATCCAGTACTCGCTCTTGCCTCGGTTGTTGCTGTCTGTGCCTGGTTCGAGGGCCACGCCATGTGCGTTGTTGACGTTGTGCCCACGGAAGTTGACGGTGAGGTCGAACCAGATGCCTTGGACGCGCTGGAAGACAGAGGCTGCCGAGGTGAGGGTGGGAAGGATTTCCTTGAGGTGGGACTCGTATGTGGTGCGAGCCTGCGTCGTGCGGTAGACGATCTGCTGGATGAGCTGCGGGGTGTAGACGACTTCCTCGCGGGATGCGGTGACCTCGATGGTACCGATGGGGAACTTGAGTGCGATGGGGCTGTAGCTGTAGAGGTTGGAGATCTTGTTGTGGTCGAGGGGGTAGGCCACGGGACCCACGAGGATGAAGGGCTTGCCTTGCTCGAAGAGGATGAAGTCGGGATGGTCGAAGACGATCTTGGGAGTGGGGAGTTCGCCACCCACGACGATGGGGCGGGGCTCGAAGAACTGGATCTGGGAGAGGGCTTCCTGCCAGGCGTTGTAGTTGGTGCTGGGCACGGAGATCTCGAGTCCGGTCTCGTCGGAGGGCTTGCTGTCCGTGAGATGGAGGCCGGGCATGCCATCGCTGCCGATGCTGGCGATGTAGGTGCTGCATACACCGTTGTGGAAACTGCGGATGGTGAAGCTGTTGGAGACGGCGAAGGGGGACTTGGCACCGAGGCCGAAGCCACCGATCTGGGAGTTGGTGTTGCGCTTGGTGGAGTTGCCGAAGCGGGTGAAGATGTTGACCATGTCGGAGGGGGAGAGGCCGGGACCGTAGTCACGGATCACGAACTTGGCAGCGAGGGGACTCGGCATGTGCAGTACCATGGGCTTGGTGCTGCAGGCGTCGAGTGCGTTGGATGCCAGCTCGCGAAGGATGCTGGCAACGGGGTTGGAGTAGAGGCGAGAGGTGAGGGCGCGGATCATCACCGCGTTGCTCTCGATGGTGAAGTCGCAGACCTTGGTGAGGCCAGCGGACTCGTGGATCTGGGAGATGTTGATCTGCATTGGGTTACCTCATAATGAGAAAGAACAGGATGACGAGAACTGCAACGGCGAGGACGTTCACAGGGTGTCCATCTCGCTCCGCAGGGCAGGCTTGTAGGTGTTCACTGCACGACGCAGTCGGTGTCGATCCTCCACGTCGAGGGTTCCGATGTGGCGCTTCTTGCGGAAGGTGTGCCACGTCTGGGACAAGACGATGAAGCTCTGACGGTCGAGGCCCGTGGGTTCCAGGTTGGTGATGGGAATGCTGGTGCCCCACGGTTCGTCGTAGATGGGCAGAGCCAGGCGCTGGGAGAGGACGAGGGCCGGGCGCACCGTGTTGCTGGGCGTGTTGACGATGTAGATCATGGGCGTCCCCTATGGTCGAGAGCTGCACGTTCTTCCTCGGTTCGCTGATAGAGGGGACCCTCCACTGAGAGGAGGGCACACTCCACCTGCCACGCCTCACGGGCTGCCTCGGGTGTCTTGCCGTAGCCGGAGACGGTAAGGGAACCGTAGGGTTGGCGGTGTTCGTGGAGACGCACCTCGGGGTGGTAGAGCTGGAGTGAGAGGCTCATGCGATCCTCCAGACGCGGATGCCTTCCGGGGTGGTGCGATAGGTGAACTCGCCCCTGCCTCGGCGCTTGTGGTAGGAGACGAGGGCCCTCATGGTGGGCTTCAAGGACAGGCGAACCAGGAAGGATTGCCCCACCTTCATGGTGTTGAAGGGATACTTGCAGGGACGACCCTTGGCAATGGCGGGGACAGGGACGTTGGACGTTAGCTTGAACATGGGGGAACTCCTTAGCGGACGAAGGTGTTGTTGGCCTTGGCCTTGCGGCCCTTGGGAGTGAGGCCAACGACCACTCCCTTGGGATCAAGGTGCCGGAGATCGTGGAGGTCACCGTCGATGACGGGGAAACCCTCCCACGTGGTGGGCATGGAGTGGAAGACCATGGCCACGTTCTTGCCAGCACGGAGGAACTGGCGGCACTGCGCCAGGTTGGACTCGGATGCGCTGAAGGTGAGGTGGTAGTTCGGGGGAAGGGTACGCTGCATGCGGTGGGGGTTCTTGGTGTAGTCGGTGAACTGGATCTCGGGAAAGGCACTCATGATGTTGGGATAGGTGATGCCGTTGCGCACCACGGGGATACGCTCCCAGCCGATGTCGGTGCTGCCATCGGGACGGGCACAGGGCTGGAGCTGGAGGGAGAGAGCCTTGCAGAGGAGGGACTCGGTGGCCTTGACCATGTCCCGGAGGTAGGCCGGGCGGTCCTGCATGAAGCGACGGGCCTTGTCGATGCGGGACTGGCGGACGCTATTGAGGCCGTCCCCCTTCACCATGGCGGCGTGGCCGGAGTACCAGCCGAGGCACACTTCCCGGCAGGCCGGGGTGCTGTATGGGCAGAGGTTGCCCGCACCACCTAGGGTGTGGGGTGCCATGTAGTGGATGGCGTTAAGCCACCCGTGGGCCTGGGCCTTGGAGGCCTTGGCGTTGTCTATAGAGTAGATACGGTTCTGCATGGGTTATCTCCGGAATGGAGGGAAGAACGGGGCGGAGCATGGCACGGACGGGGCGCGGCGAGTCATGCAAAGTTTGCATGGCAGCCATGCGCCGTCACTTGGGTTCGAAGGAGATGATGGGTTCATCACCCTGCATGATGCGGTAGTCCTCCCAGGTGGTGTAGTCGGATTTGTAGCCGTCCTTGTATGCCAGGCGTTCCTCGATGAGGATCTCCCAGAGTTCGTCGAGGGCCTGGGAGAGCAGGTCGTAGCTGCCCTCCAAGGGTTCCCAGCCGCTGAGGGAGCGGGTTTCGATGGTGAACATCTCAGACCTCCATGATGAGGCCGCTGAAATCTGCGAAGTCCGTGAGGAAGAGGCGAGCCTCCTCTCCCCACGAGCGTTCTTCCGGATCCCACGAAAGGGCAGCATCATCGTGGTAGTTCTGGAGGAGTTCGAGCATGTCGAGGGACCAAGGACGCAGAGAGGGGATGTCGAGGAGGTCGGGGTAGAGCTTGACGAGGCGCGTCACTACCTTGGCCTCCATGCCGGAGTCATAGAGGTCATCGGGGATGAGCCATCCCACGGCGCACTTGACGCCATCCTTTCCACGGTACTGGCAGAGGGGGGAGGATCCCTCCAGTAGGTGCATGGAGGGATGGGATGCCGCGATGAGGTGGCGGCAGAGGAAGGTGAAGGACTCTTGAAGGGTCATGTCAGACCTCCATGATGAGGTTGGCGTCGTTGGCGAAGTTGGCGAGGGCTTCCCGAATGAAGCGTTGCCAGTCGCTGGCGAGGTTGCCCTCCCGGCTGAACTTGTGGGCAGCATCGTCGTGGTACTGCTGGAGGAGTTCCAGTTCTTGGGGAGTGAACTGGGAGATCATGGGAGACTCCCGGAGGGCCGGGTAGTTTTCCAAGAGTTCGTTGCTCCCAAGGTCTTCCATGCCTCGGGAGTAGAGGGAATCGGGGATCATCCAGCCCACGGCGCAGCGGATTTCCGCTCCGCCACGGTAGAGGCACCCGAGGCGTCCGTGGCGCATCTCGGCGGATGGGTGGGCTTGAGAGAGCAAGCCCTTGACTACGTGGTTGAAGACGGATTGGCGCATGTCAGTAGCTCCACGAGAGGGTGTAGGAATGGGCGAGGCGCTGGACGCGCTTGCGGAACTCGTCGTTGAACGAGGTTCCTTCAAACCTACTATCCACGGCTGCGTTGTCGTGGCAGTCCTGGAGTTCCTTGAGGAAGTCGGATTCCTCACGGAAGGCCGCCTGCCACGTGGGATTGGAGGTGGGCACCATCTGGCCCACGATCTTAGGGCTGTTGTTCTCCATCTCTCTGCTGTAGTTGTCCTCGTCGATGAGGAAGCCCACGGCGCAGCAGAGGGGCTGGTTGTGGGTGCCGCTGCGATAGAGGCACACGGAACCCTCCATGGAGGGCTTTCCCTGTGCCAGCATGCGCGGCACAACGTGGTCAATGACGGCTTGGCGGAGTTCACGAGGGGTCATGTCAGGCTCCTCACTGCTTGGGAGACGTTGCGGATGGGGCGTACACTTCAGAGGTGAAACCGCAGCTACCCTAGGCAACGTGCCAGTTTTCCTCGTCGTAGAGCACGACGCTCTCGCTGCCGTCGTACTCGGCGACCCGGAACCGGGTTCCCTCGGGGACCCACCAGACCATCAGGTTGATGAGGCCTCCCCGGTAGACCCCGGGGTACCGGGTTTCTACGTACTTCGTCAGGTCGGTGAAGTGCCGACCCTCTTCCAACATCTTGACGATGGTGGGATCCCAGAGGATGCTGGGGTACTCCGGGTTTGCGGTGTACCACCCGGCACCGAAACCGGGGCTGATGAGGACGGCCACCTTGCCGTCACGGATGAGCTTGTCCATGTCAGGCTCCCTTGAGGAAGGTACGGAGTTCAGCCTTGCACCTCTTGGCGGTATCGCCCTTCCAGGAGGCTGCATTGGAGAGGAAGTAGCGGATGATGCTGGAGGCATCGTCGTAGCCGTAGCGCGAGGTGTGGTCGATGAGGGAGTGCATGGCCCTGAGGTAGGGCACCGCACCGAAGTATGGGGATTTCCAGTCGCGCTGGATTTCCTCAGCGATATCGCAGAGTGGCCTCATTGCTAGCTCCTGTGAAGGGCCTCCAGGAACGGAGGCGGTTGGTAGGGTCGGGAGGGTGGCACGCGGCCGGGCCGGGCGCCAGCGCCAAAATTGCATGGCGGCCATGCGCCGGGCGCGGGGCGGGCTGGCACGAAGATTGCATGGGTGAGGGGGATGGGGAGCAGGTGCTCACCCGTAAGTGGTTGATTTCAAAGGGAGGGTGAGGGTTGTGAGGGTTGTGAAGGTTGTTTTTCTTTCTCAGGAAAGGAAGAGAGTAAGGGGAGATGCGGCAAGGGAACCTTCACAACCTTCACCCCGGTGGAATTGCTAGTAGTTTCAAGGGGTTGCGGGTGAGGGTTGCTAGAGTTGCTAGTGTGCTTGGGAAATTGCTAGTGATATGAGGGACTTGGAGGGCCTGGAGGCCTTGCAGGGGTGTGCAGTGGCGCGGAGTACCTTCACCCCGGAGGGCCTCTGGAGGGCTGGAGGCGTTTTCGATAACGTGGCGCTGGGCTGCAACGGATCACCCGGGCAACGCAAGTGCATTTTCTGCATGGCACCTATGCGCCTGGAGCATGACGATTTCCTTTGACACGGGACCCGGATTTGTGGCAGCCGCGACGATGCAATGTTATAACGTAACCTTAGCGGCGCCTGGAGCGGAGCGGCGGAAATGTCAAATGCAAAATGCGCCGCAACGGGGCGATAAAACCACGTCAAAACGGACTAAAACCTGGCGCAAGCCTCTTCACACGCGGCGCGAAACGTGAGCAAATGGCGATGCCGCGTTCCTGCGGCGCAACGGCCCGATGGGCCAGATAGGAGAGAGAGCATGAAGACGACGCACAAGCCCGGCCTCGCCAACAGTGACGGGAAGATGATCAGGGCTCCGGAGAGCCGCCCGGTGTTGGAGTTTACCGCGAATATCAAGCTTGATCCCGGGAGCGACTCGGAGCCCGGCAAGATGCGCCTAAAGGCTGGCGCGGAAAAGGCTTATCAGCCTTTGGTTATCGCGCTTGGCAACGGTATCCAGTTTCGCGGATCGGTGTTTGTCCCGGCCAAGCTACTGAACGACAAGGCCAAGGCCCGGGCGCGCGCGAACATGGATGCGGTGGAAAAGGCCAAGGCCGCCGCGAAGGAAGATGGCCCGGCGCCCGGCAAGCTGGCAGACGGGAGCATCGGGTGATGAAGGGCTGGAAGAGGATCGCCGGGGGCGGCGCGCTTATGCGCACCGTTCCTCAGCCGGAAACGTATGACGCATGGCTTGGGCGCGTGGATGCCCATCTGCGTTCATGGGGGCTGACCCTAGATGACTGCGACGTGGATGCGCGGGCCATCTGGAACGCGTATCAGAGCGACGCGCCGCCGCTGCGAGTAGCACGCAAGATCGTGCGTGCCGGGCTGCACTGGTAGACGCGTTGCACCGCTAGATCGGCAAGGGCCTCCGGGGGCAGTAGCTCCCGGGGGCTTTGCCATGCCCGGCTCCAGGACTTGGAATGATTCTAATTCGCAACGGGGCCGATTCGATCTGGCGTGCGCGTTGCTACCCCCCGGGGAAAAACATGCCGTATGTGCTTGGGGGATTTGGGGGACCCCTCCCACGGAAATTTTCAAATTTTGGGTTGCACCCGGGACCCACATGCGCTATACTTGGCACATGTCCTGCGAGAAAATCCTAGATACCCTTCTCCACAGCACGCTGGCCCTCTCCTTGAAGACCCAGCACTTCCACTGGTGCGTCACCGGACCCACCTTTGGACCCCTCCACAAGCTCTTCGGCAAGCAATACTCCGAACTCCAGGAGGCTGCCGACACCCTCGCAGAGCGCATCCGTGCCCTGGATGCCTTTCCCCACGCCCACAACTCCAACGCCGACGCGGAAGCCGTGGATCCCATCCCCGCCAAGCCCCCAAAATACACAAAGATGCTGGAAATCCTGGCGCTGGACCACGAAAAGCTGGCCCTCTTTGCCGCGCGCACCTCTTCCCTCCTCGCGGAGAGCGACCCGGCCACCTCCAACCTCCTCGCTGAGCGCCAGATGCAGCACCAGAAGGCCGCCTGGATGCTGAAATCCCACCTCGCAGCGTAATTTTCGCTTGCACGAGGGCCCCAAGTGCCCTAGAATTTGGGCATGCGCGCCCTAATTACCGGAATCGGGGGCCAGGACGGCTCCTACCTCGCCAACTTCCTCACTCGCAAGGGCTACGAGGTCCACGGAGTGGTGCGTTCGCACACGCCCAACCTCGTGAACCTTGACTTCTTCCAGTTGCGGCCCCACATTACCCTCCACGTGGGCGATGTATCCTCCCCGGGGGACATGCGCCGCATCGTCGAGATGGGCTTTGACGAGATCTACAACCTCGCAGCGCAGAGTTTCGTGGGTTCCTCGTGGGACACCGCCACCAGCACCACCCACACCAACGCCCTGGGGCCCCTCCACATCCTCGAAGCCCTGCGGCAGGTCTCCCCGCGCACCAAGTTCTATCAGGCCAGCACCTCGGAGATGTTCGGGAACTCCCCTGCCCCGCAGGACGAGGACACCCCCTTCATGCCCCGCAGCCCCTACGGCGTGGCGAAGCTCTACGGGCACCACATCACCAAGAATTATCGCGAATCCCACGGGCTCTTCGCCTGCAGCGGCATCCTCTTCAACCACGAGAGCCCTCTGCGGGGACCCCAGTTCGTCACGAGGAAGATCACGCTGGGACTCTCCGAGATCCTGGCGGGACGCGCAAAGCACATCGCCCTCGGCAACCTTGAAGCCCGGAGGGACTGGGGTTTCGCCGGAGACTACGTCCGGGCCATGTGGATGATGCTGCAGGCACCCCAGCCGGGGGACTACGTGGTGGCCACGGGAGAGTCCCACAGCATCGGGGACTTCCTCTTCCACGCCTTTGACCGCGTGGGGCTGCGCTGGGAAGACTATGTCGTAAGGGATCCCAAGTACTACCGGCCCGCCGAGGTCAACTGGCTGGAGGGCAACCCCGCCAAGATCGCAACCTTGGGTTGGGAGCCGGAGGTGAGCTTACGGCAGCTCGTGGCCAAGATGGTGGACTGGGACTGTTACGGCAGACGGTAGCCATGCGCTAAGCTGGCGCCACAAAAAGACCCCCGCCGCAAAGACCCTACGAGATGTGGGGTTTCTGGGCGGGGGCAAGGTAAACAGGACAAGCTGACAAAACGTGGTGGGTGCCCGGCCCCGCAGGGTCACAGGCATGTTCCGGGATGGAACGGGGCCAAGATACGCTGTTGGCGCGTGGGCGCAAGTCACATATTGTTACGGATTGTTGCAACGGGGTGAGGGTTGTGAAGGTAGGGCCGGGAGGCTCTTCAGAGCTAAGTTGTTGATTTGCAAGGCAGGGTGAGGGTTGTGAAGGTTGTGAGGGTACTTTCTCTAAAGTGGAGAGAGAAAGAGAGTGGAGTGGGGGAAATGTTGCAAAGTGACCCTCACAACCTTCACCCTCTTCACCCCTGCGGCTTGGAGGGTAGGGGGGTGCAACGCGGGTCTCACGCATGATGACATGATTCGTGGGGCAAGTCAACTATTCATTTTGCTGGATCTCCCGCAGGGACGCGGCTATGGTGCTCGTGCCTAGTGCAAGGAGACAAGCATGGAAGAGCAGAAAGATTCCACCATCCTGGGGCCCGCCGGGCTCTTTCGCATGGTGGCGGAGCGCCTCAAGCCGTGGAGGACTCCCAACGGGGACGTGTTCGTAGACGTATGGATGGACGCAGTCCGGCACACGGTACCCGTGAAGAGCGAGGCCTTTACGGGCATAGTGTACATGGTGGCGATGCAGGGGGCCCCCGGCAAGCTGCCGAGTGGGAAGGCCATCGACGAGATCAAGGCGTGGTGCGTGGGTACGGCCCTGGCGTCGCAGCGCATCATGAGTGCCTTCGTGCGCTTGGGAGGGGAGGCCGGTAGTCTCTGGTATGACTTTGGGGACGACAGCCGCGAGATGGTAAAGTGGCAGGGTGGTACGTGGCAGGTGGTGCGTACCACGGGGGAGACGCCAAGGTTCTACAGGCCTTCGGGGATGCTGGCGCAGGTGAGGCCGCGCGAGGGTGGGGACCTCGTGGAGTTGCTGAGGAAGCACGTGAGGTGCCAGCCAGATGACGTGTACCTGTTGGCGGCGTGGCTGGTGGGTGCCTTCAAGGTGGGCGGGCCTTACCCCGTGCTCATCATCAATGGTGAGCAGGGCAGTAGCAAGAGTACCACGACGCGACTCCTGAGGAGGTTGGTGGATCCCCACGCGAGGGACATGAGGGAGCCTCCCGGCTCTGGAAGGGACCTTGTGGCTGCCGTGAAGAATTCCTATGTGTTGGCCATTGACAACGTGTCGTCGTTGCAGAATAATCTGAGTGACTCCCTCTGTCGCATAGCCACTGGTACGGGGGCCCTGGGCGGCAGGGCGTTGTACACCGACAGCGATGAGGCAGCATTCACGGCTTGCAGGCCCATAGTGCTCAACGGGATTCCCGCCTTCGTGGAGCGGGAGGATCTTAGCAGCAGGAGCATCAATGTGGAGCTTCCTGCCATCCCGGCTTCGGAGAGGATGGACGACGATACGTTCTGGGCCGGGTTCGAGGCGGACCTGCCTCTTCTCATGGGGGCCATCTTCGACTGCGTGGCGCGGGCACAGAAGGGCTTCGCGGGGGTGAGGCTCAACGAGGCCCCCAGGATGGCCAACTTCGCGAGGTGGGCATATGCGGGACTTGGGAGCGAGGCCGGGAGCAGGTTCCTTGAGGCGTACTCGCGCAACAAGATGGAGTCCAGCGCGCACTTCGTGGAGTTCAACGAGGTGGCCCAGGCACTCATTTCCCTCATGAGGGACAAGGAGTTCTGGAGCGGGACGTGGAGCGAGCTTCTCGTGGAGCTGACTTCGAGGGTGCAGGCATCCAAGTTCTGGCCCACCACGTCGCTGCAGTTGCGTAACAGGATGACCCGCGTGTCGGAGGACCTGCGCAAGTGCGGCCTGGAGTGGCGCAACAATGGTAGGGAGAGCAAGACGGGGCGCAGCATCGTGGAGGTGCATCGCCTCAAGACGTTCGTGACTGACCATGTACTGACGAGTGTGGCATGAGCAAGGTGATAGATGCAGTAGCGTTGCAGGTGCAGCAGCTCCCCGTGAAGGAGCTGAGGCGCATCCATAGGGAGGATGGCATTACCCCGGAGGAGGAGATCTTCTGCCGGGAGTACCTGGCCACCATGGACTTGAAGAAGGCCATCACGGCTGCGGGGTATGCGGGCAGGCACCCCAACGTCACGGCCCGGAGGTGGCTGGGGAAGCCCAAGGTGAAGGAGCGCCTGCAGCAGATGCAGAAGAGGGACGAGATCCGCGCCGACGTGACGAGGGACAAGTACCATCAGATGCTCATGGAGACATATGACAGGGCCATGGCCGATGGGGACTATAGCGGGGCCAACAGGGCGGCGGAGTTGCTGGGCAAGTCCATGGGCTACTTCGTGGAGCAGAAGGCCATCCTAAACGTGACCTCTCGGATGGAGGGCGACAAGAGTGCGAAGGTGGCTGAGATCCAGCGCCTTGCCAGAATTGCGGGGGTGAAGTTTGAGTGAGGATGTCCTCCTGCGGGAGCTTACTGCCCTTGCCGAGGCCAAGGCGAGGGAGTCCTACTACGCATACATGCAGTACGCTGCACCGTGGATTCTCCCCGAGGGGTTCGTGAATGGCAGGCACCTTGAGGAGATCGCGGAGCTGCTGCAGTGGGTAGAGGAGACCCCCCGCGCAAGGGCGATGATCTTCATGCCCCCGCGTAGCATGAAGAGCGTCAACGCATCGGTGCTCTACCCTACGTGGGTGCTGGGGAGGCATCCCTCGTGGCAGGTGATGGGCGTGAGCTACGGGCAGGAACTGGCCAACGCCTTTGGAAGGGATACCCGCAACATCATCCAGAGCGAGGACTACCAAAGCCTCTTCGATACGAGGGTCAAGAGCGACAGTAGGGCAACCAACAGGTGGGATACGGAACAGGGAGGTAGGTATGTCGCTGCCGGTATTACTGCTGGTATTGCAGGTCGCGGCGCTAATCTTGCTATCATCGATGACCCCCTGAGCGAACAGGATGCGATGAGCAAGTCGGCCCGCGAGTTCGTGAAGAACTGGTGGCCCGGAGGTCTTCGCTCTCGACTGCAGCCCGATGGCCGCATCCTCATCGTCACCACGAGGTGGCACGAGGATGACCTGGCAGGGTGGCTCCTGAGCAATGCGGAGAGGGACGAGAGGGCGGAGCAGTGGCGAGTCCTCAGTATTCCCGCACTTACGGAGGGGGAGGATTCGTACTGGCCGGAGAGGTGGCCTGCGGAGTACCTGCAGAAGCTGCGCGACGATCCCACGATGCCCCGCTCGCAGTGGAATGCCCTCTACATGCAGGAGCCCACCGGGGAGGAAGGCAACCTCATCAAGTACGAGAACCTGCAGTGGTGGCCCAAGGACAAGCCCCTCCCCGTCTGCGACAGCATCATCATGAGTGCCGACACGGCCTTCGGCAAGAAAGAGACCAGCGACTATAGTGTCCTGCAGGTGTGGGGCATCTTCACCACGGGCTATGAGGACAGCAGGGGCAAGGAGTTCAACGTGCCCAATGCGTTCCTCTTGGCCAACAGGAGGGGCAAGTGGGAGTATCCCGAGCTGCTGGAGCAGGCACGGCAGCTCAGCAAGAAGTACAACCCGGACCGCATCATCGTGGAGAAGAAGGCCTCGGGCGAGGTATTGTACCCCGACCTCCAGAGGGCTGGGTTGCCGGTGATACCCTACGTGCCGGGCAAGGGTCAGGACAAGATGGCGAGGGTTCATGCCGTTATGCGCTTCTTCGTGTCGGGGCGGGTATGGTTCCCGGAGGAGCAGGATTTCGCCTACAGCCTTACTGAAGAGGCCCTGGCGTTTCCCAAGGGGAAGAATGATGACCAGGTCGACGCCATGACCATGGCCCTCCTGTACCTGAGGGACAGCTATAGTCTCTACAACCAGGACGACCAGGTTCACGACGAGCCCTCTGTCCGCAAGAGGAAGACCTACTGGAGCACTTGATTGTTTGGGGGATTGGTGGTAGACTAGCCCAATGCCGGTCCAGAATCCCAATCCCGAAGAAATCGTCGTGTCTCCTCTCGTGGTGGAGCTGGACGATGGTGGCATGGACGTGGACCTGGAGCCCGAGGAGGAGCAGGGTCCCGATATCTCCGAGCACCATGTCAACCTGGCCGAGCATCTCTCGGAGTCTGATCTGGGGGCCATAGGCTACAAGATCTGCGAGAATGTCCGGGATGACCTGGACTCGCGCAGTGAGTGGGAGAACCTCATCGTCAAGGGCATGGACGAGCTGGGGCTGAAGATCGACGACGCCGCCGAGCCCTTCGAGGGGGCCTGCCGGGCCAACCATCCCCTCCTCCTCGAAAACGTGGTGAAGTTCCAGAGCAAGGCGGTGCAGGAACTCTTCCCGGCTGCGGGTCCGGTGCGCACCCGGGTGTGGGGTAATTCGACTCCCGAGAAGGAGGCTGCTGCCTCCCGGCTCAAGGAGTTCATGAACTACCAGATCCTCGAAGAGATGGTGGAGTACTTTGACGAAACCGAGCGTCTCCTCTTCGCCCTTCCCCTTGTGGGATCTTGCTTCCGAAAGCTTTATTTTGACTCTGGCGTCAACAGACCCGTGGCAGAGTATGTCCCTGTTGACCAGTTCGTCGTCAGCTACAACGCCCCCGACCTCCGCCGGGCAGAGCGGTACGCTCACGTAATCTACCGCAACGAAGAGGACATGCAGGGCGATATCGCCAGCGGCCTCTACAGGAACGTGCCCCTTGGGGCCCCGGGCATGGTGGACCTCAATCCCATTGCCCAGAAGGTCGATGAGCTGCAGGGCGTCGCGGCCCCGGAGAACTTCAAGGCCTACGTGCTCTACGAGTACCATGGGTACTTCCAGTTCGACCTGCCGGAGACGGAGGATGGGCCGCTGCCCTACATCGTCACGGTGGACTCGTCCTCCAAGAGGGTCCTCAGCATCAGGCGCAACTGGGATCCCAATGACCCCCAGAAGCGCAAGCTGGAGTGGTTCGTCCACTATCGCTACGTGCCCACCATGGGCTTCTACGGTCTGGGCCTCATCCACCTCATCGGGTCCCTCTCGAAGACTGCCACCCTCACCATGCGGGCGCTGGTGGACGCGGGCATGTTCGCCAACCTGCAGGGCGGCTTCAAGCTCAAGAGCATGCGCGTCGTGGGTGGCAACGACCCCATCGGTGCGGGCGAGTGGCGCGACGTGGATGCCACCATCCAGGACATCTCCAAGGCTATCTACCCCCTCCCGTACAAGGAGCCGTCGCAGACCCTCCTGACGTTGCACAGGGAGGTGGTGGGTGCGGGCCAGAAGTTCGCCGACACCACGGAGCAGGTGATTGCGGATTCGACCAATTACGGCCCCGTGGGCACCACGCTGGCACTCCTGGAGGCCTCCACCAAGTTCTTCAGCGCCACGCACAAGCGCATCCATGCCGCCCAGAAGCAGGAGTTCAAGATCCTGCGGCGCATCGACAAGGACTACCTGCGCAGCTACCCCTACGATATCCAGGGTGCCCCGCGTCAGATCTTCGTTCTGGACGTGAACGCCGAAGTGGATATCATCCCCTCCTCGGATCCCAACACGCCCAGCAACGCGCACCGTCTCACGAGGGCCACCACCCTCCTGCAGATGGCGTCGAATAACCCGCAGATGCACGACATGCGGGAGATCTACCGCCGCGTCTACGCTGCCATGGAAGTGGACAACGTGGACAAGATCCTTCCTCCGCCGCAGAACCCCATGCCTATGAGCCCCCTTGAGGATCTCATGGCTCTGGTGCAGGGCAAGCCCATCAAGGCATTTCCGGGGCAGGACCACCAGGCCCACATCCAGGCCAAGATGGCATTCCTGCAGGATCCGGGTGCGGGTCCCATCTTCCAGAAACTCGCTCCCCTCGTCGAGGCCAATCTGCAGGAACACGTGCTTCTCCAGTACGCCGAGGCTGCCATGGCCATGGGGGCACAGGGTCCCCAGGCTGAGGCTGCAGCCGTGCAGCAGGTGGCTACCATGAACCTGCAGAAGGCGCAAGCGCAGGCACAGGGTCAGCAGGATCCCACCCTGCAGCTTGGCATGGCGGAGCTGCAGCTCCGGCAGAAGGAGCATCAGGACAAGATGCTCAACAACGCCGCGCAGCTTGCGGTGCGCAACAGGGAACTCGACCTCAGGCAGCAGGCACAGGACCAGAAGGGTTTTGTGGAAGGTCTCAAGATGCAGCAGAAGGATGCCGACTCCACGAGGAAGTCTGCCCTTGCTGCCGTGAAGGCAATGGGGAGTCGCACAGGTGCCCAGTAAGTCTTTCGCGCAGGCTCGCATGATGGCGGGTGCCGCGCACGATCCGGTCTTTGCTAAGAAGGTGGGAGTTTCTCCCAAGTTAGCAAAGGAATTTAACAAAGCCGACGACAAGAGCGGCTTTCTCAGCAGCGCCATGCGGGCAAAGGGTCCCGCCTACAAGGAGGGTGGCAAGGTGAAGAAGTACGCAGAGGGCAGCCAGGTGTCTGCCGAGGACGAGGCGGAGTACCGCCGCAGCGGCAACTACCTTGCCGACAAGCTTCAGTTCGAGGCCCGAAACAACAAGGCCAAGATGGACGCCATGATGAAGAAGATCGAGGAGAATCGCCGCAAGGCTCCTCCCGCGCGTAGTGACCGCAACAATCCCGATGCCGCTACCATCACCAAGCCGTATGCCAAGGGCGGCGGCGTGAAGGGCAAGGGCGCCGAGAAGCGGGGCACCCGTCCCGCCAAGTACTACTGATGGCGGAACTCTCCGAATACGAGAAGTGGCTCCTTGGGGTCAGGCCGGGGTCAGGGCGCACTGCGTCCTCCTACAGCGTGGACATGCCCGAGGAGTCACCTATCGCCATCGGAGGGTATCGCATCGAGAGCCTTTATCCTGAGTATGCCCCAGATGATTCCCAGATTGTGCAGGCTGGGTATCGCATGGGGGATGAAGGGTATCATGTAACTCCAGGGGTCATGCGAAGGGAATCTTCCTATGGCCCCAGCACGGGACGACTTCTCTCTGCGGGCATTGACCCTCTGGGAGTTGTCCTGACGGACATGGATACTCCGGGTGGTCGCTATACCACGAAGGGCATCAACTTGGGGCCCTTGAGCTTTACGAGGTCTACGCCTGCGAGGGGGAAGCCTACGAATGCCATAGCTGGTGGGATTGATGTCGATCCCGGCAGGTTGGACTTCGAGGCGTCCAAGCAGCAGCAGAGTGTCGGGTACTCCACGCCCCTGGATCTGGGGGTTCTGGAGTTGCTGGCAATGAGGGATCCGCAGGCACTGTCTGCATTCCTCCGGTACAAACTCAACTTCTAGGAGACTAGCATGATGAAGAAGGCCAAGGGCGGCAAGATGGGCGATCCTGCCAGCCTGCCCACCGAGAAGTTCTCTGCCCGCGCGAAGAGGGCCACCCTCCGTGGGGACGACATGGGCACCTACAAGAAGGGTGGCATGACGAAGATGAAGAAGGGCGGCAAGTGCTGAAGCACTTTGAGAGGGCCATCGAGGAGAAGAGACGGCAGATAGGTCTCGATCTCCTTGATGGCTCTGCCGAGTCCTACGACAGATATTTGTGGCACGTTGGCTTTTCCTCTGGTATGTTGGCGGCACTCCAACTACTCAAGGAGATAGTCGATGCAGATGCCGACCGCGAAGAGCGCGGGTAACACCACTTGGTGGACCGACCCTACTATCCCGGATCCCGCAGATCTTCCTATTGTGAGGGGATGGAGGATTCTGGTCCGTCCAATCCCCAATGCCCCCAAGACAAAGGGCGGCATCATCATTCCGGATGCCACCATCGAGACGATGGATCTGATCCGCAGCGTGGGTCAGGTGAAGTCGGTGGGTCCGATGGCCTACAGCCGCAAAGACATGGGGGAAACTCCCTGGTGCGCCGTTGGGGATTACATCCTCTATCCGCGCTACTCCGGGGCCAAGTTCTCCTACGGCGGCGTCAAGTTCCTCCTCCTCAACGACGATGAAGTGCTGGCGGTTATCCAGGATCCCGCCCGCATAAACGAGTAGGGTATTGACAGCCCTACGTTTTTGAAGTATCTTGGGTAAGCGTAACGCAGGATCGCAACTGTGGAAAACAAAGAAGAGTGGGTAGAGGTGGATGTTGCTGCCACTTCTGAACCTCCGAAGGTCGATGCCGCCCCCATCGTAGAGCCGCAGGAGGAAGTGAAGAAGGAGCCCGAGGAAAGCAACTTCGGGAAACGGGCCCAGAAGCGGATTCACCAGCTTGTCGGGAACGTGAAGGAAAGGGAAGAGGTCATTGCCCGCCTGGAGGCGGAACTGGCCGAAGCCCGCAAGAAGGCACAGGGTGCCGAGTCGTCGGCCTACGGAGTCTACCGCAAGTCGCAAGAGGAGCGGATCAAGACTGCCGAGAAGCGGTACCAGGCAGCCTACGATGCTGCTGACAGGGACGAGCTTCTGAAGGCGCAGCACGAACTCATCGAGGCGAAGGTCGAGATCCGGGCCCTTGATGCGTGGGAGCGCAACCAGAAGGATCAGGAGGCAGCACCTCCTCCCCCGCCCCCGAAGCCGGGTGTCCACCCTACTGCCGCCGAATGGATGAGCCGCAACACGTGGTTCGGCCAGGGTGACGGCAAGGACAAGGTGGCTACCATGGCCGCTGCTGCCATCTCGGAGGATCTTCTGCGCGAAGGCTACGATGCCAATAGCCAGGAGTACTTCGAGGAGATCGAGGCGCGTCTCGTCAAGGAGATCCCTCGCATGGCCACCAAGCTGGGTGGTCGGGAACCGGAAACCCCCAAGCCGGTAGTTGCCGGGCAGTCGCGCAATCCCGGCAGGCGTATCCGCCTCGATGAGGGTACCGTGAAGGCGTCGCAACGTCTCGGTGCCAGCATGGAGGATACGGCCCGCTACATGGAGAAGATCCAGGAAGCGGGCGACGGTTACGTCAACATCGATATCAAGCGCGGGAGGCGTTGATGACTATGCACATGAGCCGGGAGGATGAGTCCCGGAGTCGTGAGTGGAAGGAGCCCAACGAGCTGGATGTGCCGGAGTCCCTGACCCGGCGCCTGCAGAGCGAGGGTTTCGGTACTCGGTGGGTCCGCATCATGCTGGAGGGGAAGCCCGACCCGGTGAACGTGATGACCCGCATGCGCGAGGGCTACGAGTTCGTCCGCAAGGACGAGGCCCCCGAGTGGCTGGGTGCTCCCAGCATCGAGTACGGGGATCACGGCAACATCATCGTCATCGGTGATCTCGCACTGGCAAAGCTGCCTCTCGACATTTCCCGGTCTCGCACCCGGCAGATGCAGGAGAGGACCCGGGCCCTGGCTGATGCCATCGACCGGCAGCTCAACGAGAATAGGCAGCTCAACAGGGCGATGCCTATCTCAAATCGAGGTAGTAGTAGCAAGGTGTTTTCTGGCGGCCGCACCCCTACTCTGGACTGAACCAAGGGCCGCCTGATAGGAGTAACACAGCATGGCTTCTACCAAGCGGCCTTTCGGCCTCCAGCCGGTGCGCATCCGGGGCGGTAGCCCCAACTCGGGCGCACTCAACACGTACCTCGTCGGCGCGTCGGCGGGTCCCTCGGACATCGGCAACGGCGACCCCGTGAAGCAGATCCCGGGCGGCCAGCTTCAGCCTGCCACGGCCACCACGGACTACGTCCTCGGCGTTGCCAAGGGCTTCAAGTGGGTGGATCCGGTGACGAAGCGTCCGACGTGGTCGCCGTACCTTCCGGCTGGCACGTCCTCGGCGGACTCGAAGATCTACGCCTACGTCGTGGATGACGACCGTGCCACCTTCATCGTCCAGGCGGATGCCTCGGTGACGGCGGGCGACGCGGGTCTCAACTTCGACCTGTCGGCGGTGGCTTCGGTCAACACGACGTTTGGTCAGTCGCAGGCTGTGCTCAAGGCCTCCACGCGCTCGACGGCGTCGAAGATGGTCCGCGTCATCGGTATCTACGATACGCCGGATAACGGGTGGAACGATGCGTTCCCCATCCTTGAGGTCCGCCTGGTGCAGACCCGGGACAGCCAGGCTTCGGCCTTCTAAGGAGTAAAGACACATGGCAGCTATCACTAGGGCAAATATTGCCAAGCAGCTTCTCCCCGGCCTCAATGCCGTGTTCGGGGTGGAGTACGGCTCGGTCGACGACCAGCACCTTCCGCTGTTCGAGATCGAGAACTCTGAGCGTGCGTTCGAGGAGGAGGTTCTCTTCACCGGCTTCGGCACTGCGCCGACGAAGGATGAGGGTGCCGCCGTCGAGTACGACAACGCGCAGGAAGCGTGGACCTCTCGCTACACCATGGAGACCATCGCCCTTGCGTTCTCGATCACCGAGGAGGCCATGGAGGACAACCTCTATGACACCTTCGCTCGCGTGCGTGCCAAGGCCCTCGCCCGTGCGATGGCCAACACGAAGCAGGTGAAGGCGGCGAACGTCTACAACAACGGCTTCAACACCGCCTTCCCGGGTGGTGACAACGTGCCGCTGTTCTCGGCGTCGCACCCCACCATCGGTGCGGGCAACTTCAGCAACACGGCTGCGGTTGACCTCTCGGAGACGGCTCTTGAGAATGCCCTGATTGCCATCAGCCTCTTCAAGGATGATCGCAACATTCTCATCGGGTCGAAGGGCGTCAGCCTGCACATCCCGCCGCAGCTCCAGTTCGTTGCGGAGCGTCTGCTCAAGTCCCCGGGCCGCGTTGGCACGACGGACAACGACATCAACGCCATCAAGGGCATGGGCATGCTCCCGGGTGGCTACCATGTCAACCAGCGTTTCACGGATACGAACGCCTGGTTTATCAAGACGGACGCCCCCAACGGCACGAAGATGTTCGTTCGCGTTCCGCTCCAGACGAAGATGGAGCCGGACTTCGACACGGGCAACCTGCGCTTCAAGGCCCGCGAGCGTTATGCGTTCGGCTGGTCGGACTGGCGCGGCTGGTACGGCTCCTCGGGCGCTACCTGATAAGTAGCCTCTGGGTAAGTGGGAGGGCTGGGGGAAACCCTGGCCCTCTTGCTTTTTGGGTATGGCTATGCTACACTTGCATACCACCCCGGCATCAGAATCGGGGACATAAATTCCCTATCTGATTACGGAGTAATCCCATGTCCCGTTTCACTCGCGAAGCCTACCCGGTCGTCGTTGTCGCCTCTGTTGGCACGTCCACGGCTGACTGGGGTATCGACACCTCGGGCAACCTCATCCTCAACCAGATCACCTCCGCCGCGATGACGGGCATGGCCACCTCCACGGCCCCGGCCTACCTCACGGTGAAGGACAACAACGGCGCCACCTACTACATCCCCGTCTACACGACCATCGCGTAAGGTGCCGCATGTCTTGGACTAATATCAAGTCCGCCTACTGCAGCGTGGTATCTGCAGTACAGGTGGACAACCCCTGCCGCCTGCGAAGTCTATACCTTCACAGTGCGGCTTCGGGTTCCCTCTACTTCTACGATGCCAGCGCGGCTGTCAGCACCACGGGCCCCCTCCTTCTTCGCATGGAGATGCCCCACCGGGCTGCTGCCGGTAACCCCGACACCGTCACCGTCTACATCCCCGACGCCGGAATTCGATTCCAGCAGGCGATGTTCGTGAAGGTCTCCGGGGCCGCCGATTGTGGCATCACCCTTTTCTACGATTGAGGACACCATGGCCAAGATGAAGGGCGGCGGTGCTGCCATCAAGGGTACCAACTACCAGAATGAGTTCCCGCAGCCGGATGTGTACACGATGCCGGTGGTGCGCAAGAAGGAGCTTCCCCCGAAGGGTGCCCCCCGCTACGCCAAGGGTGGCAGCGTGGCCCGAGGCATGGGCTGCACCTCCAAGGGCGGCGACTACGTGATCCGGTGAGTTCCATGAAGAGCGGCATGAGGGGCGGAAAGCCTCGTGACATGGCCACCTTCAAGAAGGGTGGCACTTCCCGTGGTGCTGGGGCGGCCAAGAAGGGCTTCGACTACCAGATCTACGCCAAGGGCGGTGGCGTGAAGAAGTACGCCGAGGGCGGCGCCACGCGCAAGGAGTATGGTGGCACCGAGTCCATGCCTGAGTGGGATGTCCCGCAGTACTCCTTCTCCGACATCAAGAAGTTCTTCACGGGCAAGAGTGAAGAGCCCAAGGCCAAGGATCGGGATCTTGAGCCTCAGCGTGCCAAAGCCATGTCCCCCGAAGCAGAGCGGACTGGCGGCGTGAGCCGTATGCAGGGTGTCGAGCCTCCGGCACCGCCTCCCAGCGCCCCTCAGCGCCGAGATGCCATGCGTCGCAGTCCTGCCCAACGGCGGGCCATGCAGATGGCCGTGGATGCCGCTCAGCCTCCTGGTGGAAGTGCTCGCCCCATCTATCCGGATGTATCGCAGCCTCCGGGCGGAAGTGCACGTCCTCGTTCCGACGAGACCCCGGAGACCGAGAGCCCCGGCTTTCGTCCTCAGGGTCCGGTGATGCGGGAGGGTCGTCGTCCCCTGCGTGAGACCGAAGTTTCCGACCTCGATGTCATGGAGGCTTCTCGCGCTGCCGCCGGGCGTGAGACTCCGCCCATCAATCCACGCGCCTCGGAGTTCCGGTCTCTTTCTCCGGCGGAGCGTGAGCGTCGCCTCAGGGCCATGACTCCGGGTCAGCGCCGCGAGGCCATGCGACTCTATGGGCCTGCGGAAGTGGATCCCGATTCCTTCGGGTATCGGTACCGTCGAACCATGGGCTACGCCAAGGGCGGCGGCGTGAAGAAGGCTGGTGGCGGCTCGTGCCGGGGCATGGGTGCGGCGACGCGCGGCGGTAAGTACACTATCAAGTGATGTAGCGCATGGCCACCTCCGGGACCACCAACTTCTCCCTACCCCTCGACGAGCTGCTTGAACAGGCATCTCTTCGGGTGGGTGGGGAGCCCACACTGGGGACTGAAGCCCGGGTGTCCCGGCGGGCTTTGGACCTCCTCTTCACCGACCTGCAGAATCGCGGCATCCTCCTCCACACCCTGGAGCAGGTACTGGTTACCCTTACCTCGGCGGTGGCCACCATCTCCTGCAGCACCGACACTCTGGATCTCCTTGATGCGGTGGTTCGGCGCAATGGCACTGATCTCATCATGACCCGCATAGGATACGGCGAATACCTCGATATTCCCCGCAAGGAACAGCAGGGTCGGCCCACCCACTACTTCGTCAACAGGCAGCGCGAGTACCCCCTCATTTACCTGTGGCCCGCCCCGCAGAACTCCACGGACATCCTCGTCTACTGGAAGATGCGCTTCGTGCAGGATGCCGGGAAGCTCAGCAACGACCCCGACATGCCTCGCCGCTTCTGGCCTGCCCTCGTCGCCGGTCTCGCCTACTACCTCGCCCTCAACCGGGGGATGCAGTTTCCCTTCGACAGGCTGGGCATGCTCAAGGCCGAATACGAGGAGCAACTGGAGCATGCCACCTACGAGGACCGCGAGCGGGCCACCCTTCGCATCGTCCCTCGCTACAGGTGACGCATGGGCCAGTTCGCCTCAGGCAAGCACAGTTGGAGTCTCTGTGATCGGTGCGGTTTCCGCTACCGCTACCTTCAGATCCAGAATGAGCCGGGCACCAGGTGGCGCGTCTGCAGCACCTGCAACGACGGCGAATTCAACCTGATGACCCACCCGCAGAACAGGCCGCCGCCGGTCTACCCGGATCCGCAGGCGCTGCGCTACCCCCGTCCCGATGTGCCTCTGGCCATCAACTATACCGAGACTGACGACCAACAGCTTCCGCTGGATGACGGCGGACCCGGAGGATCCTGATGGCTATTGTCAATGCAAACCGCGTCCGGGAGAACACCACGGGGAATGGCACGGGGGCCCTCGCCCTCCTCGGGGCCGTCACCAACTACCAGACCTTCCTCTCCGGCGTGGGCAACGGCAACCAGTGCTACTACGCCATCACCCACCAGTCGAAGAACGAGTGGGAAGTGGGTCTCGGCACCTTCACCCTCTCGGCGGGCATCCCCTACCTCTCGCGCAATGTCGTCTACAACTCCTCCAACGGCAACCTCCTGGTGGACTTCACGGCGGGCACGAAGCAGTGCGCCGTAGTCTACCCCGGCACTCAGATTGACACCATCGCCTCCAACGTGGGCGTAGCCGCCGGGTATGCCAACGACGCCAACACCTATGCCCAGCTTGCTTCGGTGGCTGCCGTCAACGCCAACATCTACAGGGTCTCCGCCGCTGCCGAGGCATCCCTTGCGGGCACCTACGCCGCCGCCGCTTCCGTATCCTACGTCAATGCCGCCAGTGCCGCAGCGCAGGCCGCCTCCCTCGCCGCACAGGTTTCCTCGGTTGCCACCGAAGCCTCCATTGCGCTGGTGGCCGCCTCCCTCGCCCAGATCTACAAGACCTCCGCCTCCGCCTACGCCACCGAAGCTGGGGGCTATGCCTCCGTGGCGCAGATCTACAAGGTTTCCGCCAGCGCCTACGCTACAGACGCGGCCAATCAGGCAAGCATCGCCGGAGTCGCGGCAGTCTCTGCCAACAATGCCGCCAGCATCGCCGGTGCCTACGCCAACACGGCAAGCATCGCCGCAGTGAGTGCCAACAACGCAGCCAGCATTGCGGGCGTGTATGCCCACACGGCCTCCGTTGCCGCCGTGAGTGCAAACAATGCGGCCTCCATTGCCAACGTGGCGGCCAACAATGCCAGCATCGCCGCTGTCAGCGCCAACAATGCTGCATCCTTGGCTGGGTATTACGCCGGACTCATCAACCCCTCCACGTATGCGGCGCTGGCTGGAACCAATACCTTCACGGGGAACAACACCTTCACCTCGGTTGTCCACGTCCAGAGCAACCTCAGTGTTACCGGCAACGCTTTCGTGTCGGGAGTTACCACCCTCGCCTCTGCCGTGGACATCAAGGGTGCCACCTCTCTGGCATCTACTCTGGTGACAAATGGCATCGCCACTTTCAACAGCAACGTGAGTGTGTCGGGGTCGTTCCTCGTTTCCGGCGTCACGACACTAGCCTCTGCCGTCGATATCAAGGGCGCAACCTCCTTGGCGTCCACCCTCCTTGTCAACGGTAACGCTACCTTCAACAGCAACATAAGTGGTTCTGGTACCTTCACCGTTTTGGGCGTGACTACCCTTTTCGGGGCGGCAAACCTGAGGAGTACTACCTCGGTGGGCGGCACGTTGCTGGTCAACGGCAACGCTACCTTCAACAGCAACGTCAGCGTGTCGGGTACCTTCACGGTCTCGGGCGTGGCCAACCTCCTCTCGGCGGTAAACCTGAGGGGCAACACCTCGGTGGGCGGCACCCTCATCACCACGGGCAACGCCACATTCGCGGGCCTCGTCAGCGTCTCCGGCGTGATGGTGGTGGGTGCTGGGGCCGTTGGCGCCCCCTCCTACAGCACCACCGGCGACACCAACACCGGCATCTACTTCCCCGCCGCCGATACGATTGCCGTGGCTACCAGCGCCGTCGAGCGCATGCGGATTACCAGTGCCGGTCTAGTCGGCATCGGCACGAATTCGCCTAACAGCAACGCACTTCTCACAAATAACGGCAACATCGCCATCGCCGCGCCAACTAGGAACCAAGCCACTTCCAACCAGGTAGGTGTTTGGACATCTGACGACCCCTCTGACAACGGGCGCGCGGCTATCACAATCGGCACCGTAGCGGGCGGCGCGTCGTCCAATTCCTACATTGCATTCACAACGAACAATTATGGGGTGGATCGCGCCGAGCGCATGCGGATCGACAACGCGGGAAATGTTGGCATCGGGACAAGTTCTCCAACCTTCAAGTTTGTCGCAGCTAATAGTGGCACCGATGGCGGGTGGTTGTATTCGTCTGGTGCAATAAGCATTCTTGGTTTGGGCGGATATAGTGGCGCGACGGATGGCGCATCTTCTATTCGATACGATCGCTCGACTGGGGCTATCACAATCAATGGCGGAAATCGCGACACTCCAGCCGAGCGCATGCGGATCACCAGCAGCGGCCTAGTCGGCATTGGGACGAGTTCGCCAGATTATCCGTTAACAGTTCAAAGCACTGGAGACGCGCAATTTAGCCTTAAAAATAGCTCTGGCACTACAAAAGCCTATATTGGCACCGCAGGCATTTTCGGCGGCGGCTCGACTGACGATCTTCGAATTAGGTCGGAAGCTACAAACATTATCTTTGGGTTTAGTGGCACGGAAAAAATGCGGCTAGCCAGCAGCGGCAATGTCGGCATTGGCACGGCCTCGCCCGGCCAGAAGCTCACAGTCGCAGGCACCGTCGAGTCCACCTCGGGCGGCTTCAAGTTCCCCGACGGCACGACGCAGTCTACGGCGGCTTCGGGTGGAGTGCTGACTGGCACCATCTTGGACTACGGCGGCATTACCGCTCCCTCAGGCTACTTGTTCTGTGATGGGTCGGCGGTTTCCCGCACCACCTACGCCACCCTGTGGGCTACCCTCAACGCCAACAGCACGGTCACCATCACCATTGCCTCTCCGGGCGTGGTGACGTGGACTTCTCACCCGCTGCAAAATGGTGACCCCATCAGGTTGCAGACTACGGGGGCTCTCCCCACGGGCCTCACCGCCAATACCACCTACTACGTGGTAAGCGCGGCAGCCAACACCTTCTCTCTCGCCACGTCGCGAGGTGGCACCGCCATCAACACCAGCGGTACCCAGAGCGGCACTCACACAGCCATCTATGCTCCGTGGGGATGGGGAGACAACAGCACCACCTTCAACGTCCCCGATCTCAGGGGCCGCTCGAATGTGGGTCGTGACAACATGGGCGGCACCGCAGCCTCCCGTATCACCACGGCTGGTAGCGGCATCTCCGGCGTCAACCTCGGCGACGCTGGCGGCTCGCAGACCGTGACGTTGACCACCACCGAGATGCCCGCGCACACTCATACCGTCCCACTCCAAGCAAGTCAGAATCCTTTCTCGTGTAGCGGAGGGTCTTATGTGCTTTCTGGAGGCTCTACCACCTCTGGGTCTACCGGCGGAGGCGGTGCACACCAGAACACGCAGCCTTCTGCCATCGTCAACAAGATCATCAAGACCTGACGGGGGAGTAGACAGTGTCCACCTCCTACACCCAGCTCTACAACTACATCAAGTCGGCCTCGGAGAACGATGACTCGGAGTTTGCCGACGCCATCCCCACCTTCATTGATCAGACGCGGATGCGCCTCTCCCGCGACATTGACACCTACGGCTTCGTAGTATACACTACCGCAACGGTCTCCACCTACCTGGTCTCGGTCCCCTCCGACGCGCTGGTGTTGAAGGCTGTGAACTACGTGTCGGCGGGAAGGTACAACCAGCTCATCATGCGTACCGACGAGTTCCTCCGAGAGTATTGGCCGCAGCGCACCTCCACGGGGGAACCCAAGTACTTTGCCCGCTGGGGCTTCAACCAGATCCTCATCGCCCCGGCGCCCTCCTCGCAGGCCTCCGTGGAAATCTCCTACGTCCAGATCCCCACCTCCATCGGCAGCGTGGGCACCTCCACCAACTGGCTCACCGAGTATGCCCCCGAGGCCCTCTTCTACGGGTGCATGCACGAGGCCTGCATGTTCATGAAGAACTATCAGGCCGCCGCCATGTGGGAAGGCAAGTATCAGGACGCCGTGGCGAAGCTGCGCAACGAGGCCCGCCGGACCCGTCAGGACGACAACCTCAAGAATGATTCGCCCGCTGGTGGCGACAACACCCTGATGGGAGGCGTGTAATGCCCTCTACGTATTCCTCCTCCCTGCGCCTCGAATTGCAGGCCACTGGCGAAAACGCCAACACGTGGGGCGTCAAGACCAACAACAACCTCAACCTCCTGCAGCAGGCCATCGCCGGGTACGTCAAGATTACCCTCACGTCGGCCTCCGCTACCTACACCCTCGACATCGCCGACGCCTCCGCCTCCAATGGGCGCAACGCCTTCATCAAGTTCGTGGGCACCGTGGCCTCCGCCATCAGCGTGGTGGTGCCCGACGTGGCCAAGGGCTACTGGGTAAAGAATAGCGCCACGGGTAGCGCCCTCACCTTCCGCACCTCCTCGGGTACCGGCTTCACCCTCCCCTCCAACGAGTGGGTCTTTGCCATCTCGGATGGGGCCTCGGCGGTCAACACTACGCCAACGTCCCTCTCGGGCTATGCTCGACTCAGTGCCTCGCAGGTCTTTACGGGCGCCAACACCTTCACCTCCTCGGTGGACATCACTGGCCCAGTCTCCGTCAGCGCCAGCGCCGCCTTCACTCGCCCCGTCGATATCCGCGCCACCCTCTCCGTGACGGGATCTGCGGCATTCACGGGGGCCGCCACCTTCACCTCTGCGGTGGCCATCAACGCCCCTCTCTCGGTGACTGGGGCCGCCGTCTTCACGTCCACGGTCAACATCTCCAAGTCCCTCGTGGTGGCCGCCACCGTAGAGTCCACCCTCGGGGGCGTCAAGTTCCCGGATGGCACCCTGCAGAGCACTGCCGCCACAAGTGCTTCGGGCATCCCCGCAGGCTCCGTCTTCGACTACGCGGGTACTGCGGCCCCCAGCGGCTACCTGCTGTGCTTTGGTCAGGCGGTAAGCCGCACCACCTACTCAGATCTCTTCACGGCCATCGGCACCACCTTCGGCTCCGGTGACGGCAGCACCACCTTCAACCTCCCTGACCTGCGTGGTCGTGTCGCCGCTGGTAAGGACGACATGGGTGGCAGCGCCGCCAACCGCATCACCTCGGGGGGAAGCGGCATCACGGGCACCACTCTGGGTGCCTCCGGTGGTACGCAAACGCACACCCTCACCACCACCGAAATGCCTGCTCACACCCATACTGGCGCTCTGGGCGCGGGATCGTTTGTCGCGCAAGGTGCGTGTGGCTCCGGTGGAAACGTCAATACGGGATCTACCGGCGGCGGTGGTGCTCACCAGAATACCCAGCCCACTCTCATACTCAACAAGATCATCAAGACTTGAGGCTGACATGCGCGTCACGGTCATCTTTCCCGACAACGCTGTGTACGTGGATGGCGTCCATCGGCACGTGGCGCTTCCTTCCTACGATCCCAATTGGCGGGCCATCCAGTGGTACGACACCTACGGGGACGTGGAGGTCAAGGTTGGGGCACCCTTTCTGGTCGAGGACTTTGAGGTGGTAGCTCCCTTCGTGCAGGCGTGGGAAGCCGTGACGCCAGCCCCCGTGGTGCCTCAAGGGCAGCCTGCCACGGGCGTCGAGGAAATGTGAGATGCAGCAGCACTCCTTCTCCGCCATGGGCCAGACCTACGTCAGGTATGTCTTTGCTGCGGGAGAGGGGCTGCCCAAGCACATCCACGACGTGGACCACCTGACCATCGTGGCGGCGGGCAGGATAAAGGCTGCCACCGATACCCGCGAAGTCGAGCGCACTCCTTCGGATCCGCCCATCCTTTTTAGGGCTTCCCGCTTCCATGAGATCGTCGCCTTGGAAGACAACACCATCGTGCTGAACGTCTTTGGGGGCGGCAATGGATGAGCATACCAAGACCCTCGTGGATACCGCCAGCGTCGCCACGGTGGTAGGCACCCTCGCCGGAATCCTTCCCGCCATCGCCGCCATCTTCACCATCGTGTGGACCGCCATCCGCATCTACGAGTCCAAGACGGTGCAGGACTTCCTCAAGAGGCGCAAAGGTGGCTGACGGCATCGCATCTCCCCGCCTCATCTCCGTAGGTGCCAAGGCTGGCATCAACCGCGAACTCACCAAGTATGCGGGCGAGGGTGGCTGGTACGATGGCGACAAGGTGCGCTTCCGCTTCGGCCAGCCCGAGAAGATTGGGGGTTGGCAGAACATCAATGGCGTGGGGGATAGCGTTACCGTCCCGGGCGTGGGCCGCTCCCTCTTCACGTGGGTCAACCTGGCGGGCACCACCTACCTGGCGGTGGGCACCAACTCCCACCTCATGGTGTGGGACGGGGGCAAGTACTACGACATCACCCCCGTGGATACCTCCGTGTCCGCCTCCAACATCATCAGCACATCGGCGGGCTCCACCAACATCACCGTTTCCGTCTCCGCCCACGGCCATAGCACCGGCGACTACTTCTACTTTACCTCCGTGGCAACCACGGTGGGCGGCAACGTCTACCCCGTCTCGGCTCCCCTGGGGGGATTCCCCATCACGGTGGTGGACGCCAACTCCTTCACCATCGACACGGGCGTCACGGCTGCGGCCACCTCGGCTTCGGGCGGGGGCCTCGCAACCGGCTTCTTCCTCCACCCCTCCGGTTTCGCCAGCAACGCTCCCAGCTTCGGGTGGGGCGCAGGCGTATGGAGTGGCGGCCAGGGTTGGGGAACTCCCGCTTCCTCCGCCTTCGTGGCCCCGCTGCGCTACTGGAGCATGGACAATTGGGGCGAGGACCTGGCGGCATGCCCTCGCAGCGGAGGCATCTACTACTGGGATAGCAGTGGCGGTGTGGCAAACCGAGCTTATGAGGTTACCGCCTCGCCCACCCAGAATACCCAGATCCTCGTCTCCCCAGAGGACCGCCACCTCATCACCTTCGGGTGCCCCGATGCCCTCACCTCGGTGGTGAACCCCCTCTACATCAGGTGGTGCAGCCAGGAAAACATCAACGACTGGACCGCTTCGGCCACCAACACGGCGGGCGACAAGGTCCTCAGCGGTGCCTCCAAGATCGTGGCGGCGCGCCGCACCCGTGGCCAGATACTCATCTGGACCGACGAGAACCTCTACAGCATGCAGCAGGTTGGCCCGCCCTACACCTTCGGGTTCCAACTTATTGGTACCAACTGCGGCACCCTCGGGCAGCATGCCATGGTGGAGGTTGCGGGCCGCACCTTCTGGATGGCCGATGAACGCTTCATGGTCTACGATGGCGCCGCCGCCCAGCCCATCAAGTGCGACGTGCTGCGCTACGTCTTCGAGGCTCTGGATCGCACCCAGCTTGACAAGATCACCTGTGGGAGCAACACCTCCTACAACGAGGTCATCTGGTTCTATCCCACCACCTCAGGGGAAGTCGATAGCTACGTCATCTACAACTACATGGAGGCGACGTGGAGCATCGGCACGATGGTGCGCACGGCGTGGATCGACCAGGGGATTGCCACCTACCCCATCGCCGCCGGGTACGATGCCAGCGCCACCAAATTGTACTACCACGAGTATGGCAACGATGCCGATGGGCAGGCCCTGGCCTCCTACATCGAGAGCAACCTCTTCGACCTCGATGCGGGTCAGGAACTCATCTTCATGGATCGCATCATCCCCGACTTCTCGGATCGCAACGGGGAGACGCTGCCGGGCAACATCGAGATCACCCTGCACACCCTCAAGTATCCCAACACGCCGGTTGCGCAGGAGATCACCAAGGGGCCCTTCACGGTGTCGGCGCAGACCCAGAAGATTGATATGCGCATACGGGGCCGCCATGCATATTACCGCATCGAGGGTGACGGAGTCAACACTTCTTGGCGCCTGGGTGCCATGCGCTTCCGCATCGCGCAGGATGGCCAGCGATGAAGCCCCTGCTTCCCCTTCCTCCCGCATCCCTGCAGCCCGACGCCCAGCGCAGTTGGGGCGAGCTGGTGCGCGTCCTCAACCTCTACCACGGGCAGGTGGTGACGGGACCCGCAGTGACAGGCTACGCGGTTTCTGGTACAATACCCACCAGTGCTACCATAGATCTTGGTAGCATCAATGTTACTGCGGTGGCCTATACAGTAGTGAAGCTCCTCAGCGACCTGCAGGATAAGGGACTCGTAAAGGTGGACAAGACATGAGTGGATACGAAGGCCAAGGCACCTCGATGTCGGACACCTCTCCCTCGGACTACGGGGGATGGAGCATGGCCTACGAGGTTGCGCAGCCTGCTGCCCAGAGGGGAATCCCCGGCAGCACAAGTTACACTGGTACCGTTGAAACTGAATCTGGCCCGAGAGGGTATGCCCTAGGGCCTGAGAATTTTGGTCCCGCGCAGTTCAGCCAGCCGGGTAACATCTCCGTGGGTCCTGCCGGTACCTTCATGGATACCATTGATGCGTTCTTTGGCAATCCCGCCAACGTGGCCCGCAGCGTTGGTACCTTCGCTCCGGGATTCAATGCTGTATCGGGGTTGGCTCGTGGCGTGGCCTCGGGGCTTGGCTCCCTTGCGGAAGCCGTGGGCCTCAAGGGCAGTGCCCCTTCCGAGTTGGCTCCCAGTGACGACCCCTCCGTGGATGCCTACGGTACGCGCGACAGCCGTGACAATCTCATGGCCCAGATGCCGCAGGGAATCTACCAGTCTCCCATCTCCCAGTATGCTGGTCTCTCTCCCTACGCCAACAGGCCAGGGGTCTCTGCCGTGGTGCAGGCTCTCCAGAGCAATCCCTTCCTTGGGGTAATTCCCAACGTGGCGGCAACCTACCTTGCGCGCGGGGGCTACGTCCCGGGCAAGAGCGGCGGCATGGATGACGACGTGCCCGCCATCATCGACGGCAAGCAGCCTGCCCGTCTCTCCTCCGGGGAGTTCGTCTTCGATGCCGCCACCGTGGCTGCTTTGGGGGACGGCAACAACGCGGCGGGAGCCAAGAAGCTCGAAGAGATCCGCAAGGCAATTCGCAAGAAGGCCTACGGGCACGAGAGGCAGCCTCCCAAGAACTACGACATCGCAACCCTCATGGCACGGACGTAGTTGCACATGAGCCCTCACCATGATATAATGCACTACCCGGGATAGGATACTGGCCATGGCTTCACTTTGGGACCAACTCACCAAAGGCTCCACGACTTCGACGCCTACCACCACGGTGACGGCGGCGGAGCTTCCCGACTGGGCGGCCAACATCCAGCGCAACATCCTGGAGTCTGCCGCCAAGGCCATGCCGGAGTACCAGTACTATGACCCGGCGCGGCGCATCGCACCTCTCAGTGACATTGAGCAGCAGGCGATTGCCGCTACTCCTACTGCCGCTTTCGCCTATCAGCCGGGACTGGCTGCTGGGATGGCTTCTGCCCTGCAAGGCACAAGGGGTGTGCAGGACATCGACCTCGCGCAGTACATGAATCCCTACACGCAGCAGGTCACCGATATCGCCAAGCGCGAGGCCATCAGGGACTACGAGAAGATGCGCCCGCAGATCGGCTTCCAGGCTTCTCGCGTGGGTGCTTTTGGTGGTGCGCGCCAGGGCGTCGTGGAGTCGGAGGCCGAGCGCAACCTTGGCCAGCGCCTGGCGGACATCCAGTCTACCGGGCAGGAGAGGGCATACAAGGCTGCCACGGATCTCTTCGGCGAGGAGGCCAAGCGCCAGCTTCTGGGTGCCGACCTTTTCCGCCAGCTTGGAGCAGCGGAGCAGGGCATGGCTCTGCAGGGCCTCCAGTCCGTCCTCGGGGCACAGGCCCTTCCGCGCCAGCTTGAGCAGCAGCAGCGGGACCTCGCCTTCCAGGAGCAGATGCGCAAGGAGGGCTACGATCTCGGGCAGATCGAGCGCCTCAGCCAAATCTTCCGTGGTGTAGCTCCGCAGGCTACCACCACTACCACGGGCCAAGTTATCACTCCGCAGGCTTCTCCTCTCACCACGGCGGCTGGCACTCTTCTTACTGGTGCTGGTATCTACAACCTTGCTGGGTCTACCACCAAGGCAGGCGAGACTTACTACAATCCCATCAAGAATGCTCTCAGCGGTGGATGGGAATACCTCAAGTCTCTATCTCCGTGGGGATAAAATGCCCACGAACGAAGAACTCGACAAGTTCTATGAGAAGTTGATGGCGAGTGGGCAGTTCCCCTCGTCGCTCTTCGGCATCTACTATCGCGAGACGGGCAACGAGAAGAACAAGGCCACCGCAGGCAGGGGCACCCGCTACGTAGGTCCCATGCAGCTTGGCCCTGAGGTCGAGAAGGTCATGGGCATTGATCGCAATGACCCGTACCAGAACATCACCGGGGGCCTGGGCTACGCCAAGAAGCTGCAGGATATGTTCAACGACGAGCTGAAGGGCATCGCCGCCTACAACTGGGGACCCACTCGCCTGCGCCGCCACATCGCCAAGCACGGGGATGACTGGCTTGGCAAGCTCCCGGAACCTGTTCGTCGCTATATCCTTTACGTCCACAGCATGAATCCCAAGTTCGAGAACTCCATCCCCACGGGCATGCGCGAGATGGAGGAACTTGGTTCCCGTCCGCCGCACGAGGAGTTCATCCAGGGCCTCTCGGACTTCCCGCCTTCCCCCCGACCCAGGACCTACTGACATGCCTGACATCTCTCGTATCGAGGAAATGGGACCGGATGAACTCAGGAGGTTCAAGAGCACTCCCGAGTATCTTAGGCTTCCGGCTTCTCGCAGGGAGTACATTACCAATCTGGAGCGGATGCGTCGGCTTGAGCGTACCATGCCGGGAGGTATTCCGCAGGCCGTAATCGAGCGTCCTCCCGAGGCCGGAGGTTTTCCGACTCCAGCCTTTCGAGAGCAGTACCTTGAGAGGCGAGGGGCGGAACGTGCCGAAACCCCGCAGTACAGGCCCTCTGCGGAAGACCTCACTGCCGAAGCCATTGCAGGCAGGGCTCTCAGGTCTTTCCTCCCATCCCCGCCAGTTGCCGAACCACCTCCTCCGCCTCCCCCGGCACCTCCGGCACCTGCCCAGGAGCAGCCTCCGGAGAGCACGGTGGATGCCATGCGGCGCTTCCTTGGTCAGCCCGGTGCTGGTGGGGGAGGTCGTGCCTTTACCGTGCAGCAGGGCAAGTTCGAGGACCCGGAGGCGTACAAGCAGCGCGTGATGGCGGAGCTTCCCGAGGAGCGCAAGGCACAGCCCACGTACAAGGCTGACCAGGGCATGGCTCTCCTTGAGACCGGCCTCAAGATCTTGGCTGGGCAGCCCAAGCTGGGGCAGGGTGCCCTTGGCCAGATCGCCGGTCCCGTTGCCGAGGGCGTCAGGGAGTACCGTGGCGAGCGCGAGAAGCAGCGCCTCAGCGAGAAGGAAGAGGCCAAGGAGTCCCGCGAGGACAAGCTGCGCATGGCCGGGATCAAGCGCGACATCGAGAACTCTGTTTTCGAGCGCGACAAGGCCATCAAGACCTACAACCTCGAAACAGACAAGCTGCGTGAGATGCAGCGCCACAACATGTCCAGCGAAGCCCTGTCGGCCCAGAGCCAGAAGGTTGCCATGGCCGGGGTCCTCGTGCAGAGCGCCCACGTGGACATCGCAAGGGATACGCTCAAGGCCAACCTTGCGCGTCAGCCCTCCCAGATCTTCCGTGACCTTGAGTCCAGTGGTGTCATCGCCACGGTGTCGGAGCTGCAGGGCAAGCGCGAATCCGGTGCGCGCCTCACTCCGCAGGAGAGTGCCGAGTTGGCGCGAGCCACCCTGGAGATCGGTCTCAAGACCGGCAACTACGCGGGCCTGCTGCGCAGTGACACGGCACAGGATCGAGTTGCCGCTAACAACGCTGCTGCCCTCATGAAGCAGGCTCAAGCTGCAGCCGCGCAGGGGAATGATGAGGAAGCTCGTAAGCTACAGGCGCGCGCCATGCAGTTCATGATGCAGTCGATGGGCCTCTCCACGGAGGCTCCCGAAGCGCCTCAAACTCTCATACGTCCTCCGTCCAGGTAACCATGGCCGACACCAAGTATGAATGGGATGGTAGCAAGTACGTCCCGTTCAAGAACACTCCGGGTGCCTATGTCATCGAGTGGGATGGCATGGACTGGGTGCCCAGCAAGAACCCCGAGGGGCCCGGTGCCTTCACGAGGGGCCTTGCCACGGGGTGGGAGCAGACCAAGGGTCTCCTCAGCGAGGCTCTCCCGGCCATGGCGCAGTCTGCCCTTGGCTACGACGATGCTGCAAGGGCAAACCTGCAGGCGTACAAGGAGCGCATGGACCGCCTTGACAAGGCTGGTCTCCAGGCCAAGATGTCCTACGAGGATGTCAACAGCCTAGGTACCCTCTACGACTACGGTGCGGAGGCCTTCGGACAGGCACTTCCCTCCATCGCCACGGCACTCATCCCGGGCGTGGGCGTGGGTGCCCTGGGTACTCGCTTCGCTGCGGGAAGGGCCGCCACCGGACTCGTTGCCTCGCGGGCCGCTGCCATCGAGAGTGCCGCGCAGGCTGCGGGCCAGACCGTCACCAAGGAGGCTGCCTACGCCGCTGCGATGCAGCAGGTGAGCCAGCAGATCGGCGCCGCCGCTGGTGCCATGGTGGGCTCTGGCCTGCAGAACATCCCCGAGTCCTTTGCCAACATCTACGATGAGACGCAGCAGTTGCGTCCCGGCGTGGCCTTCGCGGTAGGCTCGCTCAAGAGTGCCCTCGACTCCATCGCTCCCGTGATGCTGCTGCGCAAGACGCAGGGCGTGGAGATGGGCGACAGGCTCACCAACCTCATCTCCTCCAAGCTGCTGAAGGGCAGGCCCGGATGGAGCGGTGCCCTTGCCGGTGCCCTTGAGACTGCTGCCACCGAGGGCTTGACCGAGGGCGCACAGGAACTTCTCGACCAGGCTGCAGTCAACGTCCTCGCGGACAAGAGTTTCAACTGGAAGGAAGTGGTGGACTCCGCCCTCAAGGGTGGCATCGGTGCCGCGCCCATAGGTGGTGCTGCCGGGGCCTATGGTGCTCGTCGTGCCGCCCGTGCCGAGGAGGAGCAGCAGCGCCAGGCCGAGGAGCAGAAGGCCGAGCAGGAAGCCATCACGGCGCAGCAGCGGGCCGCCGAGACCAAGAAGATCGAGAGCCAGCGCGCCGCCTACCTCAGTGCGGTGCAGCTCCCCGAGGCCTATGCCGCTGCGCGGGAGTACGACCCCGCCAAGCTGCTGGGTCCCGAGGCTCCCATCACGGACAAGATCAAGCGCAAGCTGGCCATGCGCCAGAACCTCAGCACCGATGAGGAAGGCGCCCTTGTCAACATGAGCCCCCAGGAGTTCGAGCGTTACATCAAGCTCTCCCTGGACGAAGATCCCGAGATCATCAAGGACATCCCGGAGATCGGCGCCTACGAGTTCATGAACGAGACCCCGCCTCCCGTGCCCAAGGGTCCCGCTCCTGATGCCATCTCCGAGATCTACAGCACCGTACTTGAGAACATCCCCACTACCAACAAGGGTACTCGGGATGCCAACCAGATGTTCACTCCCGGGTTCCTTGCAGAGCTTGGCCTGCAAACCACTCCGGAGCAGAACAAGGAAGTCCTTGCGCGCCTCGTGGCAGAGGGCGAGGTGGTGCAGAAGGGTGCCTTCTTCCGCTTCACCACTGATGCCGAGAAGGAAGCCTTCGACGTTCGCCGCGATCCCAAGCTGGCCGAGGCCCTCAACGCGGAGAAGCCCGACACCAAGCTGCAGAAGCGGTGGCTTGAAAAGGCACTGGGCCGGGAGATCCAGGATCCCACCTCCGTGCCCAAGCTCTTCAAGATGCTTGAGCGGGAAGGCCTCGTCGTACAGAAGGGCCCCTACTGGCAGCGCGTGGAGCCGATGCAGGTGGATCGCAAGATGCGCCAGCGTCTCTTCGCGATGGGCTACGAGCCCTCCGACATCGAGACCATGTCGGGCAAGGAAGCCTACGACATCATCTCCAACAACACCTGGCCAGGCACGGGGAACATCCCCGCCACCCAGCCTGCAGCGCAGCCCGTAGCCCCGGAACCCCCGACTCAGGTTACCCCGGCACCCACGGCTGTTGCCCCGACACCCGCTCCGGTGCAAGTCGAGCCGCCTGCCCCGACACCCGTGGCTTCCCCGCTGGACGATCCAGGCTTGAAGACCCTCTATGATCTCGGAAAGCAGCGCGGCTATATAACTTTTGACGAGATCAATGCTTCTGTCCCGAATCTCGAAAAGGTATCTGTCGAAACGATTGAAGCGTTTCTGCAGGAGCTGAGTTCGGCAGGCATCGCTATCGTGGATACGCCTCCAACGCCGGAGCCTTCAACCCCTGCGGCAGAGACTCCACCACCTAAGCCTGCTGCACCCGAAGTTCCACCGGCACAGGAAGTTCCTGCAATCAAACCGGCAAACCCGCTACTTGAAGACTACAATATTCAACGTCTCGTGGCTATAGTCAACAGGGAAAAGTTTGCCACCTACGATCAGATCAAGCAAAGACTTGAGAAGGTGCCCCCTTCCCTCAGGCAGGATGGGGATGTCGAAACAATTGCCGCGTACCTGCGATCCCTGGGAGCAGCGGTCGTAGAGGATCCTGTCCCACAGGAACTCAAAGATAACGTCGCGCTCAACGAAAAGATTTTTGGGGAAAAGATCGTCTCCTTGGCCGAGATAGACGATATCGCCAACATTGGACAACGTTTCGCAATTAGGGAGTACTTTAGAAAGCAAGGCATCCTGGGAGCCATCACTGAAGGCAAGCCCATCAAGATAATTCCCAAAGATGTTGCACGCATTCTTGACGACAACAGCAAAGTATTTGACGTAAAGGTTGTAGGCAAAGACCAGATCCTCAAAGCTATTCCGGAACTCAATCTTGACAAGTACGCTTCGTACTTGAAGGAGATTGAACTCCTACTTGCCAGAAACAATACGCTTGTGGTGGATCGCATTCCAAGCGAGAAACCTACCATCGCGTCAGATACTTGGGCAGGTTGGCCGGGCGAGCTTCCTCTCGGTAGAAAGAATGTCCTGTTCGGCAGCAAGCTGCGCAATGAAGCAGCTCTGTACGTGTACCGCAAGAACCTTCCGTTTGATACCAATGCGAAGAACATGCTTGCGTATCTTTCTTCGGAAACTCGGCGCACAGGCAAGGAACATGCTTTTGCAGTTGACGTGAACGGAGGACTGATCGACGTTGTCACGGACGGCAACACCTCTTCGGTGTACTCGGGCGACAAGATTGCAAGGCAATTGCTGGATCCCACCAACAAGGCCATGTACGTACACTCTCATCCTGACAACACATCCTTTTCAAAGGGCGACCTTCGTAATTTTTCCGGTGATGGCAGGAGATATCAAAGGGTCAATGCAGTCAGAAGCATTGATGGCAACACGTATTTTGCAATCAAGCCCAACGAACTCATGGGCGTTGACTACTACATTCCCATGGGTACGCTGAGCATGATGGCTTATGATACCTCAATAAAGATCACTCCTGACTTGGCAGATGGAGTTGCTGATGACGGAAGGCGCTGGGAGTTTGCAACTCGCCTAGCCAACTTGATGCTTGCCCGCACCGGCATGATCCACTACACTGAAGCGTTGGAGGATACTCCCGGCGGGAGCTTCTCCGACTTGGAAAAGTTCTACCGCAAGTACAACTTGAACGTAGACAAGATACTGGATGACTTTGCCGCTGAAGCCGAGACCTGGCTTGAAAAGCATTTTGACAATTACCCCCAAGAGGAATCCAAACTAAGGAAAGCATTCGATGCAGGAAAAGATTACAGGGGCGTATACTATCGATATGCCCAATCCCTTGGGTCCCCCGGAGGTCTTGAGCGAATTCTGGCGGGAACTGAAGACCCTTCCTCCCTCTCGGGAGAAGCAGGACGCCCAGAGGGACTTCCAGGCCGCACTGCAGGAGAGGCGCAAGAGGAAGCTCCCGCTGCCGAAACTCGACGGATAGCACCCGGCAGCCTCGTTGACTTCATGCGGGACCAGGAGAAGGGGGAAGTCCCCGGTCTCATCCTGCCCGAGGATTTCCCTGAGGACAGCCGCAAGATCGTGGATACCATGCAGCAACGCTTCGACAAGCAGATGCGTGGGGGTGAAGCCTTTGCCGAAGATATCTCCTGTGGGTAAGACATGACGGTATGCAATCCGGCCCGCTCTGGGGTCATCGACAATACCCTCGCCAAGGTGGTGGAGCTTCGCTCCCTCATCGAAGCTGGCCACCTGCAGCCCTCCCTGCTGAAGCTCATGAGCAACGCGCAGCGTTACCTCAGCGGCTTCATCAGCATCGACAACCTGGCCACGCGCTTCCCGGCCTTGCGTCCCTATGTCAAGGCCCTCAAGCTGGGCGAAGAACTGCGCGCGCGCATGGGGCACAGGTACCAGCCCGTGATGCGCAAGGTGGCGGCGCTCTCCTCCAAGCAGTCCCGCGACATGATGCGCATGCTGGAGATCGAGAACGCCGAGGAGACCCTGGCCACGGAGAACCCCGATGGCAGCGCCTCCATCGTCGCCACCGAGGACCACGTGGGATCGAAGACGGGGGACATCGTCACTCTGCCAAAAGAACTCAACGCACTGCGGCGCGAGGTGCGAGTCATCCTTGACGACATCTACGACAACGTCATATCCTCCGTCAAGGCCTCCCTCGGCTTCGACCCTGCGATGTCCATCAGCGACATCGAGAACCTCCCCGTGCAGGGACGCAACGAGGAGGAGACCCAGAAGCTCAAGGACGACAACATGGCTGCCGCCTCCGTGCTGCGCAGCATCGAGAACGCCAGACGCAAGGGCTACTTCCCGCAGGTGCGCCGTGGTGCATGGGCGGTGGAGTACTACATCGGGGACCAGAAGCACATCGAGGCGTATGACTCGGTGCTGGCTGACGGACTTCCCGCCCTCGACAGGTTCCCCGCCCTCAAGAGTTCCCGCGCCAAGGCCGAGGCGCGCATGGCCCAGCTCAAGAAGGAAGGCGTACAGACCATCAAGCTCAGGGACCTGCAGGCCGAGCAGGAACTCTACGACCTGTACCTGCCCTCCAGCAACGAGATGGACCGCATCGACGTTCTCTTCCAGGCCATCATGACGCCCAACAAGAATGATCCGCAGAAGCAGGTGGCGGACATCCTCAAGCGCATGAAGGTGGAGGCCGAGAAGCGCAAGCAGCCGCGCCTGCGCAAGAGGTACAACATCCCCGGATGGCTGCGCGAGGACAACTACGATACCTACTTCCGCAGTACCTTCGCGCCCTTCTCCTACCAGATGACGGACTGGATTGCCAACAAGGCCACGGAGGGAACCCGCCGGGCTGCTATCTCCAAGATCCAGGATCCCAAGCTGCGCATCATCGCGGAGAAGCAGGAGCAGTACCTCCACAGCAACGAGGCCCTCGTGGCCAAGCTCAAGAGCGTGGCTTTCCTCTATACCCTTGGCGGTAACCTGTCCTCCGCGCTGGTCAACCTCACCCAGCTCCTGCACACCACGGTGCCCTTCCTCGGGGGCGTGGGCGGCACGGGCAATGCGGTGAAGGAACTCAGCATCGCCACCACCACCATCATGCGCAACATCAAGTTCTCCCTGGATCCCGACAAGATCCTCGACGTGGACAAGATGTCGGGTGTCACGCAGGACGAGAAGGAAATGATCAAGGAGCTTTTCCGCAGCGGCTACGCGGAAGCCCTCCTCACTCGTGACCAGGCTGGCTCCCTCCTCGCGCAGTCCCAGATCGAATCCGTCTACGGGCTGGGCCAGAAGGCGGGCAAGGTCCTCGAAGCCTTCTCGCTGCCCTTCTCCATGGCCGAGCAGATCAACCGTCTCAGCACCGCCCTTGCTGCATACCGCATGGCGAAGAACGAGGCTGCCTTCCAGCGCATCCAGAAGTTCGCCAGGAACGTGGGGCAGGAGGTCAATGACCGGGTGGATGCGGCCAAGTTCGCCGTGGAGGAAACCCAGTTCTCCATGTCGAAACCCTTCCGTGCCCAGTACATGCACGGCCTTGTCCCGGGCCTCGTCTTCCAGTTCGCCACCTTCCCCTTCAAGATGCTGGGCTTCATGCGCCGAGCCGCCGAGTACTACGGTGGCAAGGGCATCATGTCCACCGACGAGGGCAAGAAGGTCCTTGGCCTCATGCTCCTGGGGGTGTTTGCCACGGCGGGGCTGTGGGGCCTGCCCTTCGCTGGACCTGCCGGGGACCTCATCGACAAGCTCACCAACATGGTGGGCCCCTACCTTGGCATGAGCCCCACGGCCTTGAAGTCCCAGCTCCGGGAAACCATGCAGCAGTTCTTCAAGGAGGTGCCCTCCCTCAGCTTCATGGGTACCCCGGCGGAGCTGGCCGACTACGTGCTCAACGGGCCCTTCCGTGCCCTTGGTGTTGACATATCCAAGAGGACGGCCCTCGACCTCAACCTCAACAACATGCTCACCATGGACCTCATGAACATGGGTCCCCTCATGGGCGCGGTGGTGGGTGGTGCCGAGGAAGCCTACAAGTACCAGCAGAAGGGCATGCCCCTCATGGCGCTTGCCTCCCTGCTGCCCGTGGCCTTCCGCAACGTGGCCCGCGCCGTCACCATGCAGGAACTTGGCTACGTTACCCCTGGCAAGATGGAGCCCGTTCTCCCCGCCAAGGAGCTGCAGGGCGTCCGGGACTTCGGCAAGGTGGCCGTGGGCTTCACCCCCACCGAGGTGGCCAAGGCCCGCGAAGCCAAGGAAGAGACCAAGGATCTGGGCCAGCGCATGGACCGCATACGCAAGTCCTATGCGGATAGCATCGCCACCGCACAGGCTCGTGCCCTGGAGACCGGGGATCCCTCCTACAGGCAGGAGGCCCAGCGCCTGCGGCGAGAGGTTGCCCAATACGACAAGGGCAGGCCCCTCAGGGACCGCATCGTCCAGGATCCCGACTCCTTCCAGAAGAGCATCGCCAAGAAGGTGCAGGAGTACCGTCGTCCGCAGAACCTTGAGGACGTGCCGAAGTCCGTGCGCCCCGAGTACGCTCGCAGGCTACGGGAGGAATAATGGACTTCATCGAGATCGTATCGCGCCTCTGGCCCTTGGGCCTGGGGTTCGTCACCCTCGTCATTCTCCTTGCCAAGATGGACAACAGGTTGGCCGTGGTAGAAGAGAAGATCAAGACCCTCTTCGACCTCTTCAACAAAAAGTCTTGACTTGCAGTGTGCGGCCTCCTAGTATTCAGAGATGCTGCACATCTTCATTGGCTATGACTCTCGGGAGGACATCGCCTACAAGGTAGCCGCGCATAGCATCAAGCGGCATTGTAGCGTCCCCTGCATTGTCACCCCCCTCAAGCTGGATTCCCTCAAGGCTGCAGGGAAGTACTGGCGCACATCTTATCGGGAAGGCAACCAGATGATCGACGTGGGGGACGGGAAGCCGTTCTCTACGGAGTTCTCCTTCTCGCGCTTCCTTGTGCCTCACATCGCCCAGCGGCATGGAATAGAGGACCTGGTGGTCTTCGTGGACTGCGACTTCCTCTTCTTCGATGACATCAAGAAGATGCTCCAGTTCTGCGACCCCGATGTGGCAGTCTCGGTGGTGAAGCACAAGTTTGTTCCCAAAGAAACCGTCAAGATGGACGGGGTGGCGCAGACGCAGTACCAGCGTAAACTGTGGTCCTCCCTCATGGTTCTGAATCCGCTGCACCCCCACTGCCGGAAGCTGGACCTCGAAGCAGTCAACACACAGAAGGGGTCGTGGCTGCACGGTTTCGAGTGGACGGACTCCATAGGGGAAATCGACGAGACGTGGAACTGGCTTCCATACCACAGTCCCACCACGCGCTACTCTTACGAGAGCCCGAAGGCTGTGCATTTCACTGACGGGGGCCCGTGGTTCGCCAACTACAAGGATGTCCCCTACGCTGCCGCTTGGCAGGCAGAGCGCCGTCTTGTCGAACACGAGTTCTTCAACTGGAAACATGTGGTGGACCTCTACAAATGAGAATCGTTACTTCCTGGGGGCCGAAGGGCTGGGACCTTTACGGCAAGAACTTCCTCGATTCCACGCGCCTGTGGGACTCCAACATCTCCCTCACCATCTACGTGGACGGGATGGATCCATCGGAAGTCTCATGCGACCATAGGGCCATCACCGTCAAGAGGCTTGAGGAGGTGGAAGGATTCACTGCCTTCCGCTCCCTGCACCCGGACAAGAATGGGGAAACCCCTGAGGGATACAACTACCGTCTGGATGCACTGAAGTTCTGCGCCAAGGTCTTCGCCCTCCACGATGCCGCCATGGACGAGAGCCCCTTCCTCTGGCTCGACGGGGACGTGGTGACTCGCAAGCCCCTCACCCTGGAGTGGCTGCGCAATATCTGCAAGGGACACATCACCCACCTCGGGCGCAAGGGCATCAACTACAGCGAGACCGGCTTCATCTACTTCGCCGGTAACGAGGGGCGCACCCTCATCGCCGACATGTACGACCTGTACATGACCGGGGAGATCTTCAATTACAGCGAATGGACCGACGCCTTCATCTTCGAGCGTGTCCTCCAGCTTCACAAGCTTCACGGGCTTGAAGCCCACAACCTTGTCGATCCCGAGTATGTCGGACTCGACGCTTTCGAACATAGCTCGATCAACGACGTGTTCGTACATCTCAAGGGTAACCGAAAGACCAAGGTTGTCCAGGGCCTCAAGACCCGCTATGACCAGCTCCTCGCGCTCGTCCAGCACTACATGCCACGAGTCATCCTCGAAACCGGAACCTGGAACGGTGACCGTGCTATGCAGATGGCGCAGGTCGCGTTTGCGAAATGGGATCACGTTGTCTATCACGGCTATGACCTCTTCGAGGAGGCGTCAGCGGATACCGACGCCAAGGAGCACAACGTCAAGAAGCACTACTCCCTCGACGAGGTGACGGCAAAGCTCAACGAGTTCGCCGCCGCCATGAAGGAGAAGGGCAAGCACTTCGAGTTCCATCTCCATCGAGGGGACACGAAGGATACGCTGCGCGAGATGCTGGGCGTGGACTTCGCGTGGCTCGACGGCGGCCACTCGGCGGCGACCATCGCACACGATTGGGCGCAATGCAAGCGGGTCCCGGTCGTGGTCTTCGACGACTACTACACCCCGGACAACAACGGCGGCATCCCCGCTGCCGAGTTCCGTGGAGTGGAGGCTGTCTTCACCACCATCCTCCGCGACAAGAAGGTCTACAAGTCCAAGGATGCGGTGCAGGGAGGGGGCATCGTCAACATCGCGGCGGTGGGTGACGGTCTCCCGGATCTCCCTGCTGCCGGGATGGGCGCCATGCCCCTCAAGGTTACGGCCCAGGACTGCATGCCCAAGGACCACATCATCAACAACGTCAAGGAGAACCTTGGCCTGTTGACGCGGTGGGTGACCAAGGCGAAGCCCCATGACCGCAAGCTGGTCATCGTGTCGGCGGGCCCCGACATCCACAAGCGCAGGGACAAGATCATCAAGATGTGGCGCGAGGGTGCCGACATCGCGGTGGTGAAGCACTCCCTTCCCACGGTGGTGAGCTGGGGCGTGGACCCCGAGTATCTGGTGCTGCTGGATCCCCGCGACGTTGCCGGTATCTCTACCCACGGGATCAAACGCAAGGATCTCATGGAGGATATCCCCCCAAGCACCAAGGTGCTGGTGGCCTCGATGTCCGATCCCAGCGTCACCCGGCACGTCATGTCAAAGACCAAGAACGTGTGGGGCTGGCATGCGATGACGCAGGCCCTCATCAAGAGCGAGGTCTTTCCCGAAGGGTCCCTCCTCATCAACGGGGGGACGTGTGCTGCGTGGAGGGCCCTCTCCCTCGCGCAGTCCTTGGGGTATAGCGAGTTCCACCTCTTTGGCTTTGACTTCTGCTACCCCGAGGGGCAGATCGACAAGAAGGCCAAGGACGAGCAGGGCCGCCCCAAGTACATGGAGATCACCATCGGGCAGACCGGCAAGAAGTTCTGGAGCACGGGGGAACTCATTGCCGCCTCGCAGGATGCCCAGTACTTCTTCGAGAACTCCAAGCAGATGGGCTTCCGCGTGTGGTGCTACGGTGAGGGCATCGGTCCCACCATCTGGAAACTCATCCTGGGGGACAAGAAGCAGGACCTGCCCAGTCTCAAGGAGGTCTTCAAGTGAACATCCTCGTCCTGCCGGATAGCCACGCCCGCCCGGGGGTCAACCCCCGCCGCTTCCGCTGGCTCCTCAAGTACCTGCAGGACACCTCCCCCGACATACTCCTCTGCCTTGGGGATCTGGCGGACATGCCCTCCCTCAGCAGCTATGATGGCAGTAGCCTCACGGGGAGTGGGAAGCGCAAGGCCTCCTTTGATGGCAGGACGGTAGCTGCCGACATCGAGGCTGCCAACGTGGCGCTGCGCATCCTGGGGGAGTGGAAGGGCAAGAAGGTCTTCCTCATGGGGAACCACGAGGCCCGCATTGACAGGGCGCTGGACAACGTCCCCGAGTTGCAGGGTACCCTAAGCACCTCCAACCTCTTCCTCCATGGGTGGGAGGTGGTGCCCTTCCTTGAGGAGTACGAGGTGAAGGGGATGGCGGCCTCCCACTACTTCGTCACGGGCGTGATGGGGAAGAGCGTGGGTGGGGAGTACCCCGCCGCAACCCTCCTCAAGAAGCAGTACCGCTCATGCATCATGGGCCACTCTCATATCTGGGACGTGGCGGTGCGCAAGGGCAAGCACAAGATGATGGGTCTGGTGGCCGGGTGCTACCTTGACCCGCAGCAAAAAGAAGGGTATGCTGGGCCTGCCCAGGCCATGTGGACCTCCGGGGTTACACTACTCAAGGGTGTGTCGGGGGGATTTCCCCAGGATGGCTGGGAGTTCATCAGCACCCGCAGCTTGGAGAATACCTATGGCTAAGTCCCCGGCATGGCAGCGCAAGGAAGGGAAGAATCCCGCAGGTGGCCTAAATGCCAAGGGCCGCGCCTCCTACAAT